>ERZ827452.3197-NODE-3197-length-10804-cov-2.742302_pt1 | contig 10804 bp, 7 predicted proteins | sample MGYA00519866_ERZ827452 | MGnify/ENA primary metagenome ERZ827452 (study PRJEB31778, sample SAMEA3449307) | human gut metagenome | biome: human gut; feature: human-associated habitat; material: faeces | place: United Kingdom | collected 2010/2012 ... | reverse complement strand
CAAGTACGAACAGACGGTCTTCACCGATCCGGCGGAGCACCCCGGCGATTTCCATGCCGATTTCTAACATTCAAACCGACGAAACCTACACACCTATGAAAAAGTATCTGTTTCTTACGCTCCTCGCCGCGGCATTTCTGGCAGGAGGGGGATGTTCTTCCAGCGATGACGACGGATGGGGAGTCATCGAACTGGCCAGCCCGAAACTGAAAGTCACCACCGAACTGGCGACGGCGACCGTCACGTGGGACGCCGTCGCGAAGACCGCCGGCTACGCCTATGCACTGGACGGCGCCGCGGACTATACTTCGGTCGACGCAGCCACGACCACCGTAACGCTTACTGCACTTGCGGAGGGCGGCCACACCTTCCGACTCAAAGCCGTCGGCGATCTCGACCACACGACCGATTCGGCCGAGCGGACGATCGACTTCGAGATCGATCCCACGCTTCCGCAACCCGCGCCCACCTACGTCAAGGGCGACGAGATCGGCAGCGTCGTCGTCTCGTGGCCGGCCGTCAAGGGCGCTGCGGGCTACGCCTACAAGTTCGGCGAAGCCGCATCGTTCACAGAGGTCGGCGCCGACGTGCTCTCCGTCACGCAGAAGGGTCTCAGCGCCGAAGAGCCGATCCGCTTCACGATGTACGCCGTCGGACAACTGCCCGACTCGAAGGATTCGGAACCGGTAAGCCTCACCTTCCAGCTCGTCGACACCTCGGAGGGCGTCTGGGTTCGCAAGAGCAACGGCGAACTGTTCGAACTGACCGAAAGCGAAGCGAAGATCTACACGGGGACGGTCTCCGTCAGCGCCGCCGATTCGTTCGAGATACTCGTCGAGAACGTTCCCTACGGCTTCCTGTCGTACAGCGGCAACGGCGGCGTGGGTACGGTCAACAACGATCGGGCATGCGTCCCCTTCTACACCTATCCCGCAGCCGAATACTACGTTCGCCGCAGCCTGGGCCGCATGGCCTCCGATCCGCTCAACAAGTTCTGGATCAATCTGACGGCCGACGCCCGAATCGACCTGCGCATCGACTGCACGCAGGATCCGTTCCGCTACGACCTGCAACTCGTCGAAGCCGATGATCCCGCGTTGATACTGGCCCAATATTTCGACCTGATGGTCTACGGCGGCGACTGGATCCAGGCCGGCAAGAACGCCAAAAGCGGTCGTATGGGGCAATCGACCGACACGGCTCTGATCGACGGTACCGAACCGGGCGAGAAGGAGGCGTCGTATACCACTTTCGGCGCCAAGATCGCCTCGGAAGGCGAGGCATCGCCGGCCTATCTGGCCAATCGTGGACTGACGGGCTGGGGAATCGCCCACTGTTTCGAATTCCCGGGTTACATCCGTCTCTCGAATACGGCCAACTCCTCGGGGAACATGTACGGGATCCTGACCACTCCCAAACTCACGGCGCTGAGCGGCCCGACGAGCATCACGCTCACCTTCGACGCCGTGCGGTTCGCCTCGACGTCCGATATTCCCGTCAAGGTGCTGGGCGCGGGAACCATAAAGACAGCCAGCGTACGTATCGAGGAAGGGACGGCCGAAACGGCCATCACCCCCGCAACCGACGGACAATCGATCGCCATCACGTCGACGCACTGTCCCAAACATGCCAACGACGACTTCAAGAAGTGGTCCTGCTTCACGCTCACGATCGACGGCGCGACGGCCGAGACGCAGATCCGCTGGGACACGACCGGCGTGGGCGCCGAGAGCAAGGACGGCCGCATCTGCCTGGACAACATCGCGATCCGCAAGAACTGACGAACGAATTGCATAACCGGCGATCGGCAGGCAGTCCCTGCCTGCCGATCGTTTTTCGAACCATCCGATCATGAAACACATCGTTTTCTTCCTGACAGCGGCGCTTCTGCTCAATGCATCGTGCGGCAGCAGCGACGAGGGCGGCAAAACGGATCCGCCCGCCGCACCCGTACCCGTCGCCCCCACCACCGAACTCGGCAAAGCCGACGAAGCGATCGAGAACCTGCAACTCAAACCGGGCAAACTCATCTCGATCAATCAGGTCAACGCCGCCAACTGCCGCCGTGCCGTGGCTGCGGGTATGTGCATCGACATCATGGCCAGCGACAAGATCGTCTTCGCCTCCGACATGACCGACGAGCGGCTCGACGGGCTGTTCGCCGAATGCGGCGAGGCGATCCGCTCGACGAAAGCCGATTTCTGGGGGCTGCACCTGCCCTATCAGACCTACGACATCTCGTCGACGAACGAAAATACGCGCGTAACGGCCGTGCTGAAACTCAAACGCCTCATCGAACTGACGATCGAACACCTGCGCCCGCAGCATTTCGTCATCCATCCCGGCACCGGCACGATCCTCACGACAGGCGGAGACTTCGCCGAACGCACGGCGCAGAGCCGCAAGTCGCTGGCCGAGTTGCAGCGCCATATCGAATCGTGCAACGCACAGCACGGCACGAAAGCCATTCTGTGCGTGGAGAACTGCGCACGCAGCCTCGCCTACGACGGCGACTCGCTACTCGACCTGCTCGATGCCGAAGGGCTGGAAAAGGTACGTGTCTGCCTCGACACGGGTCACGCCCTCATTCCGCTCAACGGCAAGTACATCGACCCCGTGTGCAACGGCGACGCGCTCGACGTGCTCCGCCGCATCGGCACCCGTCTGGGAACCCTGCACATCCAGCAGAACCCGGGCGCACTCGATCCGACCGATCCCAAGGACAAGCACCTCGAACCCTTCTCCGGCGGACTGATCGACTGGGGCGAATTCTACTACGAACTGCTCAAAAACAACCGCTACCGCGGCTGCTTCCTCTACGAAGTCTCCTTCAAGCAGGTCTACGACGGCGACGGCTCGACGATCGAGAGCGCCAAAAGCAACTACACGAACCTGATCTACCCGGCATTCGTCCGCACCGTCGCTGCCAAAAAGTAACCGCTGCGGGCGAATCGAAAACGGCAGCGGGCGACGTCGGATGCGTCGCCCGCTGTCATTCGTCGTGTCAATCTGTCAACGACAGGACAAAAGAGCACGACATGCTGCCATTTCGTGTCATGAATTGACAAAATTTCCGCTCGCAGGCAGTGGCACGCGGTTTGCTCCTTAGCATGTCGAATCCCGGACGGGACGGGCGAACGCCGGCATACGGAACGGCGGGACGAAGTTCCGGACACGAGACGACGAAAACAATGTATAACCAAATAAACCTGAGGAGGACAAAATTATGATGCCTGTAATGAGAAATCAGAATTGGTTGCCAAGTCTGTTCAACGACTTTTTCGGCGACGAGTGGATGGGTATGCAGCACAAACACGCTTCGGTGCCTGCGATCAACATCATCGAGAACGAGAAGGACTTCCGTGTGGAACTGGCTGTTCCGGGCACGACGAAGGAGGACTTCAAGGTGAACGTAAACGCCGACAACGAGCTGGTCATTTCGCTCGAAAAACGCAGCGAGAAGGAGGAGAAGGAAGGCGACAAGGACAAGAAGGAGGGACATAGGGGAACCTACCTGCGGCGCGAATTCTCCTACACCTCGTTCCAGCAGAGTTTCTCGCTGCCCGACGACGTAGACCGCCAGAAAATTTCGGCCAAGGTCGAGAACGGCGTGCTGACGATCGACCTGCCCAAAAAGGAGGTGACTCCGACCGCGCCGGTTTCGCACCAGATCGAAATCAAATAACGTCCGTCCGAAATTCCACGGAAGGAATATCTTCGAAAATCGCCGCGACCCGTTTTTCGGGTCGCGGCGATTTTTTTGTCCGGCCGATAACAGGCAGTTCCCGCATATCCGAATCGCTTTTCTGCACTGCATACCCATGAAATGCAAGACCTGCGAGCCATTCTCCCTGCAATCTTATCGACGGTTTCACGTCAGATCTGCTTTTCGGCTCCGACACGCCGATTTTCAGACTCCGGCAGGTAATTTGCCGGCATCGTTTTACGTTAGAACAACAAGACAAAACGCAAGAGCCATGAAACCCATCGTCACCTTCTTCGGGACGCAACCCTACGAACAGGAGTCGTTCGACGCACTGAACCGCGATTTCGGATTCGAATTCCGCTATTTCAAAGGCCATCTCAGCTGTCAGACGGTCGTCGCCACGCACGGCGCGCAGGCGGCGTGTATCTTCGTCAACGATACGGCCGACGCCGAAGTGATGCGCGAACTGGCACGCAACGGCGTGCGACTGCTGGCGCTGCGCTGTGCCGGTTACAACAACGTCGACCTGGAAGCCGCGCGGACCTTCAACATCCCCGTCGTGCGCGTACCCGCCTATTCGCCCCATGCCGTCGCGGAGTACACGGTGGCGATGATGCTCTCGCTCAACCGCAAGATCCCGCGCGCAAGCTGGCGCACGCGCGACGGCAACTTCTCGCTGCAAGGACTCATGGGATTCGATATGAACGGCAAGACCGTCGGGGTGATCGGCACGGGCAAGATCGCCCGCATCGTCATCCGCATCCTGCTCGGATTCGGCATGGAAGTTCTGGCCTACGACCCCTACCCCGACGGCGTTTTCGCCCGCGAGACGGGCATCGCCTACGTCTCGCTCGACGAACTCTATCGCCGTTCGGACATCATCACGCTCCACTGCCCGCTCACCAACGAGACGAAGCACCTCGTCAACGAGACCTCGATCGCCCGCATGAAACGCGGCGTGATGATCGTCAACACCGGCCGCGGACAGCTTATCCAGACCGAAGCGCTGATCGAAGCGCTCAAAAGCAAGCAGGTCGGCGCGGCGGGGCTGGACGTCTACGAGGAGGAAGGCGACTACTTCTACGAAGACCGGTCGGACTCGATCATCGACGACGACACGCTGGCGCGGCTGCTGCTCTTCCCCAATGTGATCGTCACGTCGCACCAGGCCTTCTTCACGGCCGAGGCGATGCACAACATCACCGAGACTACGCTGCAAAATATCAAGGATTTTTTCGACGGCCGGCCGCTCGTGAACACCGTCACGAAATAACACTGCCCGCCGGCAGCGCTTCGGCGGACAGGTGACAGGCAATCCGTATCGGCCGGAACTACTCTCGTTCGACGCCCCAGCCGCCGCCGAGCGCCTTGTAGAGGTCGACCATCGCCAGGTGTTCGTCGCGCACGGCGTTGCTCAGTCCGATCTGCGCGTCGAAGTACTTGCGCTGGGCATCCAGCACGTCGAGGTAGTTGATTACGCCGTTGAAATATTGCAGCTGCGCCAGCTCCACGTACTTCTGCGCCGCCTGCTGCAAATCGCGTTTCAGCGCTGCCGCCGTACGAACATTGCGGTAGGTCACCACCGCATCGTTGACCTCGCGGAAAGCTTCCAACACCTTCTGTTCATAATTGAGCCGCGCCTCATCGCAGGCGGCCAGCGCGGCCTTGTATTTCGCCTTTTTCTTGCCGAACGAGAAGAGCGGCGACACGAGCGACCCGTTCACGTAGGAGAAGGGCGACGAAAAGAGCCCTTTGAGGTCGTCGTTCTCCCAACCGCCCGTCAGCGAGAAGGTGATGCGCGGGAAGCGGTCGGCGGATGCCATCCCCATCGCCGCTTCGGCCGCACGCAGCGTCTGTTCGCTCTGCCGCAGGTCGGGACGCCGCTTCAACAGCTCCGAAGGCAGCCCCACCTTCAACCGTTCGGGCAGCCGTGCATGCATCTCCATCGTCTGCCGGTCGATGCGCAGCGTGGGATAGGCACCTGCCAGCAGGGCGATCTGGTGCTCTTTGAGCGCGATGCGACTTTCGAGTCCGGGAATGAGCGTGGCCGTACTGGCCAACTCCACCTTCGCCTGTTGCAACGCCGTCTCGGAGGTCAGTCCGCCCTCGAAACGCAGGCGCGCCTGCCGCACCCCCTCCTTGCGGGTTTGAAGCGTGCGCCGCACGATGCTCAACTCCTGATCGAGCGCCACCAATTCATAATAGGCGGTCGCCACTTCGGCCACGAGCGTCATCTGCAACGCGCGCTGCGCATCGACCGTAGCCAGGTACTCGGCCACGGCCTTCCGGTTGGCCCAGCGTAGATTGCCCCACAGATCGAGCTCCCACGCCAACGAGACCTTGGCGTCGAATTCGGGGTCATTCTTCGCTGCCTCTCCGTCGTAATCGTTGTGCTCGGTATCGGCCGCCAGCTGCCCCGATACCGACGGCAACTGGTCGGCGCGCGCCACGCGGCCGAGCGCACGCATCCGGCGCACGCGGGCCGAAGCGGCCAGCATGTCCTTATTGCGTTCGAGCGTGCGTTCGATCAGCGCCGTGAGCGTCGAATCGGAGTAGACGTTCCACCACGCCATGTCGGCCATCGTCAGCGAATCGGTCGCACCGGCCACGACCGTAGCCGGCAGTTCCAGTTCGGGGCTCTTGATCTGACGGCGCCCCAGCATACAGGAATTGCAGAGCAGTACGACGCCGCACAGCAGCGCCCCGTAAACGATCTTATCTCTTTTCATGGCTCACGCGTTTGAATTTATCCTTGATGCGGTAGACCCACACGAAGAAGAAGGGGACGAAGACGATACCCACGGAGATCGCCACCAGCATACCGAAGAAGACACCCGTACCGATTCCCTGGCGGCTCGCCGATCCGGGCCCCGAAGCGAAGACCAGCGGCAGCATACCCAGGATGAAGGCCAGCGATGTCATCACGATGGGCCGGAAGCGCAGGCGTGCGGCCAGAATGACGGCCGTGAGGATGTCGCGGCCCTTTTCGACCTCGTCCTTGGCGAACTCGACGATCAGGATGGCGTTTTTGGCCACCAGACCCACCAGCATCACCAGTCCGATCTGGAAATAGATATTGTTTTCCAGTCCGCAGAGCCAGTTGCCCACATAGGCGCCCAGTCCCGCGATCGGCAGCGACAGGATCACCGCCACCGGCACCGACCAGCTTTCGTACTGCGCGGCGAGGAACAGGAAGACGAAGAGCAGCGCCAGCGCCAGCACCAGCCCCGTCTGGCCGCTGGCGTGTTTCTCCTGATACGACAGGCCGCTCCACTCGACGCCGATATTGGCCGGCAGATGCTCGCGCACGATCTGTTCGAGCGCCTCCATCGCCTGTCCCGAACTGTAACCGTGCGCCGCCTCGCCCGAGATGGTCGCCGCGTTGAACATGTTGAAGCGGCGGATCGTACCGGGACCGGTCGTGTAGTGCGTCGTACCGAGGGCCGTGACGGGGATCATCGCACCGCCGTTGCCGCGCACATGGAAGAGGTCGAGATTGCTCTGGTGCGCACGGTAGGGCGCCTCGGCCTGAACGTAGACGCGGTAGATACGGTTGAACATGTTGAAGTCGTTGACATAGACCGAACCTGTGAAGGTTTTGAGCGTCGAGAAGACATCGGACATCGACACGCCCAGCAGCTGCGCCTTGTCGCGGTCGACGTCGTAGTAGAGCTGCGGAATGTCGCTCTGCATCGACGACGACAACCCCGCCAGTTCGGGACGCCGCTCAGCGTAATACATCAGCGTGTCGACGGCCTGCTGCAAGTCGGTATAGGTGCGGTCGCCGCGCGCTTCGAGCACCATCTCGAAGCCGCCCGAAGTACCCAGACCCGGGATGACGGCGGGCGAACTTAGGTAGACCTTGCTCTCGGGATAGAGCGACAGCTCGTCGCGCACCTCCTCCATCAGTTCGTCGATGCTCTCCGACGTACGGTCACCCCACGGTTTGAGAATCACCGTCAGCTGGCTGTGCGCCTGATTGCTGCCCAGTCGGGGCGACGACCCCGTCACATTGAGCACATACTCCACGTCGGAAAGGCCCATCAGGTACTTCATCGCACGATCCGTCACAAGACGCGTCCGTTCGAGCGTCGCCCCTTCGGGAAGTTCCAGCTCGACGGTGAAATAGCCCTGGTCCTCCTTGGGCATGAAACTCTGCGGCGTGATGCGGTTCATCAGCCAGATGCCGACGAGCAGGATGCCGAAGGCCGCCAGCATCCGCCGCGAATGGCGCAGGCTGCCGCGGATTCCCCGCTGGTAGACCGTATTGCCGCGCCGCAGCCAGTAGTTGATACGCCGGAACAGCTTGGGTTTGCGGCGTCCGTTGTCGGGGCGCAGGAAGTAGGCGCACATCACCGGACTGAGCGTCAGCGCCACGACGGTGGAGATAATGACCGACACGGCGATCGTAATGGTGAACTGCCGGTAGAGCTGCCCCGTGATGCCGGCCAGGAAGCTCACCGGCACGAAGACGGCGCACAATACGAGCGACATGGCGATGAGCGCGCCGCCGAGCGACGCCATGGCCTTCTTGGTCGCCTCGTAGGGCGACAGCCGTTCCTGTTCCATGATGCGCTCGACGTTCTCGACCACCACGATCGCGTCGTCCACGACGATACCGATGGCCAGAATCAGGCCCAGCAGCGTCATCATGTTCAGCGAGAACCCGAAGACGAGCATCACGCCGAAGGTTCCGATCAGCGAGATCGGCACCGCCACGATCGGGATGAGCGTCGCGCGCCAGCTCTGCAGCGAGAGGAAGACCACCAGAATCACCAGCAGCAACGCCTCGAACAAGGTCTGATAGACGTGGTGGATCGACTCGGAGATATAGGTCGTCATGTCGAACGGTATCTGGTAGGAGATTCCTTCGGGGAAGTTGCGGCTGATCTCCTCCATGGCCTCTTTCACCGCGTCGGCCACCTCCATGGCGTTGGCGCCCGGCAGCATGTTGATGTTGAGCACCGCGGCATTTCCCCCGTTGATACCGCTCTCGGTGTTATAGGACGACGCTTCGAGCGAAACGCGCGCCACGTCGCGCAGGCGGATGATCGAACCGTCGGGATTGGCCCGCACGACGATATCCTCGAATTCGCTGACCGATGACAGGCGGCCCTGCGCCGTGATCGGAATCGTCACGTCGATGCCGTTCATGGGGGCCTGCCCGAGCACGCCGGCGGCCGATTCGCGGTTCTGATCCTTCAATGCCCGCTGCAAGTCCTGCACCGTCAGCCCCAGATTGGCCAGCCGGTCGGGCAGCACCCAGATCTGCATGGCGTAGTAGCGCGATCCGACGTTCGAGACGCTGCCCACGCCCGGCACGCGCCGCAGCATGTCCAGCACGTTGAGCGTCGCGTAGTTACTCAGGTAGATTTCGTCGAACTTGGGATCCGACGACAGCAGCGTGATCGTCAGCAGTTTGCTCGACGCCTGTTTCTCGACCGAGATGCCGTTCTGCACCACCTCGGCCGGCAGCCGGCTTTCGGCCAGCTTCACGCGGTTCTGCACCTCGACGGCCGCCAGGTCGGCATCGGTGTCGATGTCGAAGGTGATCGTGGCGGTGAAGCCGCCGGAGTTGGTCGACGACGACTCCATGTAGAGCATCCCCGGCGTACCGTTGAGCTCCTGTTCGATCGGCGTGGCCACCGCCTGCGTCACGGTCTGGGCGCTGGCGCCCGGATAGGAGGCGCTCACCTTCACCACGGGCGGGACGATCTTGGGATACTGGTCGATGGGCAGCAGCGCCAGTCCGATGACGCCCACGATGACGATGATGACCGAGAGAACGGTCGAAAAGACCGGCCGGTCGATAAAGAAATCGCTCTTCATAGGCTGTCGTTAATTGGATGCCACGCCATTGTCGCGCCGGGGCTCGACCGCCTCGACGCGCATACCGTGATTGAGTTTGTGGTAACCCTCCACGACGATCCGTTCGCCGGAGAGCAGACCGCGTTCGACCACCGTCTTGTTGTCCAGCTCGGGCCCCGTCTCGATAAAACGTTTTTCGACGACGCTGTCGGGCCGCACGACGAAGATGTAGGCACCGCCTTTCTCGATCACGATCGCCTTGGACGGTACGACCACGGCATTCTCACGCACGTCGAGCAGCAGCTTGACCTTGGTGAACTGGCCGGGCAGCAGGATATGGTCGGGGTTGGGCATCTCGGCGCGCACGGAGAAGGTTCCCGTCTCGGGGTCGACCTGCGGGTCGGCGAAATCGACCAGCCCCCGCAGCGGATAGCGCGAGTTGTCGGGCAGGGTGACGGTGATGTAGGGGTTCCAGCGGCGCGTGGAATCCTTCTGCCCCAAATTGACATTACGCTCCTTGCTGCGCAGATAGTCCATGCCGGTCATGCTGAAATCGACACGCACCGTATCGCTCTTGACAATGGTCGCCAGCAGCGACTTGCCGCCCGGCCCCACGAGGGTTCCGATGTCGGCGTTGCTGGCGCTGATATAGCCCGTGATGGGCGACTGTACGGTGGTGTACCCCAGCGCCGTGGCCGCCTGCATCAGGTCGGCTTCGCTCATCAGCACGTTGGCCGTCGCGCTCTCGTAGGCGGCCGTCGCATTGTCCAGATCGAGCTGGCTGGCGGCATTCTGCGCATAGAGCGGGCGGATGCGTTTCAGGTCGCGCTCGGCCTTCTGGGCCAGTGCGCGATCCTTGTTGAGCTGCGCCTTGGCCTTGTCCACGCGGGCGCGGTAGATCTTGGGGTCGATGATGAAGAGCGTCTGCCCCTTCTTCACGTAGCTTCCCTCGCGGAAGAGCATCCGTTCGAGATAACCCTCCACGCGGGCCCGCACCTCGACGAACTGCTGCGCACGGATGCGCCCCACGAACTCGCCGTAGATCTCCACGTTCTGCGTGGCGACCGGCTCGACCGCCACGATCGGATAATGCACCGCCTCGCTTCGAGGACGGAGCAACCACACGACACCGGCCACAATGACGACCGCCGTCAACGCGATCATGATCCACCCGCTTCGGGTTCGCGGACAAGCCTTTTCGCACCACGAACCGGCTTTACGCACCCATTTGTCAACCTTCGGATTCATACCTGCCCAATCTTATTTTCAAACTTACTTCTGCGGAGATAC
>ERZ827452.3193-NODE-3193-length-10825-cov-6.500186_pt1 | contig 10825 bp, 9 predicted proteins | sample MGYA00519866_ERZ827452 | MGnify/ENA primary metagenome ERZ827452 (study PRJEB31778, sample SAMEA3449307) | human gut metagenome | biome: human gut; feature: human-associated habitat; material: faeces | place: United Kingdom | collected 2010/2012 ... | reverse complement strand
ATCCGGGCCGTAGGCCTTGTAGCCGTTGTACTTGGCGGGATTGTGGGAAGCGGTGACCATGATACCGGCGTTGCATTCGTAGTAACGGGTGGCAAAGCTCAGGGCAGGCACAGGCATCAAGGCATCATAGATGCGCACCTTGATGCCGTTGGCGGCCAGAACACCGGCGGCAGTCTTGGCAAAGACATCGCTCTTCAGGCGGCTGTCGTAGCTGATGGCGACAGTCTGGCTGCCGCCCTGGGTCTTGACCCAGTTTGCCAGACCCTGGGTGGCCTGACGGACAACATAGATGTTCATGCGGTTGGTACCGGCACCCAGCACACCGCGCAGACCGGCGGTGCCAAACTTCAGGGCCACGGCAAAGCGGTCCTTGATCTCCTCGTCATTGCCCTCGATCTTGCTCAGCTCCGGTTTCAGATCCGCGTCCTCCAGATCCGCTGCCAGCCAGCGCTTATACTCATCCAGATACATATTGCACACCTTACCTTTAATTCGTATTTCGCACAGGGATAGTTTTCCAAACCTATTTATACTATAAACCCTTTCTTGGTACTGTGTCAATTCCATATTATGTAAGAATTTTTGCTCCGCAAATCATACAAATACCACAAAGATTTCAGCCTTTTCCATCATTTGGGGCTTTCGTGCTGTCCGCAGAGCCTGCGGCAGTGCCCGCGCATTGACAAGCCCCCTGCCCGACACTATAATTGGGACAATAGAATATTTTGCCGAGACCGGGCATTTTCCCGGTCATTTCCCCGTCGGGCCGCAGATGCGGCGTGAGGAGGCCCCCATGTATTCCGTTCTGAAAAGCTATGGTCTGAACGGCCTGAACGGCTTTGCCGTGGCCGTGGAAGCCGATGTCTCCGGCGGCCTGCCCGCCTTTTCGCTGGTGGGCCTGCCGGATTCCGCCGTGCGGGAAAGCGGCGACCGTGTCCGCTCTGCCGTGAAGAATCTGGGCTACAAATGGCCCGACCGCCACATCACGGTCAACCTTGCCCCGGCAGACATCCGCAAGAGCGGCCCGGTGTATGACCTGCCCCTGCTGCTGGCGGTGCTGGCATCCTCCGGCCAGATGGAGGAGCCGCCCGCCGACGCGGCTTTTCTGGGGGAGCTGGCACTGGACGGCAGCCTGCGCCCGGTTTCGGGCGTGCTGCCCATGGCGCTGGCGGCGGCAGCAGACGGCATCCGCAGCCTGTATGTCCCCGCCGAAAATGCCGCTGAAGCCGCCGAGGCGGGCGGCGACGCGATGCAGGTCTACCCCGCCCGCACAGCCCGGGAGGTCGTGGATGCGCTGCGGGGCCTTGTGCCCCTCTCCCCCGCCGCGCCCATCCCCTTTGACCCCGCTTCCGGCTGGAATGCCGCCCCGGATTTTGCGGATGTGATGGGCCAGCCGCTGGCCCGCCGGGCCATGGTGCTGGCAGCAGCCGGTGGGCACAATGTGCTGCTCATCGGCGCGCCCGGCACCGGCAAATCCATGCTGGCCAAGCGCCTGCCCGGCATCCTGCCGCCCCTGACCCGGGAGGAAGCTGTGGAGACCACCAAGATCTATTCCATTGCGGGCCAGCTGCCCAAGGGACGGGGCCTGATCTCTGCCCGGCCCTTCCGCAGCCCGCATCACTCGGCCAGCGCGGCGGCACTGGCGGGCGGCGGCACCACCTTCCGGCCCGGCGAGTGCAGCCTTGCCGACTGCGGCGTGCTGTTTCTGGACGAGCTGCCGGAGTTTTCCCGGGACAGTCTGGAAGTTCTGCGCCAGCCGCTGGAGGACGGCCAGATCACCGTGAGCCGTGCGGCAGGCAGTGCCACCTACCCCAGCCGGTTCCAGCTGGTGGCCGCCATGAATCCCTGCAAGTGCGGCTACTACGGCCACCCCACCCGTCCCTGTACCTGTTCGCCCAGTGCGGTGCGGCAGTACCGCAGCCGGGTATCCGGCCCCCTGCTGGATCGCATCGACCTCTGTGTGGAGATGGACCCCGTTGCCTTTGACGAGCTCCACACCAGCACCCCCGCTGAGAGCAGCGCAGACCTGCGCAAGCAGGTGCTTGCCGCCCGGGCCGTGCAGGCCAAGCGCTATGCCGCCCCCGGATACGAGGGCGTGCGCTGCAATGCCCAGCTCACAGCCGGGCAGGTGCGGCGTGTCTGCCGGATGACCCCCGCCGCCGAGCGGCTCCTCCGTGTCTCCTACGACACACTGGGTCTTTCTGCCCGCGCCCATGACCGCATCCTCCGGGTGGCCCGCACCGTGGCTGACCTGGCGGGCAAACAGCTGCTGGATGAAGAGGCCCTGCTGGAAGCATTGCAGTACCGCGCGCAGGAAAAGGTGGAGACGTTCTGAGGTTCCTCTTGAAAAAAAGATATCATATATGATATAATAATGGTAACGATTGCTCGATTATAAGAGCCGCCATGCCCTGACCACACAAAACCAATAAAGGGAGTGAGCCGATGGATTACCGCACCTATAAAATGAAGACCTTTGCCGAAAAACCAGAAGTCCGCGCTGAATATGAGCAGCTCGGCCCGCAGTATGAAGCCATCTGCGCCGCGATCGAGAGCCGCAAAGCCGCTGGGCTTACTCAAAAACAACTGGCCGAAAAAATGGGCACAGCACAGGCCAATATTTCCCGCTTTGAAAACGGAAATTCCAATCCCTCGTTGGAGTTTTTGCAAAAAATGGCTGCCTGTATGGGCAAAACGCTTCACGTTTCATTTGAGTGACCACAAAAACCTTTTTTCACATTTCACGATCCGATCTCTGTTTCAAAGAGTGCACTGTCCGCTTTCTGCGGGCGGTGCATTTTTGTTTGCAAAAAACGCTTGACAAATCCCGGCAGTTCTGTATAATTATCTGCGGTAATTATCTTTGGTCACTATTTGAGGAGAAACCACTATGAACATCGCGCTGATCAAACGGATGATGGATGCCTGCTATCAGGCCAAGCGGGTGCGGGATCTGCTGCCTGCCCTGCCGGACGGGGTCCTGCCCTCCTTCATCCAATATCTGGATGCGATCCAGACACTGGAACAGCAGGGCGTACAGGTCAAGGTCTCTGACCTGAGCGATGCGCTCAGCCTGCCCCGCCCCGGCGTGACCCGGACCGTAAAGGACATGGAAGCTCGTGGTCTTTTGACCAAGCAGACCTCCCCTGAGGACGGCCGGGTGACCTACCTGACCATCACAGAGGCCGGGCGGGCGCTTTCCCGCAAATACGATGCGGAATATTTCAGCTCTCTTGTTCCGGCGCTGGAGGTCATCCCGGAAGAGGATGCGGAGACCATGATCCGCACCATCGAGATTTTTTATCAGATCATGGTCGAAAGGAGAGATTCCCATGAAAAATGATAAGACCGATTTCACGCAGGGCAGCATCCCGAAAAAGCTGGCCCTGTTCATGCTGCCCATTCTGGGCTCACTGGTGCTGCAGGCCGCTTACGGCGCGGTAGACCTGCTGGTGGTGGGCCGCTTCGGCTCCACCTCGGGCCTGTCTGCCGTTTCCACCGGCAGCCAGGTGCTCAACCTTGTCACCTTTGTGGTCACCCAGCTGGCCATGGGTGTCACGGTGCTGATCGCGCGGTATCTCGGCGAAAAGAAGCACGAATTCATCAGCCCGGTCATCGGCGGCGCGGCGGTTGTATTCGCCCTTCTGGCCGCTGTGCTGTTCGGGGTTCTGGTGTTTCTGGCACGGCCCATTTCCAGCCTGATGCAGGCCCCGGCCGAGGCCCTTGACCTGACCACCAGCTATGTGCGCATCTGCGGTGCAGGCATCTTCTTCATCGTAGCCTACAATATGCTCTCGGCCCTCTTCCGCGGCCTGGGTGACAGCCGATCTCCCCTGATCTTTGTGCTGGTGGCCTGCGTGGTCAACATCGTCGGCGACCTGGTCCTGGTGGCCGGGTTCCATCTGGATGCTGTCGGTGCCGCCATTGCCACCGTGGCCGCACAGGCTGTCAGCGTGGTCTGCGCTGTTGTCATGCTGCTGAAAAAATCTCTGCCCTTTTCCATCAAAAAGGCGGACTTCCGGCTGAACTTCCAGTGCAAAAAGTTTCTGGCCATCGGCCTGCCGCTGGCGCTGCAGGAGTTTTTGACCCAGCTCTCTTTTCTGGCCCTCTGTGCCTTTGTCAACCGCCTGGGTCTGGAGGCTTCCTCCGGCTACGGCGTGGCCTGCAAGATCGTCAATTTCGCCATGCTGATCCCCAGCGCCCTGATGCAGTCCATGGCTTCCTTCATCTCCCAGAACATCGGCGCAGGCAAGCATCAGCGCGCCCGGCAGACCCTGCGCACCGGCATCGGCATCGGTCTGTTCTTTGGCCTGTTCGTCTTTGCGCTGGTCTTGTGCAAGGGCGACCTGCTCTGCAGCTTCTTCACCACGGATGCACCTGTGATCGCCAACGGCTATGCCTACCTCAAGGGCTTTGCGCTGGAGACCATCCTCACCGCGATCCTGTTCAGCATGATCGGCTATTTCAACGGCAGCGGCAAGACCGTTTTCGTCATGGCGCAGGGCCTGTTCCAGACCCTGCTCGTCCGCCTGCCCATGGCCTACATTATGAGCATCCAGCCCAACGCCAGCCTGACCATGATCGGTCTGGCCGCACCCACCTCCACAGCGGTGGGTGTGCTGCTGAATGTCTGCTTCTTCCTGTACCTGGACCGGAAGGCGAAAAAGCAGGGCTGAGAGGATATACAAAAGGGACGGCGTGGAGCACACGCCGTCCCTTTTTACTTGTTCTCTCAATCCACCACCGGGATATCCAGCCCGAACTCAAGGGGGCGGAAGCGGGGGCAGACATTTTCCGTGATGCAGATGACCGAGGCGGCCAGGCGGCTGCCGATCTCGCAGGATTCAGCCAGAGTCTTGCCGTAGGTCAGGCCGATGACAGTTCCGGCAAAGAAGGCATCCCCCGCACCGGTGGTGTCGATGACATCCACCTTTTTGGCGGGCACGATGCCGCACTCGCCGTTGGCGCGGGCGTAGACAGCGCCCTGGCCGCCCATCGTCACCACCATGCAGGGGATGCGGGCGCTGCGCACATTGTCGGCCAGCACGCGGCACATGGCGGCGGGGGCAAGGTGGTCGTAATCGTCGGAGAAAAGCATCCCCGCCTCCTGCTGGTTGCAGACAAAACAGTCGATCTGCTGTAAAAAGTCGCGGCGCTCCATCGCAATGCTCATGTTGGAAATGACCGCATACACCCGCTTGCCGTACTTTTTGGCCGAGCGCAGCACCTGCTTGACCGTCTCTTTTTCCAGATCCAGCTCAAGGGCGACGCTGTCGCAGTCGGCAAAGATGCCCTCCTCGTTCTCGGCCAGCAGGGCAGTCAGCGGGCGGGTGTCGGGCCGCTTCGAGATGGCGGCGGTCACGTCGCCGTCATTGTCAAACACGGCCAGCCAGGTGCCCATGCCGTCGGGTACTTTCTCGATGTATTTGGTGTTCACCTTATGTTTGGCCAGCTTGTCGATAACGTCCTGGCCGGAGCCGGTGTCATCCACCAGGCTGACGAAAGTGGGGCGCAGCTCCACATTGGCAATATCCTCGGCCACATTGCGGCAGACGCCGCCGTGGACCTGCTCGACCCGGCCGGCGTTGCGCCCGCCCGGGATGTAGGTGGATAGCGGATAGCCTTTAATATCCACAAACACCGCACCGATGACTACGATACCCATACGAAAAAATCCTTTCCTATACCAAAAGATTGCCCATATTGTACCATGGTTCGGCAGGATGCGCAATTGTGTTACAACTTCTTCAACTTTTCCAGCCGATTCAGCGCTTCATGCAGCGTCCCATCCTTCTTCGCAAAATGGAAGCGGATCAAGTGGTTCACATCCTCGCGGAAGAAGCTGGAGCCGGGCACTGCGCCTACGCCCACATCCCGGGCCAGCATCTCGCAGAATTCCAGGTCGCTCTTGTAGCCGTAGCGGGAAATGTCCATCAGCACGTAGTATGCGCCCTGGGGCGTGGTGTGCTCCAGCCCGATGGCATCCAGGCCCTGCACAAACAAATCCCGCTTGTGGGTGTAGGTTTTCAGCAGTTCATCGTAATAGTCCCGGCCAAAGCGCAGGCCGGGGATGACAGCCTCCTGCAGGGGCGCGGCGGCGCCTACGGTCAAGAAGTCGTGGACCTTTTTGATGCGGTCGGTGATCTCGGCCGGGGCGATGGTGTAGCCCAGCCGCCAGCCGGTGATGGAGTAGGTTTTGGACAGCGACGAGCAGGAGATCGTGCGCTCCCACATACCGGGCAGGCTGGCAAAGTAGGTGTGGGTGTAAGGTGCGTAGACGATATGCTCATACACTTCGTCGGTGATGACGTAGGCGTCGTACTTTTTGGCCAGGTCCGCGATGGTTTCCAGCTCAGCACGGGTGAACACCTTGCCGCAGGGGTTGGACGGGTTGCACAGGATCAAAGCCTTGGGGTGCTGCTTGAAAGCAGCTTCCAGCTCGTCCACGTTAAAATCAAATGTGGGCGGGTGCAGCGGCACATAAATAGGCTCGGCCCCGGAAAGGATCGTGTCAGCACCGTAATTCTCGTAAAAAGGCGAAAACACGATGACCTTGTCGCCGGGGTTGGTCACCGTCATCATGGCGGCCATCATGGCCTCGGTGCTGCCGCAGGTGGTCACGATCTCGCTGTTGGGGTCGATTTCACGGCCCATCAGGCGGCTTTGCTTTTCGGCCAGCGCCTCGCGGAAGTTCTGCGCGCCCCAGGTAATGGAATACTGGTGGAAATCCTCGTGGGCGACCTCGGCCAGGCGGTTCAAAATAGCCTGGGACGGGTCAAAGTCCGGGAATCCCTGGGACAGGTTGACCGCGCCGTATTGGTTGGAGATGCGGGTCATCCGCCGGATGACCGAATCCGTAAAATGCGCTGTGCGCGTGGATAGTAGCTGCATGGGCTGCTCCTCCCTCTATACTCTACAAAATATATGCCCATTATTATAGTAATCACGCGTCTTTATTGCAACCTGCCTCTCATCAACACCCCCGGCAGCCCAGCAAAATGCTTTAAAGAAATTTTCTCTTTGCCGCTGTAAAGCGAAAGAAATTTTCGCAAAACCACGTGAAAACGGCAATGAAAAGTTAAATATCTTACGATTTTTGGGCAATAATTCTCTCTTTGTTAACAAATTATCCAAATATAGTGTGAGTTTTTCGTCTTTTCGGCAATTTTAACAAAAGGGGTTTTCTTTTTTGTAAAAATGTGTTAACATATATTTAACAAAGTGGTCGGCTGGCGGAACCAGATCAGCCCCACTTAAATATTTTGGAGGAATGCTTTTATGATGAAGTATCTGCAAAAGCTCGGCAAAGCGTTAATGCTTCCCGTAGCTGCGCTGCCCGTCTGTGGTATCCTGATGGGCATTGGTTACGCACTCGCTCCCGCCGTTATGGGCGCTGAGGGTGCTACCTCCGGTGCTGCGTACACCGTTGGTTTCCTGCTGATCAAGGCCGGTGGCGCTTTGATCGACAACATGGCTTGGCTGTTCGCCATCGGCGCTGCTGTGGGTCTGTCTGATGACCACGACGGCACGGCCGGTCTGGCTGGCCTGGTCAGCTTCCTGATGATGCAGCAGCTGCTCAGCCCCGGCGTTGTCGGTGCTGTCCGTACCCTGGAAGAAGGCTCCGTCGATTACATTGCTTTCAGCAAGATCGCCGGCAACTCCTTCATCGGTATCCTGGCCGCCATCATCGGTGCTGCCTGCTACAACAAGTTCAAGAACACCCAGCTGCCTGACTGGCTGGCGTTCTTCAGCGGCAAGCGCAGCGTTGCTATCGTGACTGCCGTTGTTTCCATCGTTGTTTCTGTCATTCTGCTGTTCGTCTGGCCTGTCATCTTCGGCGTTCTGGTTGCTCTGGGCAACGGCATTGCCAAGATGGACGGCGTTGGCGCCGGCATCTACGCTTTCCTGAACCGTCTGCTGATCCCCACCGGCCTGCATCACGCCCTGAACAACGTGTTCTGGTTTGATACCATCGGCCTGGGCGACCTGAGCCACTACTGGGCTGGCGACACCTCCGCTGATGTGGGCTGGAGCCTCGGCATGTACATGTCCGGCTTCTTCCCCTGCATGATGTTCGGTATTGCCGGTGCTGCTCTGGCCATGGTCCAGACTGCTAAGAACAAGAAGGCTGCTATCGGCCTGGTCGTTTCCGCTGCTATCTGCGCTTTCGTCTGCGGCGTTACCGAGCCCTTCGAGTTCGGCTTCATGTTCCTCTGCTTCCCCCTGTACATCGTCTACGCCGCTCTGTACGGCATCTTCACCATCATCACCTACTACTCCGGCTTCCGCGCAGGCTTCTGCTTCTCCGCCGGTGCTACTGACCTGGTCTTCTCCGCCAGCCTGCCCGCACATGCTAACACCTGGATGATCATTCCTCTGGGCATTGCTGCCTTCGTCGTGTTCTACCTGGTGTTCCGTTTCGCCATCACCAAGTTCGACCTGAAGACCCCCGGCCGTGAGGACGAGGACGAGGAAGCCGCTGAGGCCAACATCACCCTGGCCAACAACGACTACACTGCCATCGCCAAGGGCGTTCTGGCTGCTGTCGGCGGCAAGGGCAACGTTGCCAACGTTGACTACTGCGCTACCCGCCTGCGCTTCGAAATCAAGGACCACACCGCCGTTGATGAGAAGGCTGTTAAGAAGGCTGGTGCCGCTGGTGTCATCCGTCCCAGCAAGACTGCCTGCCAGGTCGTTATCGGCCCCAAGGTTCAGTTTGTGTACGACGAACTGAAGAAAATGCTGTAAGCCTTGCGTGATCGCTTACAGTGCCCCTTGGTAAAGGTTCTGGTTCCCTTTATCTAAACCGCATATCTTCCGCCGGGGGCGGGCTGAACGCCTGCCCCCGGCGCTTTTTATGAAATGTTGCCTGGAGCTTGCACAAAATTGCTCGGATTTTGATATAAAATTCACATTTATCTGCTTTTTCTAAAACGGTATTGTGGTATAATACAAGGTAAGGAGAAACGGCGGCCCCCACCGGCCCGCCCCAATAATTAGGAGGAAATCTCTATGAAAATCATCCGCGCGAAAGACTACTATGACATGTCCCGCAAGGCTGCCAACATCATCTCGGCTCAGGTCATCATGAAACCCAACTGCGTGCTGGGCCTGGCCACCGGCGGTACCCCCGTGGGTACCTATAAACAGCTGGTCGAGTGGTACAACAAGGGCGACCTGGACTTTTCCGAGGTCACCAGCGTCAACCTGGACGAGTACCGCGGCCTGCCCAAGGAGCATCCCGAAAGCTACTGGAGCTTCATGCACCGCAACCTGTTCGACCTGGTCAACATCCGCCCCGAAGCCATCAACCTGCCCGACGGTACCAACATGGATGCCGAGGGCGAGTGCGCCCGCTATGACGCTGTCATCAAGAGCGTCGGCGGCGTCGACCTGCAGCTGCTGGGCATCGGCCACGACGGCCACATCGGTTTCAACGAGCCGGGCGAGGCCTTCGAGCTGGGCACCCACTGCGTCGACCTGAAGCCCGAGACCATCGAGGCCAACAAGCGCTTCTTTGACGGCAACGAGGACCTGGTCCCCAAACAGGCCTACACCATGGGCATCAAGACCATCATGCAGGCCCGCAAGGTGCTGATGGTCGTCAACGGCAAGGGCAAGGCTGAAATCGTGAAGAAAGCCTTCTTCGGCCCCGTCACTCCCGAAGTGCCCGCCAGCATCCTGCAGATGCACCCCGACTTTATCCTGGTCGGCGATGAGGAAGCATTCAGCCTGATCTGATGGCAGGAGGTTTTCCACTATGATTATCAAAAATGCCAAAGTTTTTACGGATGGCTGCCGTTTTGTGGAAAAAGACCTGGTGATCCGCGATGGCCGCATCGTCTTCGGTGCCGCCCCGCAGGAGAACGAGGAAGTGCTGGACGCCAAGGGCAGCTACGCCCTGCCCGGCCTTGTGGACATCCACTTCCACGGTGCTGTCGGCCATGACTTCTGCGATGCCGACGAAGCAGGTCTGCAGGCCATTGCCGATTTCGAGGCCAGCAAAGGTGTGCTGGCCATCTGCCCCGCCACGATGACCTTCAGCGAAGAGATCCTGAACGGCATCATGGACGTGGCCGCGGCCCACAAGAACGAGCGCGGCGCGGATCTGGTCGGGCAGCAGATGGGGCAGTTCGTCCCCGCGATAGCAGCGCTGATAGCCGCAATCCATGATGAACGACGCGGTTTCGCCCTCCACAAAATAACAGTGGCGCTGCTGGGTGCAAGGCTCGCCCGTCAAATATAGCTTCATGCCGCCGCTTCCTCCCCGGTTGTAAAAATAAATTTATGAATAGTATAGTACAAAAAGGGAAATGCGTAAACCCGAAAACGAGGCGGGAATTTGGTTTTGTCAAAAAGAACGTGAGGCATGCGATATTTTTTGTGCAGTTTCGGGCGGCAGTCATCCTTTTTTTCGCCGGCAATTCGTGGTACAATAGGGATGAAACGGAATGAGCGGAATAAACCGCTTTTTTTTCAAAAATCAGGAAGAAAACGCGGCGGTGGTTCGTCTTTATGGCGTAGAGAAAAAGAACCCGCCGGGGCGGCGGGAAGGGGTGGCTGCGATGAAAAAGAGGCTGATGGTGAGCCTGGCCGTGCTGATGGCGCTCTGGGGCGGGCAGGCGTTGGCGCAGAGCGCCGTGGTGAACAACGGTTCCGACCCGAACAGCCGATTGAACATGCGCGATCAGCCCAGCAGGGACGCAAGCGCCGTCGGCCAGTTTTACACGGGCACGCCGGTTGAAATCGTCGAAGACGCGGGCGACGGCTGGTCGCAGGTGACGATCGGCGGCGGGGTCAACAGCCTGAGCGGCTATATGATGAC
>ERZ827452.3186-NODE-3186-length-10846-cov-6.827541_pt1 | contig 10846 bp, 10 predicted proteins | sample MGYA00519866_ERZ827452 | MGnify/ENA primary metagenome ERZ827452 (study PRJEB31778, sample SAMEA3449307) | human gut metagenome | biome: human gut; feature: human-associated habitat; material: faeces | place: United Kingdom | collected 2010/2012 ... | reverse complement strand
ATAGAATGCTCGCAGAGCATGCATTCTATTGTTATATTTTCTTTATCAATGGAGGAAGAGGATGGAAGAATACAGAGGCGAGCTTTTGGCTCCTGCCGGAACTATGGACTGCTTAAAGGCAGCGATTGCAGCGGGTGCGGACGCCGTGTATCTGGGTGGACAGCGGTTCGGTGCGCGGGCGTTTGCCGGAAACTTTTCCAGGGAAGAGCTGTTAGAGGGACTTTCCCTCGCCCATCTGTGGAATCGGAAAATCTATTTAACTGTCAATACGCTGACAAAGCAGGACGAGCTTTCAGGACTTTGCGACTGGATCGCACCGTTTTATGAGGCGGGGCTGGACGGCGTCATCGTTCAGGATATGGGCGTTTTGGAGAAGCTGCGCAAAAATTTTCCCGGCATGGAGCTGCATGCCAGCACGCAGATGACGGTGACGGAGAGCAGAAGTGCCCTGTTTTTAAAATCGTTGGGTGTCTGTCGGATTGTCCCGGCGAGGGAATTGAGCCTGGAAGAAATTCGCCTGTTAAAAGAGCAGACTGGTCTGGCAATGGAAGTATTTATCCATGGAGCCTTGTGCTATTGCTATTCCGGACAGTGCCTGTTTTCAAGCTTTCTGGGCGGAAGAAGCGGAAACCGGGGACGCTGTGCGCAGCCATGCAGACAGCCCTATACGGTGCTTGGACAGGAAGCAGGAGGGGGCAGAACAGGCGGAAAAAGTCAGCAAAAACCTCCGGCGTATCCGCTGAGCTTAAAAGATCTCTGTGTGCTGCCGTTTTTACCGGAGTTGATGGATGCAAAAATCGATTCCTTTAAAATAGAAGGGCGGATGAAGAGCCCGGAATATGTTGCCGGCGTTACTGCAATCTACCGCAAATATATGGATTTGTATCTGACGGATCGGGAGCATTGGCAAATCGATCCGGAGGATCAGGAGCTTTTGGCAAAGCTCTACGTTCGTTCGGAAACCGGCGGCGGATATTATCACAGGCATAACGGCAGAGAAATGCTGACGTTGGAAAAACCCGGATATCTGGCATGTCCACAGGAAATTTTGGAACGGGTGCATGGGATGATGGAGGATGGCAAGCTGCAAAAGCCAGTCAGCTTCCATGCGGCAATCCGTCCGGGCGAGCCGATCAATTTAACAGCGTCCTGCGAAGGCATTTCGGTTCAAAAAGAAGGCACAGTCGCACAGCCGGCACAGAAGCGCCCACTGGCAGAGGATGATGTCGTCAAGCAGCTCAAAAAGACCGGCGGCTCATTCTACGGGGCAGATGATATTTCCGTAGAGCTGGACGGAGACAGCTTTGTTCCGGTTTCTGCGCTTAACGAGCTGCGTCGGGAAACGCTGGATGTGTTGACGGAGAAACTGCAGGATCGACAAAAAAGAACATATGTTCCAGAACACGGCCGGGAAGCAGAAACAGCGCAGTCCGAGGTCGGCGAATCGACTGCGACTGCAGCAGCTATGCCGCCCCTTCATTATGCGGATACCCAGCGTCCGCAGCCAACTCAATGCTATGTCTCTGTCCTGCAGGCAGAGCAGGCATTTGCCGCGCTGCGCACGACGGGCACAGATCGGTTGTACCTTTCTTCGGATTTGATGGACGATCCGAAAACCGGACAGCTGATGGAACTCGTAAGAAACGTGAAAGCAGATCGTCCCGGATTTGAACTGTTTGTGACGCTTCCGACGATCCTACGCTCGTACAGCGAACCGTATTTAAAACGTCTGTCGGGACAGGTGAAGGCCTATGACGGGCTGGTGGATGGATTTTTGGCGGGCAGCCTTGGTGGAATGTGCTGGGTGACAGAAAAATATCCGGAGAAAAAGCTCTCCTTGCAGCATAGCGTTTATACGTTTAACCGGGAAACTAGGCAACTGTATCAGGACTGTTTTGCACCGGACAGCTACACAGCGCCGTTAGAATTAAACCGCAGGGAGCTGGAAGCGCTTCCGCCCCAAAATCAGGAAATGGTGGTTTACGGAAGGGTGCCGATGATGGTCAGTGCCGGATGCGTCAAAAGAAGCCTGGGGGCCTGTCAGATTTCCCATACGCAAAAGCAGCTGTCGCAGGGAATCCCTGCAGCAGCGTTTTCCTGCCGGTTAAAGGATCGCTACAATGTAGAATTTCCCGTATGGGTTAACTGCAGGCACTGCATGAACACGATTTACAATTCTGTGCCGCTTTCCCTGCATCAGTACCTTGCAGACCAGAAAAGGCGCGGTATCCGTGCAATCCGTCTGGATTTTACGGACGAGACGGCGGAAAAAACGCGGGAAGTGCTCGAATTTTTCAGCGAAGGAAAAGGAACAGCACCGGCGCAGTATACGACCGGACATTATAAAAAAGGAGTACAGTAAGCGTGGCATATACGATTGTGATAGCATCCAGATATCTGATCCCGCTGTTTTTGTATCTGTTTCTTAGCTGTAGCATTTATGCGCTGTTTGTCGGGGACGTTCGCAAACAGTCTGGCGCTGCAGCGCTGCAGATGGTCTTTTTATTTCTGATGCAGTTTACGGCGTGGCTGACCATCGTGATCCGGACGCAGCAAAGTAAATATCTGCTGTTTTATGCTTTTTTACAGATTCTGACGCTGGCGCTGCCGGTGCTGGCGTGGTTTATCTATCCGGGAATCAGCCGGATTGTTATGAATCATATGTGTATGCTTTTCAGTGCGGGGCTGATCGTGCTGACACGGCTCGATCTGACAAAGGCGATCAAACAGCTGATTATCGCGGGCGCATCCTTTGTCGTATTTCTGATTGTGCCGTGGATCTTGCGCAAATGCAGGTTTCTGGAAAAACTTGGCTGGATTTATGCCGGAATCGGAATTGCAGCCCTTGGAATCGTGCTGATTTTAGGACAGGTGACGCACGGCTCGAAGCTGTCCTGGTCGATAGGCGGAATTACCTTCCAGCCGTCGGAGTTTGTCAAACTGACGTTCGTATTTTTTCTGGCAGCGGTTCTTTCCGAAAAGACAGGAATCCGGCAGGTGGTCGCAGCTGGAATCGGAGCAACAGCGCATGTGCTGATTCTCGTACTGTCGAAGGATCTGGGCAGCGCGTTGATTCTTTTTATGGTGTATGTGTTTCTGATGACGATTTCTGCACATCAGCCACTGTATCTGGCTGGCGGGCTTGTCGCCGGGGCAGGCGCATCGTTGCTTGCGTACCGGATGTTTTCCCATGTACAGGTGCGCGTGCAGGCGTGGAGAGATCCATGGAGTGTGATTGATAAGCAGGGATATCAGATCGCACAGGCACTGTTTGCGATGAGCCGCGGCGGATTGTTCGGACTGGGAATCGGAAAAGGCACGCCGCAGGATATTCCATATGTGGAGACGGATTTCATTTTTTCCGCAGTGATCGAAGAGCTGGGGCTGCTCTTTGGAATTGGAATTTTGCTGACAGCGGCAGTGCTGTTTGTCCTGATGATTCGTCTGGCGGGTGGTCTTGCAGACGGATTTTACAGAAATCTTGTAGTAGGATTTGCAATTTTATACCTGTTTCAGACGTTTCTGACTGTCGGCGGCGGAAGCAAATTTATCCCGCTGACCGGTGTGACGCTTCCTCTTGTCAGCTACGGTGGAAGCAGCGTGATGACGACGATCCTGATGTTTGGCGTCATAGAAGGCGTTTTTGTCTTGTGGTATGATGAGGAGCTTCGAATTGAAAAGCAAAGAAGAAAGAAAAAAAGACAAACAGAAGAAACGGAATAAATGGCAGATGAACCGTGAACTCTATCTGTGCAGCCTGCTGATGCTTGCAGTGTTTGCCGGGATGATCTGGTATCTGGCAGATTATGTGTCCTCCAATCAGGAAGCGCTGTTTAACAACAGCTACAATTCCCAGCAGCGCGTCCTCGCCCAGGAAAATACCCGCGGAACGATTTACGCTGGGACGGGAGAGGTGTTGGCACAGACTGTGATCGCAGAGGATGGAACATCGGTTCGGGAGTATCCCTATAAAAATATCTTTGCCCATGTGGTGGGTTACACGGATAAAGGAAAGACGGGGATCGAGGAGCTGGAAAATTATCAGCTGATTCATTCGGATATTTCTGACCGGGAAAAGCTGGATCATGAGCTGGCAGGAGAAAAAAATCCGGGAAACGATGTCTATACAACGCTGGATACCTCCCTGCAGCAGGCGGCGAGCGACGCGCTGGGGTTATACCGCGGTGCGATTGTTGTGACGGAGGTAAAAACGGGAAGAGTGCTTGCAATGGTCAGCAAGCCCGATTACGATCCAAACAAAATCGCAGAAAACTGGGAGACGCTCAGCACCGACAAGGACAAAGCAGCACTCGTAAACCGTGGGACGCAGGGACTGTATCCGCCTGGTTCGACCTTTAAAATCGTGACGGCGCTTGCCTATATCCGCCAAAATCCGGACAGCTGGCAAAATTATCATTATCAGTGTAACGGTGCATATATCAATGGAGACAATAAAATCAACTGCTATCACGGGAGCGTGCATGGCGATGTCAATCTGATGACCTCTTTTGCAAAATCATGCAATGCCTCTTTTGCCAACATCGGTATGTCGATGGATCGGGAAAAATTTGGCGAAACGATCGACGGTCTGCTGTTTAATCAGGAGTTTTCGTTCCCGCTTCCTTATAACCAGACGAAGGTAACGTTAGATCAGGACAGCACGGACGAGGACGTGATTCAGACGTCGATCGGTCAGGGGAAGACGCAGATCACGCCGGTACAGCTAAACCTGATTACGGCGGCGATCGCAAACGGCGGCAAACTGATGCAGCCGATCGTTGTGGATCGGGTGCTGAATGCGGATGGGAAGATACTGGAGAAAAATGAGCCGTCCGTTTATCGGGAGCTGATGTCGGAAAAAGAGTCGGAAGTGATGATTTCCCTGATGGAGGGCGTTGTGCAGGAGGGAACCGGCAGAAAGCTAAAGGACCGTTCCTATACGGCTGCCGGAAAGACCGGAAGCGCTGAATTTTCCAGCGATAAGTCCGAATCCCATGCATGGTTTACAGGCTTTGCTCCGACAGAGAATCCTGAGATTGCGGTGACAGTAATCGTGGAAAGCGCGGGTTCCGGAAGCGATTATGCAGTGCCCCTTGCCAGACAGGTGTTCGATGCATATTTTTCAGACTGACCGGACAATTTTGAATTTTCGGTAAATTCTTTTTGGAGAATAGGACTTGCCCTGTATCCGGATTTAAGGTATACTGAATTCCAGAGTCAGATATCGCCGGACAGGAGGAATTGCAGTGATAGAAGCAACGAGCTGCGGCGGTGTAGTAATTTTTAGGGGGAAGATCCTTCTGCTTTATAAAAATTATAAAAATAAATATGAAGGATGGGTACTCCCTAAAGGAACCGTGGAGGAGGGCGAGGAGTTTCAGCAGACCGCGCTCCGTGAGGTTCTGGAGGAAAGCGGTTCCAGAGCTTCCATTATCAAGTATGTGGGCAAAAGCGAATATACCTTCAACGTACCGGAGGATGTCGTGGAGAAAGAAGTTCACTGGTATTTGATGATGGCAGACAGTTATTACAGTAAGCCGCAAAGAGAAGAGTATTTTGTGGACTCCGGATTTTACAAGTATCATGAGGCCTATCATCTTTTGAAATTTGCCAATGAAAAGCAGATTCTCGAAAAAGCCTATCATGAATATCTGGAATTAAAGAAGAGCAATCTCTGGGGCAGCCACAAATACTATTAAGCGGACGGAAATTATCTGTTTAGGCCGGTCAATCTGACCGGCTATTTTCAAAAAATATGCTTATGAGTGCAATTTGGGGGCATTCTAGGAACAGGAGAGTGTTGCCAGTTCATGAAATTTTACCGCAGGCTGTATGTGGGGCCGTCAATCCGCAATGTAAATAAAATAAAATGGAAGCTTCTGACCGGGAGAGGACAGCTTGGCATCTATCTGATTAGCCTGTCTTGCACTTCAGATCAGCTGGACATTTTCCACTGCGCGCTGTTAAAACAAAAATATTTTGACAAAAAGGCACTGCAGGTTGTCGGCATTGCAGAGGGGCGGGAGGAAGCGATTTTTCTTGTGCAGCAGATGCTGCAGGATACGATGGACGCCGGAATGGAAGCGGATATCAAGGGATATCTGCAAAAGACCTTTACCTCCGGGAAAGGAGGCGGCGGATGACAGTACTTCTGACAATATTAAAAGTAATTGGATGGATTTTGCTTGGAATCCTCGGACTGATCTTGCTGACAGTTCTGACCGTTTTGCTCGTCCCGATCCGATATCGGGCGGACGGCGTCTGGAAGGAGGAAAAATACATCCGGGGTCGTGTGACGTGGCTGTTACATCTGCTGTCTATCTGTGTCACATATGAAAAAGAACTGCTTTTGGAAGTCCGCGTGGCGGGATTTTTAATTTATCCGAAAAAAGAACGATCTGGGAAAAGGAAAAAAGCGGCATCCGGGGCGGATGCAGAGGAAGGTGTAGGCGACGCCGACGCGGATACGAATGTGCTGGATGCGGACGGAGCGAAAATGCCGTCTGCGGACGTAAAAACGCTGGGCGAGAGCGCGCCTGCTGCCGGTACGACTGACGAACCGCAGACACAAACTGTCGCGGAAGCATCTGAACCGCAGTCAGCAGACCCGCGTGGCTCGGCTACGACTAGGATGCCTGATGTCGAATCACAGTCAACTGACCCGAACGAAACGTCTGCTTCGGAGGCTGACGCGCAAGCCACCGATTCGGACGCTGCGCCCGAACATCCTGCCGGCAGCTTTTTTGAAAAGCTTTCCGGTAAGCTTTCGCAAGTCACAGACCGACTGCGCAGAATGCAGCAAAAGACCGACCAGCTCAAACAACAGACTGCCTATTATAAAAGAATCTGGGATCAGCCGCAGACACGGCAGGCGATCCGGGTTGGATTTTACGAGCTGGGAGAAATTATCAGACATGTACTGCCGCGAAAGCTGGAGGTTTTTGGAATCGTCGGGACAGGCGATCCGGCTTCTACCGGACAGATCATGGCGATACAGGGAATGCTGTATCCCTGGCATAAAGGAAATATCCGGCTGGAACCGGATTTTGAAGAGAAATATATCGAAGGAGAACTTCACCTCAAAGGCAGAATCCGGCTTGGAACCCTCGGAATCTGCGGACTGAGGATTTTACTCAATAAAAATGTCAGACGACTGATCAGAATACTGCGCAAGAAGGAGGAAGCATAGCATGGCAGAAAATAAAGACAACAATATTACTTCTGTAATGGAAGCCTTGGTGAAAGGGGCAGAATCCGTTTTCACAACGAAAACCGTAGTTGGAGAAGCAACAAAGATCGATGATACGATCATTATCCCGCTTGTGGATGTATCGTTTGGAATCGGTGCGGGCGCAAGCTGCGGAGCGGGTAAGGACTCCCGCAAAAACGGCGGCATGGGCGGTATGAGCGGCAAGATGTCCCCCAGCGCGGTGCTTCTGATTAAAAACGGACAGACACGTCTGGTCAACATCAAGAATCAGGACAGCGTCAGCAAGGTAATCGACATGATTCCTGACCTGGTAGATCGCTTTACGACGCCTAAACAGGAAATGATGAGCGATGAGGAAGCGGTGGACGCAGCTTTTCCGGAAGAAGACGGAAACGAAGCATAAATTTAGAATGATGAAGATTGCGAGAGTGCAAAGCGCGTAGCAATCTGGTATCAAAGGATAGCGAAACATGTGACAGGGGCGGTCTGGCTGGATTTGTCCCTGTTTTGCTTTTTGAAGAAAGCTTGAGGGCAGGAAGGATGAAAAAAAGGATGAAACGATTCAAAAACAGGAGGACAACTTCGACTGCCGCGATACTGTGTATGGCAGCTTTGCTTTTTGCTGTTTTGCTGGCGGGATGCTCTGTACAGAAAGAAACGGAGGCTTCCGGTGACCAACAGCAGGAAACCTGGTCGGAAGAAATGGAAAATAGCACAGCTCTTTCAGAGGAGCCGGATGATACAGATACTATCGGAAATGCGGATAATCCGGAGGATACAGGCGATATCGGGAATCCGGAAAACCCGGAGGATACGTCTGCAGCCCTGACGCTTCCGATTTTGGATGAAATCAATTCTAAGGTTCAGATTGGGACATCGGGTTCGTCTCTGATAGCGGTGCAGGCAGCAGTAAAGCTGTTGGAGTGGGGTGAACATACCGGTCTGGATCCGGAAGAGATCCGGGAGGCGGCTTCTGCATGGCTTTCGGAGCAAACGGACAGTGACAGGGAGGAAGCTCTGTTAAAGCTGGAAATGGTAGACGACGCTTATCAAAGGCTCTTAAAAGAAGATGCGCGGGAACTGCTGGATACTGCGGGATGCGCGGATACGGAGATTTTCTGGGGAAGCGAGCCTGTGGAGCCGGTTGAGGCAATTATGCAGGCAGCCGGACTGCGAAAGGACTAAGCCGTTGATGCTTGCACAGATTTTTAATCAAAGAACGCCAGCCCGTGCATAGACTAAATAATATAAGATATTTTGCAGGGATTGATGCGTTTATGATCCGACTGGTTGCGTTTGCAATATTCTGGACAGCGATGGGAATGTTTTTGATGCTGTGCTTTCGGTATCGCTTTTTGGGCGTTGTGTTTGCACTGATCTTGCTGGCGGTCAGCTATCTGATTTTAAGCTGCGATCAGTGACCGATTTTGGCAAAAAACGTCAGTCGGGCGTTTGAATGTTGATGCAGAATGCGAAGCACTGGGATATTAGAGGAAAGATGGATATTACATTATTTTACAGAGAAAAAGGGAACGGAGAACCGTTTGTTCTTTTACATGGAAATGGAGAAGACAGTTCTTATTTCAAACATCAGATTGAATATTTTTGCGATCGGTATCGGGTGATCGCGCCGGATACGAGAGGACATGGAAAATCTCCCCGGGGGACAAGTCCCTTTACGATCAGGCAGTTTTCGTGCGATTTATATGATTTTATGAAAAATCACCAGATTCCGAAAGCTGTGATTCTTGGCTTTTCGGATGGCGCGAATATCGCCATGCGGTTTGCAATGAAGCATCCGGATATGGTGACAGCGCTGATTTTAAACGGAGGAAATTTGGATGCGAAAGGCGTAAAGCGTTCGACGCAGCTTCCGATCGAAATCGGCTATAAAATTGCAAAGTATTTTGCCAAAAGATCGGCGGAGGCGAACAAAAATGCAGAGCTGCTGGGTCTGATGGTAAACGATCCGAATATTGAACCGGGAGAGCTTGCACAGATTACCGCACCGACCCTCGTAATCTGCGGGACAAAAGACATGATCCGGGAAGACCACACGAGAAAAATTGCGGAAAATATCCCGAATGCCCGTCTGGCGATCATCAAGGGGGATCATTTTGTTGCAAATAAGCGCTCAGAGGAATTTAACCGGGAAGTGGACAGGTTTCTGGAAAGCCTTTAAAACCATAGGAGGAAACTTTAAGTAATCAAAATCATTATCAATAGTGATTAAATGTGTTAAAATATACTCATGGAGGGCATTGTTATGAACACATCTAATATCACTAATTACAAACCAAAAGATTTTGCTGAATTATTGGGTGTCTCTGTCAAAACGTTACAACGCTGGGATAGAGAGGGGATTCTAAAAGCAAATCGAACTCCAACTGATAGGCGTTATTATACTTATGATCAATATCTTCAGTTTAAGGGCATAAATACTGAAAACGATAATCGTCAGATTGTTATTTATGCCAGAGTATCTACAAGAAACCAAAAAGATGATTTACAAAACCAAGTAACTTTTTTACGTCAGTTTTGCAATGCTAAAGGTATCATTGTAGATCAATGTATTGAAGATTATGGAAGTGGGCTTAACTACAATCGTAAAAGGTGGAATCAATTATTAGATGAAGTAATGGAACAAAAAATCAAAACTATTATAGTTACACATAAAGATAGATTTGTCAGATTTGGCTATGATTGGTTTGAAAAATTCTGTATGAAGTTTAATACAACCATAGTGGTAGTGAATAATGAAGAATTATCACCGCAGGAAGAACTTGTACAGGATATTGTATCCATACTTCACGTTTTCTCCTGTAGATTGTACGGTCTTCATAAGTATAAAAAACAAATAGAAGGGGATGAGGAAATTGCTAAAGAGCTTCAAAACGGAAATAAATCCGACAGTCGAGCAAAAAATCAAGATCAACAAGACTATCGGCACTTGTAGATACGTCTACAACTTCTATCTCGGTCACAACAAAGCTTTATACGATAAGGGTGAAAAGTTTATGACCGGCAAGAGTTTTAGCGTATGGCTCAATAATGAATACATTCCTAATAATCCTGATAAAATATGGATCAAAGAAGCATATTCAAAAGCTGTAAAAAAATCTATTGAAGATGGATGTACTGCATTTACAAGATTTTTTAAACACCAAAGTGCTTTTCCTAATTTCAAAAGGAAAGGTAAGTCTGATGTAAAAATGTATTTCGTAAAGAATAATCCTAAAGATTGTAGATGCGAGAGACATAGGTTAAACATACCCACTTTAGGTTGGATACGCATGAAAGAAAAAGGCTATATACCAACAACTAAAGACGGATGGAAAATCAAAAGCGGTACAGTATCCATCAAAGCAGACAGATATTATGTGTCAGTTCTTGTAGAAATTCCCGATGCTAAGATTGCTAATAATAGCAATGACGGAATGGGTATTGACCTGGGTTTGAAAGACCTGGCGATTGTTTCTAATGGTAAAACTTATAAAAATATCAATAAGTCAGCAAGAGTTAAAAAATTGGAAAAGAAATTGCGCAGAGAACAAAGATGCCTCTCACGCAAGTATGAAAATTTAAAGAAAGGAGAGTCCACTCAAAAGAATATACAAAAGCAAAAGCTCAAAGTAC
>ERZ827452.3185-NODE-3185-length-10846-cov-7.629877_pt1 | contig 10846 bp, 7 predicted proteins | sample MGYA00519866_ERZ827452 | MGnify/ENA primary metagenome ERZ827452 (study PRJEB31778, sample SAMEA3449307) | human gut metagenome | biome: human gut; feature: human-associated habitat; material: faeces | place: United Kingdom | collected 2010/2012 ... | reverse complement strand
ATTGAACAAAAAAGCAGGTAAAATATAGAAGAAAGACACAAAGGAGTTGAAAAACCGAAATATAGGGCTAAAAAACGAAAACGTGTAAGAATGACAGGAAAAATATAACTTATAATAGAAGAAAAAGAAATAGAACACGCAAAAATGCACAAAAAATCAGCGAAAAAAGTGTTAAACTCGCCGAAATGACAAATATGTATTGCATTTTTGCAAAAGATGGCATATAGTAAAAGTACGAAAACGATTAAGTGATGTTTCGAAAGTGTGGAGGACACAATGGTATCATTAAAAACGATAGCTGAGAAATGCGGTGTCTCCACTGCAACGGTAAGCAAGGCACTCAACGACCAGAAGGATGTCAGCGAAGAGACGAAGCATCGGATCAAGAAGACAGCAGAAGCACTCGGGTATTTTCCCAACGCGGCAGCGAGAGCACTTAAGACCAACCGTTCCTATAATATAGGAGTCCTTTTTGAGGAAGAAGCGGGCAGCGGTCTTACCCATGAATATTTCTCGGGTGTGCTCAACGGTCTTAAAGTTCAGGCAGAGAAGCAGGGTTACGATATCACATTTATCAATACCTGTTTTGAGAACCGCAAGATGTCCTACTATGAACACTGCAGATACCGGAACTTTGAAGGAGTCGCAATCGTCTGTGCCGATTACAATGATCCGGACGTTCTGGAACTGATGAACAGCGATCTGCCGGTAGTAACGATCGACTATGTACATCATAACTGTACGGCGGTAAGCTCCAACAACATTCAGGGCATAGAAGACCTTGTGAAGTATATTTACCAGCAGGGGCACCGGAAAATTGCATATATCCACGGTCAGGAGAATTCCTATGTTACCAAGGACCGGCTGGCAAGCTTTTACCGGACGATGGATGAACTGGGACTGGAGGTGCCGGATGAATATATCCGGACTGCCGATTATCTTGAGACGAAGGAAGCAGCAAGGCAGACCAGAGAGCTTTTAAATCTCGCCGATGTGCCGACCTGCATCATCTACCCGGATGACACCGCCCTGATCGGCGGAAGGAATGTCATCATTGAGATGGGACTTCGGATTCCGAGAGATATCTCCGTGGCAGGTTACGATGGAACGCGCATCTCACAGCTGCTACATCCCAAACTTACCACAATCCGTCAGAACACAGAGCTGATTGGAAGCGAAGCAGCCAAGCGATTGATTGGCACAATTGAAAAACCGCGAACAACTCTCGTTGAGAGAGTCGTTATAGAAGGAAGCTTAGTACCAGGGCAATCCGTAGGAAAATTTTTGCAGAAATAACAGCGGGGCGCAGGAAAAGGTTTCCCAAACCAATGGCGAAAGCCAGACATCTTAAGGAGGAGGGTTTTCTATGAAGAAGAAAATCATTAGCGCACTCTTATGTGCATCCATGGTAGCATCCATGGCAGCAGGATGTGGATCATCCGACACAGCAGACACGACGACAACAGACAACACAGCATCAACTCCTGCAACAGAGGCAGCACCTGCAGCAGATGCAGACACAGAGGCAGCTACAGATGCAACAGCATCCGATGAAGGCAAAGTCCTCAACATCTACTGCTGGAATGAGGAGTTTAAGTCCAGACTGGAAGATCATTATCCGGGCTACACCATCGTAGACGGAACCACAGGAACCATCGGTGATGTAACCGTAAAATGGAACATCACACCGAACGATGACAACGCATACCAGAATAACCTGGATGCTACCTTATTAAAGCAGGCAGATGCAGCAGCTGATGACAAGATCGATCTGTTCCTTGTAGAGGCTGATTACGCATTGAAATATGTAGATACCGATTACACGATGGCTGTGAAGGATCTCGGCATCACAGATGCAGATCTGGCAGATCAGTATCAGTACACCAAGGATATCGTTACCGATTCCAACGGCGTATTAAAGGGTGTATCGTGGCAGGGCTGCCCGGGCGTATTATTCTACAACCGCGAAGCAGCAAAGGAAGTTCTCGGATCCGATGATCCTGCAGATGTACAGGAATATGTAAAAGACTGGGATACTTTCAATGACACAGCAGCAAAATTAAAAGATGCCGGTTACAAGATCACATCTTCCGCAAACGATTCTTACCGTGTATACTCTAACAACGTATCTTCCAAGTGGGTTACAGACGGCAAGATCACGATCGATGACAACATCATGAAATGGGTTGACGATTCCAAGGAGCTTGTAGATGCAGGCGAGACCAGCACAGCAGAGCTTTGGAGCGATGACTGGAAGAAAGGCTTCTATCCAGACGGTAAGGTATTCTGCTACTTTGGACCGGCCTGGTTAGTAAACTTCTCCATGGCAGCTGAGGACGAAGGCAGTATCGCAAACCTCGGCGGATGGGGCGCAACACAGGGACCGCAGGGATTCTTCTGGGGTGGTACATGGATCTGTGCAGCAAACGGAACTGATAACCAGAGCCTTGTAAAAGATATCATGCTTCAGATGACAACCAATGATGATGTTATGAAAGAGATCATCGAGAAAGATGATGACTTTGTAAACAACCAGGATGTAATCGCTGAGATGGCAGACAGCTCCTATTCAAGCAAGATCTTAGGTGGACAGAATCCACTTGGTATTTACAGCGCAGGCGTTTCCAAACTTGATTTAAGCAACCTTTCTGCATACGATCAGGGATGTAACGAAGAGTTCCAGAACGCAATGAAGAACTACTTCGAAGGAACAGCTACCAAAGAAGAGGCATTAGATCTGTTCTACAAATCAGTGGTAGAAAAATATCCGGAGTTAACATACTAAGCAGACAATGGTATAAAAAATGAACAGATGCCGCGCCTGCCGGACCGTAAGGGAGGCGGGCGCGGCTCATTTTATATCCAAATGTGTGTAAAAACTGTAAGCGCAGAGCTGACAGCAGACTTACACAGAGTAAAAGTGAGGGATGCTGTGAGCTCTGTGAACGAAAATCATGCACTCTGGAAAAGGAGGTCAGGTTGTTATGAAGAAAAGCAGCGGAAAGGTAGTAAGATACAATAAATGGGGATATATCTTTTTAATTCCTTTTATTGTAGTATACGTTATTTTTCAGCTGATCCCATTGATCAGCACAATTTACAACAGTTTCTTTGAAAATTATATGTCAGGACTGACACAGGTCGGACCGAATTTTGTCGGACTTGCAAACTATAAAAAACTTTTCTCAGATGGAGATATCTGGATTTATACCAAAAACACCATGTTATTATGGATCATGTGTTTCATACCACAGATCATTTTGTCACTGGTACTTGGAGCATGGTTCTCTGATGTACGTCTCAGATTAAAAGGAACCCGTTTCTTTAAAACAGTCGTATATCTGCCGAACCTGATTATGGCATCTGCATTTTCCATGTTGTTCTTTACATTGTTCTCCGATGGAGGACCGATCAACTCAATGCTGATGCAGATCGGATTTATTGATACACCGTACAAATTTTTATCCAATGCGGGCAGTGCAAGAGGGCTGATCGCGTTAATGAACTGTCTGATGTGGTTTGGTAATACAACGATCCTTTTAATGGCAGGTATGATGGGTATTGATACCTCTTTGTTTGAGGCAGCGGAAGTTGATGGTGCAACTTCTTCCCAGGTATTCTGGCAGATCACATTGCCACTGTTACGTCCGATTCTTGTATATGTGGTTATTACATCTCTGATCGGTGGTTTACAGTTATTCGATGTACCGCAGATCTTAACCAATGGAACCGGTGACCCGATGCGTTCTACCATGACGCTGATCATGTTCTTAAATAAACATCTCTACAGCAAGAACTATGGTATGGCTGGTGCATTGTCAGTTGTTCTGTTTATCATTACAGGTATTTTAAGTCTGGTAGTATTTAAGATAACCGGCAATGATAAGAGGAAGGGGTGAAAAGTATGAATGAGAACCGTAATTTAAAAAAAGGTGTAGGAATTCATGCAAGAAGACTGATCGCATATATCGTACTGATCATTGTTTCCATATTGTGTCTGTTCTGGTTTTATGTACTGTTTATCAATGCAACCAGATCAAACGGTGAGTTGCAGTCAGGTTTTACGCTGGTTCCGAGCAGCCATCTGTGGGAAAACTGGAAGAATTTGAGAAATGGAACGCTTCCGGTATGGAACGGTATGTTCAACAGCCTGATCGTTTCTTCGCTCAGTGCAGTACTCAGCGTATATTTTTCAACGATGACAGCTTATGCGATCCATGCATATGATTTCAAACTGAAAAAATACATTTATCCGTTTATTTTGATGATCATGATGATTCCGACACAGGTAACTGCACTTGGATTTATCAAACTTGTTTCCAACATGAAATTAGAGGATTCCTTTATACCTCTGATCGTGCCGACGATTGCGGCTCCGGTTACATTTTTCTATATGAAACAGTATATGGAGAGTACACTGCCGTTGTCACTGATCGAGGCAGCACGTATCGATGGTTCCGGTGAATTCCGTACCTTCAATGCAATTGTAATGCCACTGATGAAACCGGCAATTGCTGTGCAGATGATCTTCACATTCGTAAGCAGCTGGAACAACTACTTCACACCGGCATTGATCTTACATGATGACAAGAAAAAAACACTGCCTATCTTAATCGCACAGCTGCGTGCGGCTGACTGGCTCAAGTTTGATATGGGGCAGGTATATGTGATGATCGCATTTTCCATCTTCCCGGTTATCATTGTATATCTGATCTTATCCAAACACATCGTACAGGGTGTTGCACTTGGAAGCGTAAAGGGTTAATAAACGGATTGCTGTACTACATAAAAATGAGACTGCCATATGGGTGGTCTCATTTTTTAACTCTTATTTTTGATGAAAATCTTTGACAATGTCACTGGTAAATAAGCCGGTTGTGTGCTATACTATTATCTATGATTAGTAGAAATAAAGGATCGGATGTGTTGGGGTACATGGGTGCAGACAAGAACGGACAGGCTGGATCTTTGTAAAATACACATAGAAATGGAGAGGAATATGACAGAGACAGGATTATGGATTTTTCTGATTTGTTTACTTGTAGTAGTCATCATAGCGACTGTGGTTGCAGTAGTGTCAGCAGTATCAGGTGCTACGGCAGCGATCGTGGATGATGAGGAATCAGAGGAAGAGTAGGAATACAGCAGGTATAAGAGAAAAGCCTCTTGTCAGTTTTGTATAGGTGTATAGCTGACAGGGGCTTTTTTGTGCACAGGATTCTGCCTTAATCAGCAATCTAAAAAAATATAAACTGGTACGAAAGTCTTGCAATCCATTTTGAAACAGGTAAACTAAATATATTGTGGCAAAATATTTGCTGCCAGGTGTTTATTACAAATGTCTTGCGTATTCAGGTGGAGGGACAAAAGAGAGTGTTGTCAAAATTAAGTGTGAAGAAACCGTATACTGTGATCGTAGGCGTGATCTTAGTCATTGTGTTAGGAGCCGTATCCCTAACCAAAATGACCACAGATCTACTGCCGGATATGAGTCTGCCATATGCCTTAGTCATTACGACGGATATGGGGGCAAGCCCGGAGAAAGTGGAATCCGATGTGACAGCACCTGTCGAGGCATCCATGGCGACGACTTCGAGCATCAAAAATGTGAGTTCTGCCTCCTACGATAATTATTCGATGGTGATCTTAGAGTATGAGCAGAATGCCAATATGGATTCGGTCATTATCGAGATCCAGCAGAAATTAGACCAGTTAGAGGGCAGTTTTCCGGATGGTGCCGGGAAGCCGATGATCATGCAGATCGACCCGGATATGATGCCTGTAATGGTGGCATCTGCCGATGTGGAAGGCATGACGCAGTCAGAGATTTCGGATTATGTGGAAAATGAACTTTCGCCGGTGCTTGAGAGTATCGACGGTGTGGCATCTGTTTCTACAACCGGAACTGTGGAAGAGAACATTCATGTCACATTAGATCAGGATAAAATCGATGCACTGAATCAGAAGATCCAGAGTAAGATCGAGGAACAGTTTACTGAACCGCAGGAACAGCTCGATCAGGCTGCCGAGCAGGTGGAGAGTGGACGCAGGCAGATGGAAAGCGGAAAAGATCAGCTTGCAAACCAGCTTGGACAGGCAGAAAATGAAGTGATCAATGGTAAGTCGCAGGCGTTTGTGGCAGAATCAGATCTGAGTCAGAATTATACAGTATTGAAAGCGACCGATGAGCTGATAAAGCGGGCAATCCCGGAACTCCAGAGTATTTATGAACAGGGAATGGGATTAAAAGCAGACATTGAACAGGCACAAAAAGAAGCCCAGATGAACAGTGACGATGGAAGCAGACGTATAGAAGAACTTTTAGAGGAGGCGAAGATTTCCGGAGATCAGGAACAGATCAATCAGATCCTTGCGATGACCGGGGAAAATCAGGAGAGCATTGCGGAAGCAGGAAAACGTCTGGAATTATTACAGGAAGAACTGTTAGAACTGAATACATCCTTAAATCAGCAGTGGGCAGATCAGTTAGCAGCGTTAAATGTGAGTCTTAGTTCGATCGATGATATTCCGCAGGTGATTACGCAGCTGTCACAAAAACAGGTTGAGATCCAAACAGCAATGGCAGCTCTGCAGACTGCACAGGAACAGGTTACAGATGGAAAAACTACCTTAGATGATGCGTATGTAACGTTAAACCGGATGGAGATCGACGGGATCTTAGAGATGAGTGAAGCGTCTGCACAGCTTGCGGTCGGGGAAGTCCGGTTAGAGCAGGGACAGGAAAAATTAGACGAGTCAAAGCAGAGCGCGCTTGATTCTGCGGATCTGAATCAGATCCTGTCGGTGGAAACATTAGGCCAAATTCTGACAGCACAGAATTTTTCCATGCCGGCAGGTTATGTCAATGAAAATAAGAAACAGTATTTAGTGCGTGTCGGCGACGAGGTTTCATCCGTGGAAGAACTTGAAAATCTTGTGCTGGTGGATGTCGGAATGGATGGAATCGCGCCGATCCGTTTATCAGATGTTGCAAAGACAGAAGTGGTGGATGATACAGGGGATTCCTATTCCAAAGTAAATGGAAATCCGGCGATCATGCTTTCCATTGAAAAGCAGACCGGATACTCCACCGGAGATGTGACAAAGCGGATCAAGACACGATTTGAGTCGTTGGAAAAAGAAAATGACAAACTTCACATGACGATATTGATGAATCAGGGCGTCTATATTGATACCATTGTGCAGTCTGTCATGGAAAATATGATCTTGGGTGCGATCCTTGCCGTGCTCATTTTGATCTTATTTTTAAAGGATATCAAACCGACACTGGTGATCGCGTGTTCTATCCCGCTCAGTGTGGTTTTTGCGATCGTTTTGATGTATTTTACCGGAATATCGTTAAATATCATTTCACTGTCCGGTTTGGCGCTCGGTGTCGGCATGCTCGTGGATAACTCGATCGTCGTGATCGAAAATATTTACCGTCTCAGGAATCAGGGATTTTCGATCCGGAAGGCAGCAGTCGAGGGAGCAGGACAGGTGGCAGGTGCGATCTTTGCATCCACACTCACGACGGTCTGCGTGTTTGCACCGATTATTTTTACGGAGGGTATCACAAGGCAGCTGTTTGTGGATATTGCACTCACGATCGCCTATACGTTAGCTGCAAGTCTGATTGTGGCGCTGACGTTTGTACCGATGATGGCATCCGGTGCGCTGAAGAATACCAGAGAAATCAAACATCCGTGGTTTGACCGCATTTTAGATGGATATGAAAAAGTTCTGCGTGTGGCACTGCGGTTTAAACCGATCGTACTGATCTGTGTGGTAGTTTTTCTGGTGGCAAGTGTGACGCTTTCCGTTTCCAAAGGATTTACCTTTATGGACATGAATATGGAGACAGAGCAGCTCACGGTCACGGTTTCAGCGAAAGAGGATGAAAAGCTGACATTTGAGGAACTGACGGAGCGCGCGGATGAGGTTGTGGATAAGATCTCTGGCATCTCCGGTGTGGATTCGATCGGAGCCATGGCAGGCGGCGGTGGAATCATGTCGATGGGCAGTACGGACAGTGTGACCATGTACGTGCTCATCGATGATTCCGGGGCGACTGGCAGTGAGATCACTGCCTCGATACAGGCGCTTACAGCGGATCTTGACTGCGACGTGAATACGGACAGCTCTGCGTCGGATATGAGTTCCTTTTTCGGAAGCGGTATTTCCGTGCGGGTCAGCGGAAAAGATTTAGATAAGCTGCAGAAACTCGCAGGGCAGATCGCAGAAGTCGTGGAAAAGACGGAGGGCACTGTAGATGTGGACGATGGTCTTGGAGATACGACACCGTCTTTCACGGTAAAAGTGGACAAAGAAAAAGCTGCAAAATATGGCATGACAACAGCGCAGGTGTATCAGCTTGTCTATAAACAGCTTGCATCGAATACGTCATCCACAACGATCTCGACGGATTTAAAAGACTATAAAGTATATGTGCAGAGTGGGGAACAGGCGGATGTCACGCCAGGGGATATCCGTAAGCTGACATTTCCTTATACAGACCGTATCAGCGGAGAGACAACAGATATTCCCCTGAAAGATATCGCAGAGTTTGAGGAAGGTGAGTCCTTAAATGTGATAAACAGAAGCTCGCAGACGCGCTATATCAGCGTGACAGCCGGTGTGGATGAAGATCACAATGTGACGCTGGTAAGTGACCAGATCCAGAAAGAATTAGATAAGATCAAGCTGCCGGATGGATATGAGATCTCCATGACCGGGGAGGATGAGACGATCCGGGATGCGATGAACCAATTGTATCTGATGCTGATCTTAGCGGTGGTATTTATTTATCTTATCATGGTTGCACAGTTCCAGTCATTTTTGTCGCCTTTTATTATTATGTTCACGATTCCGCTTGCATTTACGGGAGGTTTCTTTGCTCTGTTTGTGACAGACAATGAAGTCGGCGTGGTATCCATGATCGGATTTGTCATGTTAGCGGGTGTCATCGTCAATAACGGAATCGTGTTAGTCGATTATATCAATCAGCTGAGAAGAGAGGGCATGGATAAAAAGGAGGCGATTGTCACAGCCGGAAGAACGAGACTGCGCCCGATCTTAATGACGGCACTGACCACGATCCTTGCAATGTCCACGATGGCGATGGGACTTGGAAGCGGTTCAGAGATGATGCAGCCGATGGCGATCGTGACTGAGGGAGGTATGTTATATGGAACACTGCTGACACTGATCGTGGTGCCTTGTATCTATGATCTGTTTACGAGGAACAAGAGTATGGTGGAGGAAGAGATCTAAAAAAACAGTTGACAAACCCCGCGTCCCCTCGTATGATAAAAACAGCAAAAAACAAAGGTTGTGAGAAAGAGGAGTACACATAAACTCTTTGCAGAGAGGGAAGTTCACCGGCTGAAAGACATCCCAGAGAAAGATATGTGGAAGGTAGCTTTTGAACCGGAATGCTGAGAAAGCATAGCTGTATGACAGGATATAAGAACAGGCATTGCAGATATGCACAGGTATTCACGACTCATCCACGTTACAGGATGACCGGTCAGATATGGAACTGGCTGGACATGAGCACCAACAAAGGTGGTACCGCGATCATATTCGCCCTTTGTATTCCGTATGGAATACGAAGGGCTTTTTTTAATTCATAGGAAATTATGTCCTGTGAATCAAAACCGCCTATCTATCAGAACTAAAAAAGGAGAACAGATTATGTGTCAGAATTGCAGTAAAGAATTAGCAAAGACCTACGATCCAAAAAGCATTGAAGACCGTTTATACAAAAAATGGGAAGACAACGGCTATTTCCACGCCGAAGTTGACCGCAGCAAAAAGCCGTTTACCATCGTGATGCCGCCGCCAAACATCACAGGACAGCTTCACATGGGACATGCTCTCGACAACACCATGCAGGATATTTTAACACGTTATAAGAGAATGCAGGGTTACAACGCATTATGGCAGCCGGGTACAGACCACGCTTCCATCGCAACAGAAGTGAAAGTAATCGAGAACCTGAAAAAACAGGGCATCGACAAGCGTGATCTTGGAAGAGAAGGATTCTTAGAAAAATGCTGGGAGTGGCGTGACGAGTACGGCAGCCGCATCATCAACCAGTTAAAGAAAATGGGATCTTCCGCAGACTGGGAGAGAGAGCGTTTTACGATGGACAAGGGCTGCTCTGACGCAGTGCTTGAGGTATTTGTGAAGTTATATGAAAAAGGACTGATCTACAAGGGCTCCCGCATTGTCAACTGGTGCCCGGTCTGCAAGACCTCCATTTCCGATGCCGAGGTAGAGCATGAGGAGCAGGACGGATTTTTCTGGCACATCAACTATCCGGTAGTCGGCGAGGAAGGCAGATTCGTTGAGATCGCAACAACCAGACCGGAGACGCTGTTCGGTGATACCGCAGTCGCTGTCAATCCGGACGATGAGCGCTACAAGGACATCGTTGGAAAAATGTTAAAGCTTCCGATGACAGACCGTGAGATTCCGGTCATCGCAGACCCATATGTCGACAAGGAGTTCGGAACCGGCTGCGTGAAGATCACACCGGCACATGACCCGAACGACTTTGAGGTTGGAAAGCGCCACAACTTAGAGGAGATCACCGTCATTAACGACGATGCGACGATGAACCATTTCGCAGGAAAATACGAGGGGATGGACCGCTACGAGTGCAGAAAGGCACTGGTGGACGACTTGAAGGAGCAGGGACTTCTGGTAAAGGTGGAGCCGCACTCTCATAATGTAGGAACACACGACCGCTGCGGTACGACGGTAGAGCCGATGGTGAAGCAGCAGTGGTTTGTAAAGATGGATGAGCTGATCAAACCGGCAGTGGAGGCAGTGAAGAACG
>ERZ827452.3175-NODE-3175-length-10867-cov-8.231780_pt1 | contig 10867 bp, 9 predicted proteins | sample MGYA00519866_ERZ827452 | MGnify/ENA primary metagenome ERZ827452 (study PRJEB31778, sample SAMEA3449307) | human gut metagenome | biome: human gut; feature: human-associated habitat; material: faeces | place: United Kingdom | collected 2010/2012 ... | reverse complement strand
TCTACGTCAGCGTCAAGGACCTGGCCGAACTGACCAGCGAGGGCGAGACCGCCGAGGGCATCCAAAGCACGGGCGGCTGGCCGGGGACCGTACTGCGGCGCGGCAGCACCGGCAGCAGCGTGGAGCAGGTGCAGTTCTGGCTTTCCGACCTGGCGCAGTTCGATTCGTCGCTGGTACGCGTGAGCGTGGATGGCAGCTACGGCGCAGCGACTGAGCGGGCCGTGCGGGCGTTCCAGCAAAAGCAAAACCTGACGGCGGACGGTGTCGTCGGGCAGACGACCTGGAACGCGCTGTACGCCGCGTGGGTGGACGCGCAGAGCGATTTGGGCGGCACAGCCTGGCCCGGGACGGCACTGCGGCGCGGGGATACCGGCATGGAGGTACGGCTCGTGCAGTTCTGGCTGCGGCTGGCAGCGGACAATTACAGTGCCCTGCGCACCGTGACCGTGGACGGCAGCTACGGCGCAGCAACGGTCAGCGCGGTGACGACGTTCCAGAGTTTGTTCGGGCTGACGGCTGATGGCGTCGTCGGGCGCAGCACCTGGAATAAGCTGAAAGAGGTCGGCTTGGCGGTGGCAAACAAAATCGTGCCAGCCAATGTCGCACCCGGGCAGTTCACGGCCACGACGCGGGAGGGCAGCAGCGGGACCGCGGTGCGGGCTGTGCAGTATTACCTGCGGCGGCTGGCAGCCTATTACAGCGATGTGCCCACCGTGACTGTGGATGGAAAGTTCGGCGCAGCGACGACCCGGGCTGTCAAGGCGTGGCAGACCCGCGCCGGGCTGACCGTGGACGGCGTGGTGGGGCGGCTGACCTTCCAAAGCCTGTATGACGCCGCACTGGCATTGGACACCAGCGGGCCGGTGGTGCGCACGGTCAGCCTGCCTGCACCCAATGCGGCACTGCGCCCCGGCGATACAGGCGCGGAGGTGCTGCGGCTGAACCGGATGCTGCTGTTCTTGAGCCAGTGGATACCGGAGATCAACTTTACGGCCGGCGGCACACCGGGCAGTACCTTTGACCCCGAGCTAGAAATCGCCGTGCGCAGTGCGCAGCGGTACTTTGGGCTGGACGAGACCGGCGTTGTCACCGCCGGCGATTGGGCTGTGTTCCGCCAGGCAGCGCTTGACCTTCTGGCCGCCAGCCCCGCCGGGGCCAGCCCGAAACCGGGCGGCGTATGGCCCGCCGGGGCGCTGGCGCTGGGCAGCTCCGGCTCTGCCGTTTTACAGGTGCAGCGGTGGCTCAATGTAGTGGCCTCCGTCGACCAGACCGCCGATTTTGTACCCGAGAGCGGCCAGTTTAACGCCGCGACCCAGGCCGCGCTGGAAAGCTACCAGCTGACTGCCGGACTGGAGCCGCTGGGCGTTGTGGACGCCGACACCTGGGAAAGCCTGCGCCTGGCCGCGCAGGGACTTTGCCGCGAATGTCAGGAGGGATAGGGTATGCCAAAAGTCTATGTGTACGATTCCTACGACAACAAGTTTTTCCGCTACAATTTGAGCGAGAACGACCCGATGCCGTACAGCGCCGACACGACACTGCGGGTTCGGGAGTTCCGCGGGTCCAGCAAAGCCAACGTACTGTGGACGACGACCGCCGCCATGGAGGCGTGGAATCTGACCCGCCGCACCTACGGCAGCGGCATCCCGGTGGGGTACGCTTTCAAGCGCATCTGGGAGGGTGGCCACGGCACGACAAGCCAACACTACGCGGGCGTGGCCTTTGACGTGGGGCAGCGCACCACCGCTGCGAACCGCCGCAAGATTTACAAGGCCGCCGCGCGGACCGGGGCGTGGGGGTATGTGGAGCCGCTTTCGATGACGCCGACCTGGGTCCATTTTGACAGGCGGTACGGCAAGCCTGCGTGCCGCAGCACCACAGCGGGCTACCCCACCCTGCGGCGCGGCAGCCGCAGCACGTATGTGTTGATCCTGCAGGACGCGCTGAACGCGCTGGGTTATTCGACGAATACGCTGGACGGCATCTTCGGCCATGCGACGGAGAACGCGCTCAAGGCGTGCCAGCGGCGGTTCGGCCTGACTGCCGACGGCGTATGCGGCTGCGCCAGCTGGAAAAAGATCGCCGAGGCGACGGTGGGGATCGGCAAAACGGCGACGGTTATTGATTCTTGATGTATCTGCTGGTATAATAAACTAGACTCCCTCTGGGAGGGGGCCAAGATGCCGTCCCTCACTTCCTCAACTCTTTATAAACCTCCGGGTTCTCCTTCTTCAGCGCCAGTCTCTCCCGGTACCCCATCCGCGCAAAGGCGTCGCGGTCCAGCGCTACCGGCACGCTGCCGGTCCCCGCGGCATAGGGCGCGGGGGTCTGCATCGGCTTGTTCTGCTCGTTCTCCATTGTATTTCACCTCACTTTCTGCAGCATCGTAGGGCGGGGTGACTTCACCCCCGCCGCACTGCACGGCAGGCTCATTGCGCCCGCCCTGCATCGCCCATAAACCGGCGGCGAATCTCTGCCAGCTCCGCCTCGGTCTCATGCGGCAAATCAAAATACCACGCCAGCGCCAGCTCGGGGCGCAGAAGCCCTGCGTCCACCAGCTCACGCTGCTCGGCCCAGATACGCGCACGGTCATACAAAACACCGTCGCCCCAGTCGATAGCCGGGACAACGGCGTCGGTATGAAATTCCAGCCCATACAGGGCTCCCAGCGTGCCGCACAGCACCATGGCGTCCTGCACCGCAGCGCCCCACGCGCCCTGCAAATCGCGGATGGTCAAATCGTAGTCCACCGACGTTGCGGCAATTTCGGTGGCCGTGCGCGGGTCGGCGTTGGCTTCGGTCTCGCTCAAAATACCGCGCCGCAGCCCCAGCAGACTCTCACACCCGCGCAAAAGGTCCTGCTTGCGGGCCAGGTAGCTGCCCTCCCGCAGGGTGGGGCTGTACACGGTCACACCCACGTTGGCGGGGTCGTCGGGCAGGCCCACAAACAGGTCATCCCGCAGCCCGCGCGCCCCGGAGGCATCGGGCCGCAGCAGGTCCTCCGAAGCAAACACCCTCGACGCGCCGTTCAAAAATTCATGGTTCAGCTGGTCCTCGCACCGGGCCAGCGCGTGCATCAGCCCCACGGCGGGCGCGTAAATGCTTACCGGGTCGGCGCTGCCGTCCACGCAATTCACGGTGGGCATCCGCAGCACGGCCAGCCCCATGCAGGGCACATTGGGCAAAAATTCCTCGTCCGACAGCATTTTGCAGGCCGTCAGCGTGTCCAGCGGAACGCGGCGTCCCAACGCCTGACCGTTGACCTCAAACAGCCGATTTTCGATCAGCGTGTTGTCCTCCATGTCGGTGCGGCGCTCCAAAAGTACATATTTTTTGCCGTTCTCGTACAGCGTCTGCATCATACCCACGCTGGTCAAATTGCCCTTGTCGTCGCGTCCCAGCGGCAGGTAGCAATCGCGCCGGATCGGCACAAAATGGTCGTCCACCACCTTCAAAAGGCACTCGCCGCCGATTAAAGCATACTGCATCGCTGTTTTTGCCACCTTGTTCAGGGCGTCCGTATAACACTCCTGCGCCCAATCGTCGTGCTTGTCCCGATGCACGTCGTACTCAGCAAAAACCGTTCTGCATAGTTTCGATACGATCAGCACAGCCAGCCGCGCACTGCCGTCCTCGCCGCTGCGGGAAGCGCCGTAATATAAGTCCATCCACTCCCGCACCGCCCCACGCATCTTCACCGACGAACAATCGCTTTTTCCAAACGCCTGCTCCAAATAAGTCTGCATTTTGTCACTCCTTTTGCTATTTTTGTATGTATGTTGCATATTTCTCGGCCCTGCCCAGCGGCAGAACGCCGAAAGCCGCCCGGCCACAAGCCAAAAGTTCACGTCCCGCGTCTCCGCCAGACACTTTCCACCGCATACCTCACCGCATCGATATGATGGTTCCCCGCATCGGGGTATCCGCCCAAAACCTCGCCTGTACGTGCATCTTTTGCATATTCGTACTCGCCAAACTCGCGGGCGGTGTCGGGGCATCGCGCCGGGTCAACCACGATCTCGGCCAAACTCTGCAGCCACTTCATGCTTTCGCGCAGGCTGCCGGGGCCTTTGCGGGCGGCGCGGCAGGGCAGGCCGGCGGCGCGGTAATCCGCGCAGGACTTCGGCTCGGCGCCGTCAGCGATCAAAAAGCCGCCCTCGTCGCCGCCCACACCACGCTCGATCAAAAGCTGTGCCGTGTCTGCATTGGGGCAGCGAAACCGCGTCAGTTCGTCAAAAATCACCAGCCTGCGTCGCGCGGGGTCGTAAGTGCAGGCGTTGTAGGCCCACGGGTCGGGCCACCAGCCCCAGTCCACGCCGTGATAAATTCGGTCGAACGTCAAAATTTCGTCGTCCGGCACAGCGCGCAGCTGCAGGTTGGCAAACACGGCCGCACCGCTGCCCACCACCTCACCGCCGTACTCGTGGCGGTAGGCCTCGGGGTTGGTGGCGCGCAGATGCTCGGCGTCGGCCCAAAAGCGCTCGCCCAGCAGGGCGCGGGGCAGGTCCTTATAGGTGGAGTGATGCACCAATTTTCCATCTCGTTTTTCCAGCGCGTAGCGGTTGACCCAGCTGCGTGCCATGGCGGGCGGGTTAAAACTTTTTAAAGTCAAACTGTAGCTGCCGCCGCGGAAAATGCTCTGCTCCACGTTGCGCACCTCCTCAGGGCCGTCGAACTGATCCAGCTCCTCGAACCAGCAGATGCCGACGCTGCCGAAGGGAAGTTTTAAACTTTTCAACTTGCCGGCATCATCCAGGCCGAAAAAGAGGATCTTCTGTCCGGTAGGCAAATAAGTACATTCCATCGGCGAAACCGTGCAGCGAAAGCAGGCCGTACACCCCAGCGCATCGATAGCCCAGACCACCTGGTTATACACGCTGTTGCGCAGCGTGCCTGCCACCTTGCGAAGCACCACCGCATGGCAGTCCGGGTGGCGCAGCAGCTGCAAAACCAGCTCCAGCGACAGGTAGCTGGACTTGCCCGACCCGCGCCCGCCCTTGGCCACGACTTCCTTTATGCCCTCGTTTTGCACAGCCTTATGGATCGGTTGGAATACTTTTGGAATTGTTTCTTTGAGATGAATGTCCATTTGTTTCGTTACTCCTTTCAATAGGCGGGCCGCATGGTGGCGGAACACCGAAAGCCGACCGCCAAAATCACACATCATCCACAATCACAACCTTATCCACCCCGCCGCCCCGGTCGCCCAGGCCAAGATATTTATACAGCAGCTCCAGCGCCCGGAGCTTATCGGCAGTTTTAACAACCAAACCACAACCATCATTACAACCGTTATCAAACGCAATGCCCGCCAGCTCGGCAATGACGTTTTCCTCTGTTACCCGGTCCATTCCTGCCCCCCTTCCGGCAAAAAACGCAAAATAAAAAACCCGCGGCGGGGCGGCTGCCCTTCCACGAGTTTCGATGTTACCATTCTACCACGTTTAGTTGTACTTTGCAATGAAATCGCGCTGAAATCTTACTGAATTCCTTTCACCCTCCGTTCTCCGGCTCGCACACCTTGTTCACGCCCAGGCGGTGCAGCTGGTAAACGCGGCGCTCCACCAGGGCCAGCGCGTCGCAGATCTCGGCGTAGCTTTCGCCGTTCATGTAGCGGCGGCGCAGCACCTCCTGTGCCAGCGGATGCTGGATCTTCGCCAGCTCGGCCACCAGCTCGATGCGCAGCTCGCCGCAGCGGTCCAGTTGGTCGTTCCACATTTTCCGCGTTTCTTCGACCTTTTCTACACTTCGCGCCAGCCGCGCCGTATCCCGCCCGGCCCCAGGCATGCCGTCCAGCCGGGTGCGCATGCCCTGTGCCTCGGCCTCCATCTCCTGCACGCAGCCCCCCAGAAAGTTCGCCTTCTCCCGCGCCTTCAGGTACCGCTGCAGCCATGCCACCTTTTCTTTGTACGTCATTTTCCCAAATGTCTCCTTTCCAGTGTCCGATTTTGTTTTGCCGTTCTCCTTGTCAGTACACCCATCATAGTACAACTACCATTAGTTGTCAATATACTTTGGCAGGTTTTATTTTTGCAGCCCCATAACAAGACCTACAAACAAAAAATCCGCTAAAAACCCCTGCAGTAAGATTGCAGTAAATTTTCAGCGGTATTTCATTGTTAAGTACAGCGCCCACGCGTTATAATACTACTATAAGTAGTGTATTCAACAACATTTGTGTAAGGAGGACCCCATGCAGCCCAATGAATTGACGCTTGAAGCCCAGATGTTCGATGCGAAGATCAACAGCATGGACAAAACGTGCTTGTTGGCTCCGCTTTCTTTTTTCGATGCCTGCAATGTTTCCACCGATGAGGAGCGCCTGCGCCGCATGATGCTGCTGCGCACGCGGGCCTTGCAGCTGGGCATCAGCGAGCAGGAGTACGCCGACCGGCGAGACAATTATACATCTCAGTTTGACGCCGACCCCAGCTATTGCCTGAAGATCGCGCGGATGGCGCTGCGCCGCCAGGCCATGCAGGAGCTCGGCTTCACGCCCATGGCGGACGTGGAAACGCGGCAGGCCGAGTACCTGATCGAGCCGTATCTGCCGCTGGATGCCATCACCATTTTGGCCGGTGTGGCGGGCATGGGCAAGACCTGGCTGGCGCTGAAATGGGCCGCCGACATCAGCACCGGCCGCGCCACCAAGGACGGTACGCCCGGCCTGGTGTATTATTTTACCCAGGAGAACGACCCCCACATCGTGCTTTCGCCGCGGCTGGAATCTCTGGGCGCCGACCCGGAAAACATCGTTATTATGCAGCAAATGGCCGATACCCCGGCGCTGACCATGTGCGACGCCCGTCTGGACGCGCTGGCCAGCCGCCCCGGATGCCGTCCGTCGCTGGTGGTATTCGACCCCATACAAAGTTACCTCGAAAAGCACGCCAACATGAACCAGGCCGCCGACGTGCGCCCCATGATGGACCACCTGGCAAACTTCGCCGCCCGCTACCACTGCGCGGTGATGCTGGTCAGCCACATCAGCAAGCCCAACCTGTCCGGCGGCTCGGCCAGCGACCGCATCCTCGGCTCCAGCGACTTCCGCAACGCAGCGCGAAGCATCATTTTTGTAGGCTGCGACCCGGACGACCGCAGCCTGCGCGTCTTTGCCCAGGATAAAAGCAGCCTGGGCCCGCCCGGCCCCAGCCGCAAGTTTTCCATCCACGATGGCGGGGTGGAACTCATGGACGAATGTGCTTTAACGGCGGATGAGATCTTGCGGGCACAGGCGGGCGGCAACACGAGAGGGCCAGAGCCGGTCGTTGGGAATCGCGCCGTGGCATTGTTGGGCGAGCTGACAAATAACACAGGCTGGGTGAAGACATCCATTGCTATTGCCGACGCTAAAAAGGAGGTTATTAGTGAATCCATCCTGCGAAAAGCAGCCAAGAAAATGGGCCTCGAAAATGCCACGATTCGCCAAGGGCATAAAGGTGCTTATGCGATTTGGTATGACACAAAGAAAGTCCCCGAAAACATCATCGAGCAGCTGACCTTGGAGGCCGCGCGCGCGTAGATAAAACTCTACAACTAGATAAACAGTTCAATATATTGCATAGATATGTTAATTTTAACTGTTTTTATAACTGTACAAACAGTTGCAAACACCGGGGTGTTTTGCTAGTTTTAGGGTATATATAGGGTGCAAAAACAGTACAGGCAGTTACCTGCGTTGGTTTGCAGTAGATGGCAACGGAGCCGCCCACGGGCCGATGACGAGCATCGCCCCCTACAGTATTGGTGTAGAGGAATCTAGGCCCCGAAGGGGTCAATATGGAAGACGGCCTAAAAGCGTTAAGAAAATTGCAGCACTCCTGCAATTTTTAGCTTTTGGGGCGGCTGACCACAACTTTGGGGTTCTTAGGGGCGAGTAGCCCCTAAGGCGGGGTTCGCTGCCTCGCAACAGCGAGACTTTTTTCGCTACCTTTTTTGGTCACAAAAAAGGTAGGCTTACCGGCCAGAAGCCAATAAAAAAGGGCGTTGCCGCATGGTGGCAACGCCCGTAAGGCAGCTATTAAAATCAAAAAATCAAATCGACCGAAACCCTTTACCCACGATCTCGCTGCTGTTCACGATCGTAATAAACGCATGTTCATCCAGCGAATGTACGAACAGCCGTAATTTTTGCGCCTGTCCGCGGGTCAGCACAGTAACCAGCACCCACTTTTCCTCGTGGGTGTAGGCACCCTGGGCCTGCTCCATGGTGGCCGAACGATGCAGCTGGTTCACGATAAAATCCCGCACCGGTTCCGGCTGGGAGGTCACGACGGTACAAACCTTCCGCAGGTTAATACCTTCAATCGCGCTGTCCGCCACGGTGCTTTTCAAGATCATGCCCAAAATGCAGTACAGCCCGGTAGCTGGCCCGTACAGGTAAGCCCCCGCCAGCACGATGCCTAAGTCGCTGACCATCAGGGCGCGGCCCACCGGCATGGAGGTGTACTTGTTCAAAATCATCGCTACAATGTCGGTTCCGCCGGTGGACGCACCAATGTTGAACACGATGGCCGCGCCCACGGCCGACAGGATCACCGCGTAGCAAAGCTCCAGAAAAACATCGTTGGTCAACGGCGCACGTAAAGGTACAGCCCATTCAAAAGCGGACACATAAAAAGAAAGTGCAAACGATGAGTAAATCGTCCATCCCATGGAACGTATGCCAAGGAAGATGAACCCCAAAACCACCAGCACGGCGTTGACCACCCACATGAACGCACCTACGTTAAATCGCGGGAAGAGCGTTGCCAGCACGATGGACAGGCCCGACGTGCCGCCAAACGCAAAATGGTTGGGCGTTTTAAACAGGGCGATGCCTGCGGCAGTGGCCACAAGCCCCAGGTTCAGCAGAAAGAAGAACTCTGCATCCGCCCGGATTTGTTTCGGTGTAAGGTGCTTTTTTACCTCAGTCAGCACAAAGCATCCCCCTTAGAACGTCAGGTTGCCGAACTCGGACAGCTTCAGATCGGGGTTATGCTGCTCGGCCCAGTTGATGCTCCACGGGCTGCCAAACAGCAGCAGCGGGTTGCCCTTCATATCCTCGATGGCGCGGGTGTCGCTGGTCAGGTCCAGGTGCTTTATGTCCAGCTCGTCCGGGTCGTTCAGCACCCAGCGCAGATGCTCGTATGGCAGGGTCTGCATGCGAATATCCACATTGTACTCGTTTTTCAGGCGGTACTCCAGCACTTCCAGCTGCAGCACGCCCACCACGCCGACAACGACCTCCTCCATGCCGGAGCCAAGGTCGCGGAAGATCTGGATAGCGCCCTCCTGGGCGATCTGCTCCATGCCCTTCACGAACTGCTTGCGCTTCATGGTGTCCACCTGGGTCACACGGGCAAAGTGCTCGGGCGCAAAGGTGGGGATGCCGGCGAACTGCACATGCTTTTTGCCGGTGCATAACGTATCACCGATGGAGAACACGCCCGGGTCAAACAGGCCGATAATGTCGCCCGCGTAGGCCTCGCTGACGATGGCGCGGTCGTCGGCCATCAGGCTGGTGCCGGTGGCGAGCTTGATATTTTTGCCCTCCTGGACGTGGAAAGCCTCCATGCCGCGCTCAAATTTGCCGGAGCAGATGCGCAAAAACGCGATGCGGTCGCGGTGGTTTTTGTTCATGTTGGCCTGAATTTTGAACACAAAGCCGCTGAATTGTTCACTGCACGGGTCGACCAGCTCGCCGGTCACGCTGTCCTTGCGGGGCAGCGGGGTGGGGGTCAGGCGCAGGAACTCCTTCAAAAACGGCTCCACGCCAAAGTTGGTCAAAGCCGAGCCGAAGAACACGGGGCTCAGCTCGCCGTGCTGCACAGCGTTCAGGTCAAATTCTTCCGCTGCGCCGTCCAAAAGTTCAATATCCTCCGCCAGCTTGGCGTGGTTGGCAGCGCCGATCAGCTCGTCCAGGCGGGGGTCGCCCAGCTCGGCCTCGATCTCGTCCACCATCTTCACGCCGTTGGCGCGGCCGTCGCTCTCAAACGCCAGCACGCGGCGCGCGGTGCGGTCGTACACGCCCTTAAAATCCTTGCCGCAGCTGATGGGCCAGTTCATCGGGTAGGTCTTGATGCCCAAAATTTCCTCAATGTTCTCCATCAGTTCAAACGGGTCGCGGGCTTCGCGGTCCATCTTGTTGACGAAGGTAAAGATGGGGATGTGGCGCAGGGTGCAAACCTTGAACAGTTTGATGGTTTGTGCCTCAACGCCCTTGGCCGCGTCGATGACCATGACGGCGCAGTCGGCGGCCATCAGGGTGCGGTAGGTATCCTCAGAGAAGTCCTGGTGGCCGGGGGTGTCCAGGATGTTGATGCACTTGCCCTGGTAGTTGAACTGCAGAACAGACGATGTAACGCTGATTCCGCGCTGTTTCTCAATGTCCATCCAGTCCGAGACAGCGTGTTTGGCGCTCTGCTTGCCCTTCACGGAGCCGGCGGTCTGGATGGCCCCACCGTAGAGCAGGAGTTTTTCGGTCAGTGTAGTTTTACCGGCGTCGGGGTGCGAGATGATCGCAAACGTGCGCCGGGATTCAATTTCTTCGCGCAATGATGCCATTGGGGCATACTCCTCTACTATAAGTATCGTAGTATATCATACACAGTTTTAAGCGAAAATGCAATATTTTTTGAGATTTTTTAAGGCTGCGGCGGCTTTCGTTCCGCGCCACCCTGCGGCGCTTCACTCGATTTAACGGCTTTCTTCCGCTATGTGTTCCTTTTGGAGACCCAAAAGGAACCGAAAAGGTCCCCGCTACTTCCGATAGCGCGGGAGGCCCGGCTTAAGAGCGCTTGGTTCGTGCTAACGCACGAACGCTTCGCAAAGCGCGCTCTTAAGAATTTAACAAAGGTTGGTCTGGCGGCTGCCCGCCGCCGATTCC
>ERZ827452.3170-NODE-3170-length-10876-cov-2.325109_pt1 | contig 10876 bp, 13 predicted proteins | sample MGYA00519866_ERZ827452 | MGnify/ENA primary metagenome ERZ827452 (study PRJEB31778, sample SAMEA3449307) | human gut metagenome | biome: human gut; feature: human-associated habitat; material: faeces | place: United Kingdom | collected 2010/2012 ... | reverse complement strand
ATTTGGTTTTCTTACGTTAGTGTAAAAATATATCATTAGTGAGGTGTTTAATTATGAACGTATATGATAACGCAAACGAATTGGCTAAGGCTATGCGCGAAAGCCATGAGTACAAAAAACTGAAGGAAGCAGCTGCTGTTCTGGAGAAGGATCCGGATGCTAAGAAAATGGTTAACGAGTATCTGATGGTTGCTCAGGAAGTTGAGTTTGCTAAGCATCAGGGTAAAACTCCCGACCAGGCTTCTGTTGATAAAATGCAGAAGCTGCAGGGCATTTTGAATCTGAATGCAGATGCAGTTCAATATTTGAACGCTCTGATTCGTTTCCAGATGATGCTGATGGACGTTACCAATACTATTCAGGATGTTGTCAAAGAGGCAATGGGAGAGAAATAATGACGTTGCAGGAGATTTTCGCAGGCTGTACTGCCAAGCCTTTGCTGGCAGAGGAGCCGATGGCGAAGCATACATCCTTCCGTATCGGCGGTCCTGCCGATCTGATGGCTATGCCGCAGAGCGAGCAGGAGCTGCAGCAGCTACTGCAGCGTGCCGGCGAGTCAAAGGTGCCGGTTACGCTGATTGGCAACGGTTCTAATCTGTTGGTGCGCGATAAGGGCATCCGCGGCCTGGTTATCAAGCTGGGCAATATGCTGAATGATGTTGTTGCTGACGGCTGCACCCTGACCTTTGGCAGCGGTGTTTCGTTGGCTGCTGCTTCCCGTAAGGCGGCAGAGCTGGGCCTGAGCGGCATGGAATTTGCTGTAGGCATTCCCGGCAGCATCGGTGGTGCTGTTTATATGAATGCCGGTGCTTATGACGGTGAAATGGCTAAGGTTGTTACCGGTGTGCGCGTAATGGAGCTTGACGGCACAATCAGCGAGCTGGCGGCTGCAGCTCTTGATTTCGGTTATCGCCATACAGCACTGCAGGGCAGCGGTAAAATCGTTACTGCGGTAACTGTGCGCCTGACTGCAGGTGATAAGCAGGCTATTGCCGATAAAATGGCAGATTTCAGTAACCGCCGTATCACTAAGCAGCCGTTGGAGCTGCCCAGTGCAGGCAGTATGTTCAAGCGTCCTCCCGGATATTTTGCCGGTACGCTTATCGACCAGACCGGTCTTAAAGGTTATACTGTCGGCGGTGCGCAGGTTTCCGAAAAGCATGCAGGCTTTGTGGTGAACATCGGCGGAGCAACGGCAGCAGATGTGCTGCAGCTTATCTGCGATGTGCAGGATAAGGTTTTTGCAGCGCACGGTGTGCATCTTGAACCTGAGGTTCTGGTTCTCGGCGAAGAATAATTTGTGGGAGAGCGCCGATAAGGCGCCATCTGCGTCGTCAGGGCTCCTAGGAGTATAAGATTATACGCCGTCGTCGCCCTTCCTCGTATCCGGCATCTTCTTAACAATCTCTGCTTATGAGAAGGGTTGAGCACACTAATAGTTTACAGGAGAAGAGAATTTTGGAGCAGCAACTTTTAACAGAACAGGAAATTCACGAGCTTGGCTTACAGGCTCTTGTTCCCTGGCTGGAAAGTCATAATTTTAAAATTGATTATATGCAGACTGATATGAATACTGTACCGCATATTTTTGCCCTGAGCGGCAAAATCCTGACGGTTATCGTCGCAGCAACGGCAATGTACCCGCACAAGGGTGTTGTCGGTGAAGCGGACAAGGCTTATACTATGCGTGTAGCAACACAGCTTGGTGCTCTTTGTGCTACCGCTTCTATCGGTCTGGTAAATGTAGATGGTCTGCCTGATGATAAAAAGCTCATGGGTACGCCTATGCGCAATGGTCATTATAAGGCAGATTTTAGTGGACTGGAATACATTCACTATACCGATAATGCACTGTGAGGTGACGTTATGGACTTGTTAACAGTTAATCAGGATAAATGCCTGCGTTGCGGCATTTGCGTAGAATGCTGTCCTTCCTGCATTCTTTCAATGGGTGAAAACGGACCGGAGTGCAATTTTGACCGTGGCTGCATGAGCTGCGGCCAGTGCGTTGCTATCTGTCCCGTAGGAGCCTTGGATAATAAATATACGCCGCTGGCGGAACAGCGTCCGGTGACGATGCCGCTGCCGACACCTGAGGTTGCTTATGAATTTTTGCGTATGCGCCGCAGTGTGCGCAACTTCAAGCCACAGGCACCGACGGATGAAGAAATTACCCGTATGCTGGATGTGGCACGCTATGCGCCGACTGCCGGCAATTCACAGGGCATGTACTATATCGTTATACGCGATAAGGAACAGATCCGTGCAATTGCCGACACTGTTGCCAACTGGATGGAGAACGAGGTTGCGGCAGGCACCGAAAATAAACGTTATTTTCAGGTGGTACTGCGCGCTTACCGTGAGCGTGGACAGGATATTATCGCCCGCAATGCGCCCTGTCTGGTTTTTGCGTTGGCACGCCGTCTGAATATTACCGGTGTGAGCAATGCAGAGCAGAGTTGGGCCTATGCAGAGCTGTTTGCCCCGACCATCGGTTTGGGAACAACTATCGCTGGCTTTATCCAATCCTGCGGTATTGCAGGCTATCAGCCGCTGCTGGATTTGATTGCCGTGCCGCCGAAACATAAAATTGTAGGTACGCTGATGGTTGGCTATCCTAAATATAAATATCAGCGGATGCCGGAAAGACAGCATCTGAAGGTTGATTTCCGTTAGTTTATTTAAGCATGAACTATTGCCGTGGTTCATGCTTTTTATTTAAGATTTTATCTGATAAGAAGTTCTTGATTATATAGAGTGCGGACTGTGATTTATTGTCGCTGATGCTTCTATGTGGTATAATATAAAAGATTGGGTAAAAGTATATGGCACTTAAATTTATTTGAATTTTATGATGAAGTATGAGCATGAGGTGTAATAATGTCAGAAGCAGTTTTGAGTGTTAATCATTTATCTATAGGCTACGGCAGCCGCTGTGTTATCAGCGATGCAAGCTTCACTATCGGCAAGTGCGAGCTTGTAGGTATTATCGGCTGCAACTGGGGCGGAACTTCGGCTTCATGCTGGACGAGCAGGGAGTTTATGGAGCAGGAGACACCTTTAAAACCTTATCTTGATAAATATGATAATGCGGTTAAGGGGCAAAATCCAGAGGAGTACATAAAAGCAAGAGAAGAATATATTAAATATCAGGCAGAGTTTGATAAGAATGTCGGTCATTATTATGAGACTGCCAAAAATCCTACATGGGATGAGGCGATAAGCCTTTTTGGAGAAAATCAGTATCCGGGACCTATGGGACCAAGAAATGAGACAAGACCTAACGGACTTTACGATTCGCTTCTTAAGAGGGTAATGCCTTATACGCTCAGAGGATTTTTCTATTATCAGGGCGAGGAAGATGACCATATGCCTTATACATATTATACGATGCTTTCAACACTTATAAGACAGTGGCGTCATGACTGGAGAGATGAGCAACTCCCATTTATGATTGTTCAGCTTCCTATGTTTAAGAATGATGGAGAGCCTGATTACCATAACTGGCCGTTTATACGAGAAGCCCAGATGCGTGTGTTTAAGACTGTTAAAAACACAGGAATTGCAGTCATACTTGACAAGGGCGAGTATGGAAACATTCATCCGGTACAGAAAGATGTTGTTGGAGAGAGACTCTGCGAGCAGGCACTTTATCATGTATATAAAAATGATAATGAAAAGAGTGCATTTGGACCGATATACAAGTCGTATGAAAAAGACGAAGAAAAAATGATACTTCATTTTGATTATGCAGATAATGGCATGGAATGTAAGGGAGAGAAACTTATAGGATTTGAGATTGCAGGTGATGATAAGAAATATTATAAAGCAGATGCCAAGATTGCAGGAAATGATATTGTAGTATCGGCATTTGAGGTAGATAAGCCTAAATATGCAAGATACTGCTGGACAAATTATTCAGAAGTGACATTATTTGGCAAAAATGGAATCCCTGCCGCACCGTTTAGAACAAGTTGTGATGATGGGGCAGTTGCGACCGGCAGCAGAAATGAAGGATTGTGGAAAAATGCCGAGGTTGACTAAATGGCGGTTTTGCAGTATAATCAAGCGATATGAATATGAATTTATGGAGGATTTAAGATGGCTGAAAAGAAAAATCTTATGACTCGTGAAGGTCTTAAGGCACTGGAAGATGAGTTAAACGACTTAAAATTAAATAAAAGAAAAGATATTCAATTATGGCTTTTTTCAAATATTAAAAGATATATTGATTGTAGTTTATCTTATAATGAAATGGAATATCATTTAGTCATGATGAATTTATTAATCAATCAACATTTTAAACCATTAGTCGAATATAAATATAATTTATTTTATTATATTTTAGATAAAAGTAGTTTTAATTTAGAAACCTATTGTTTATTAAGACATTTACTTACTTTTAAAATGAATCAATTAAATAAAGTGATTTTAGGAATGACAAATTATAAAATGTTAAGTGATGAACAAACACATTACTATGCAAGTCTTATTCTTCTATTGGAAAAACAATACAAACAAGCTTATCTACACTTACCATTTGTTACAATAGATGAATCATTTAAACGCTTTGAAAAATCTCTTTATAATTATTCACCATATCGTTATGAAATGTTGTATCATAAAGACAAGACATATTCACTTAACTATGCAAGATAGGAGAAAATTATGGACAGACTCTATTACACATATCTTATTATTAAAGAATCATTAGATTATATACCTGCTATTGAAATAAAAGGGCAACTTGAAGAAAAATATCAAATTAAAGTTGATGTTAAAACAGTTTATCAAGCTATTAGAAATATTAATGAATTATCAAAATATGTTTATCAAAAAGAAATCATTAAAACTAAACATCGTAAAGGTTATAGTATTGATGAAGAATTTTTTAATGATGGACAATTTCAATATCTATGGGACAGTGTGCTTTTCAATAATGATTTAAATGAAGATGAAGTGAATGCTTTACTCACAAAATTACAAACTTTAAGTTCAAGCAAACAACTTTCACGTATTCAAAATCAACCAAGAAAAAATCAACCAAGAAATTATGATCTGCTTTTAAATATGACAACCGTCATTAAAGCAATTCATGAAAAGAAAAATATTTATTTTAAATATGTAAGTTATGAAATTAAAAGAAATAAGTTTGTAGAAATTGCGCATAATCATGGAAATCATAAAGAAAATAATGAATTCTATATTATTTCTCCTTATAAATTGATTCAAAGAGATTCTAAATACTATGTTTTAGGTTATTTTAACCAACGTCCTGATAAACTCTCTATTTATCGTCTTGACCGTATGCGTCTTGTAAGAAATCATAAAAGCCCTTTTGAAGAAGGGGAACAATTTGATTTAGAACAAGAAGTTGATCATATAAATATGTATGTTTCAGGACAAAAGGATACACTTGAAATTAGTTTTGATGAAGTGGTTTTAAGAGAAGTCATTGATCAATTTGGACAAGATCATCCTGTTAAAAAAGACTTTGAAAATCGCTATCATCTTACTATAGAAGATGTTCTTATTTCTGATGGTTTGATTGGTTGGCTCATGATGTTGCAAGATCATGTAAAAGTTATTAAACCTTATTCTTTACAAGAGAAAATGAAAAAAAGAATTGAAAAAATGTTTATACAATATAAGTAGAGCTATCATTTAGATAGCTCTTTTGTCTTTTTCCAATCAATATCTTTGATTTGTTTAATAATAGATTGAAATAAATTTCTTTTATCTTTTGGATAAATCGCATAATAACGAACATGGGCTTCTGGATCAGTAATCGGTATTAAAATACGATTATCTTCTGCCTCTTCTCTTTGAATCGTGATATTGCTTCTAAAATTAAGCGGACATCTTTGTAAGTTCATTAAAAACAGAAGGATCGTCTTGAAATAAAAGATGTGATTCAGGAATCATACGTTGACAAACTTCATTCCAAAAACCAATGCGTGAAAGAAGTAAAACACTTTGACCGTTTAAATCAGAAAAAGATATTTCTTTAAAAGGTGCTAAAGGATGTGCCGGAGGCACAGATAAATAAAGAGATTCATTTAAAAATTCTTGTGAAATATATTTTTTATCTTGTAAAGGATGATGTAAAGCGATTAAAGAATAATCTCCTTTTTCTAGTCCTTCAATCAATATATTTTCATCTTGAACTAGAGTACTTTCAATTTGGGCTTCTGTGTTATTTGATAAAGCATATTCAACACCCCATAAAGGAGCTGGTGCACAAGAACCAAAAGAAATATGATTTTGACTTAGTTTTGTAAGTTCTTTAATCATTTCTTCTCGTTCAGCAAGCAACTTTTGCGAAAATTCTACTGCAAGTTTTCCGTTTTCATTAAGTTCAATTTTATTTTTCTTACGATCAAATAAAGAAAGTCCTAAATCATCTTCTAATCTTTGCATGGATCTTGTAAGTCCAGGTTGAGAAATCAACAATTCCTCAGCGGCTTTTGAAATGGTTTTATTTTTCGCAATGGATACAAGATGTTCAAGTTGGTTAAATTCAATCATAGTTTCACTTCCTTTTTCATTATTATAACACACTATGACTTTGAGTCATAGTAAGATAATTGAATGATAATGTACATTTTGTAAGCGGTATATTAAAATAAGAATAGGAAAAAGGAGAAGTGATAAAATGAAAGTATTGATAATTAATGGAAGTCCTCGTCCAAGAGGAAATACAAAGATTGCTCTTGATGAAATGGTTAAAATCTTTGATCAAGAAGATATTGAAAGTGAAATTGTGCATATTGGAAATAAAGATATTCGAGGATGTATTGCCTGTATGTCATGTAAAACAAAATTGGGTCATTGTGTTTTTGATGATTGTGTCAATGAAATTGCTCAAAAGTTTGAAGAAGCAGATGGACTTGTGGTTGGAACGCCGGTTTATTATGGCTCTGCCAATGCGACCTTAGTTGCTTTTCTATATAATACGTCCTTTGATAAAAACGATGAAGGTTGGAATTTTATGGCAATATTTGGTAAAAAACTATCTTTGGATAGCTTTTTTTGTATAACTGACAGTTATAGTGAGATGATTTATTGATATTGTACTTTTGTTTCTTTGAAATCTACAATAAAGATGTAAGGAGGAACAAGATATGGAATATATAACTTTGGCTAATGGTTATCAACTACCAATGTTAGGATACGGTACTTTACATATACCTCCTAAACAAACAAAAGAATGTGTTTTAAAAGCCTTTGAAGCAGGTTATCGTTTGATTGATACAGCCGCTTCTTATCAAAATGAAAAAGAAATAGGGGAAGCCATTAAAAAATCAAAACTTAAAAGAGAAGAAATCTATTTGACAACAAAGGTATGGGTTCAAGATGCCGGTTATGAAAATACGTTACAGGCATTTTATCAATCATTAGAAAACTTAGGAGTTGATTATTTAGATCTTTATTTAATTCATCAACCCTATGGTGATTATTATGGCTCATGGAAAGCTATGGAAGAACTTTATCAACAAGGCAAAATCAAAGCAATTGGTGTTTGTAACTTTTCACCAGAAAGATTCATGGATCTTTATATGAATAGTTTGATACACCCTATGATCAATCAACTTGAGTTTCATCCCTTCTATCAACAAAAAAATCAAAAATGTGTTTTAAAACAATGTGATTGTCTGTTAGAAGCATGGGGCCCTTTAAATGAAGGACAACGCGATATCTTTCATCATCCAATATTATTAGATATTGCGAAAAAACATCAAAAATCAGTTTCACAAATTATTCTAAGATGGCATCTAGAAAATCACATTATTGCCATTCCTAAAACCACACATTTAAAGCGTATGAAAGAAAATATAGATATTTTTGATTTTCAGTTAGATGAAGAAGATAAAAAACAAATAGAACAACTTGATTTAGGTTATAGTGAAATTATTGATCATCAAAATTATATGACCGCAAAATGGCTTAATAAATATAAAATACATGATTAAAAGGAGAAAGGAATATGTTATTTTACTTTACAGGTACAGGGAATAGTTTGTATGTGGCTAGACAAATTGAAGAAAAGCCCATCAGTATCCCTCAAATCTTACATCAAGAAAACTTAAATTTTAAAGATGAAAAAATTGGAATTGTTTATCCTGTTTATGCCGGAGAAGCACCAAAAATTGTTTTAGAGTTTTTAGAAAAGGCAACATTTGAAACAGATTATTTCTATTTGATTTTAACTTATGGAAAAGATGTCACAGATGCCCCTGAATGTATAGCACGTTTATTAGAAGAAAAAGGAAGACATGTAAATTATATTCATTCTATTTTAATGGTAGATAATTACTTACCATCCTTTGATATGAATGAACAAAGGACAATGGATAAAAATGTTGAACAACAAATCCAACAAGCACTTCAAGATATCCAAAATAAAAAAGAAGAAATTCCTGAAGCAACACAGGCAGGAAGAGATTTCCATGCTTCTGCCAAAGAAATCTTTGCGAAAAATCCAGAACTCATTAATGGTGAACAAATTACGGTAACCGATAAATGTGTTGGCTGTGGTATTTGTACAAAGGTGTGTCCAAGAGGTCTATTTTATGTTGAAGATAAAAAGGCTAAAAGAAAACAAAATACTTGTGAATTTTGCTTAGCATGTGCACAAAACTGTCCATCAAAGGCCATCATCACAAAATTGAAAGACGCCAATCCTAATGCACGTTATAGACATGAAAAAGTAAGTCTAAAAGATATTATTGAAGCAAACCAACAAGTATAACTTCCAGTTATACTAACATGCACTATTTATATTGTACATTTATAGAATTTAAAACTAAAATAAAGATAGAAATTGGAGGAGATAATAATGAAAACATTTGAATTAAATAATAAACAAACAATCCCAGCAGTAGGATTTGGAGTCTTCATGATTCCTAATGATGGACCTACTTATGATGCAACTTTAGCTGCTTTAAAAGCAGGATATCGTCATATTGATACAGCTGCTGGTTACTGCAACGAAAGTGATGTAGGAAAAGCAATTAAAGATAGTGGTATTGATCGTTCAGAAATCTTTATTACTTCTAAATTATGGTTACAAGATTATGGTTATGAAAATGCCAAAAAAGGTATTGAAACTTCTATGAAATTATTAGGAGTAGATTATATTGATCTTTATTTATTACATCAACCTTATGGTGATTATTTAGGAGCTTGGAAAGCTTTAGAAGAAGCGTATCAAGCAGGTAAAATCAAATCTATTGGTATTTCTAATATTACTGTGAACTTATGGAATAAATTTAAAGACGGTATGACTGTAATGCCAGCAGTTAACCAAGTAGAATTTAACCCATTTGTTCAACAAAAAGAATTAAGAAAAGTGATGGCTGAAAATGATATTCGATTAGAAGCATGGTATCCATTAGGACATGGAAATAAAGATTTATTAGAAAATGAAACAATTGTTTCATTAGCTAAAAAATATCATAAAAATGCTGGTCAAATTATCTTAAGATGGATTTATCAAGAAGGAGTTATTTCTTTACCTAAATCTACAAATGAAGAAAGAATGAAAGGAAACATTGATATCTTTGATTTTGAATTAACAGATGAAGAAATGAAAGCAATGCAAGCCTTAGATACAAACAAATCATCTCATAATCCTGAAGATCCTGCCAACGAAACACGTTTAATGGGATTAAAAATTCATGACTAATTTTATTACTTTAAACAATGGGTACCAAATCCCTCAACTTGGATTTGGTACCATTCAACAATTTGGTAAACAAATTGAAGACAATGTAGCTTTTGCCTTAAACCATGGCTATCAACTCATTGATACAGCCAATCGTTATGGAAATGAAGTTGAAGTAGGAAAAGGTTTAAAACAATCAGGATTAAAAAGAGAAGATTATTATTTAGAAACAAAGTTAGGACCTACACTTTATGAAAATGATCAAGCTATTGATGATACTTTAAAAAGATTAGGCGTAGACTATATTGATGTTATGATTTTACATCATCCCGTTAATAATTATATTTATGCTTATAAGATGCTAGAAAAAGCCTATAAAGAAGGAAAAATCAAAGCGATTGGACTTTCTAATTTCCAAATTTCACAAATTCAAGAAATCATGGATCAATGTGAAATACCACCAATGATTATGCAAGTAGAATGTCATCCTTATTATCCAGCAGAACATGTATATGATTTTTGTAAGAAAAATCATATACAACTTCAATCATGGTATCCTCTAGGACATGGAAATAGTGATATGTTAAAAGAGGCGATCTTTGTAGAGCTTGCAAAGAAATATCATATGCTTGCTGTGCAGTACAAGGATAATAATCTTACAATTGTATTGAATGATCCTCTTGATTATTATGGAATTGAGGATATTCGCCAGACTACTGGCATGAACCTTGAAATCTGGCTGACAGAGCTTTCGCCTTTAAATCAGGCAATTGAATACTATTATTCAGAAATCGAGGCAAAAAAGGCCGCAAGCTCAGCAAATGAGATGGCAAGAGAACGTGAGCAGGCACTTGAGGTTGATGCTGATGAGGGAGATTCTGATGGACCGGTTATTAAGCTTCTTGACAACTTGCTTGCACGTGCATTTAGCATGAATGCATCTGATATTCATATTGAGCCGTTTGAGGAAAAAACATCTGTCAGAATACGTGTAGATGGTCAGCTTCTTGATTATGTTGTGCTGCAAAAGAGCCTTCATCAAAATCTGATTGCCCGCGTAAAGATTTTAGGACAGATGGATATTGCAGAGAAAAGACTTCCGCAGGACGGTCATTTTCGAACAAGAATCGCAAACCGCGATGTCAATATTCGTACATCAGTGATTCCAACTGTATTTGGAGAAAAGGCCGTGCTTCGTCTTTTAGCTTC
>ERZ827452.3168-NODE-3168-length-10894-cov-3.131839_pt1 | contig 10894 bp, 6 predicted proteins | sample MGYA00519866_ERZ827452 | MGnify/ENA primary metagenome ERZ827452 (study PRJEB31778, sample SAMEA3449307) | human gut metagenome | biome: human gut; feature: human-associated habitat; material: faeces | place: United Kingdom | collected 2010/2012 ... | reverse complement strand
AAATACATGGACGGCAATGTGAAGAGCGAGCACGGCGACGTGCTGACATTTCTCGACGGCGACGGCAGTCCGGCACATTTCGTGGACAACGGCAACGGACGGCAGATTCCCGGCAAGATCCAGTTCCCGGGCTACAACGAGAAATGGAAGCGCGCCGTGGCCAAAGACAATGGTGAAATACTAAAAGCAGTGAAATGATGCAGTACGACATCATCATCGTGGGCAGCGGCCCCGGAGGCTATGTGGCGGCGATCCGCGCCGCGCAGTTAGGGAAAAAGACGGCGCTCGTGGAGCGCGCCGAACCGGGAGGCGTCTGCCTCAACTGGGGCTGCATCCCGACCAAGGCGCTGCTCAAGAGCGCGCAGGTCTACGGATACTGCAAAAACGCGGAGCATTACGGACTGGAACTTGCAGGGGAGGTGCGCCCCAACCTCGAAGCCATCGTGGCGCGTTCGCGCAGCGTGGCCGAAACCATGTCGAAGGGCGTGCGGTTCCTGCTGAACAAGAACAAGATCGACCTGATCCCCGGATTCGGGCGGCTCACGGCCCCGGGGCGCATAGACGTCGACGGGGCGGAGTATGAGGCCGACCACATCGTCCTCGCCACGGGAGCCAGGCCGCGCGAAATGGCCTTCATGCCCATCGACGGCGAGCATGTGATCTCGTCGCGGCAGGCGCTGACGCTCACGCGCCTGCCCGAATCGATGATCGTCGTGGGTTCGGGCGCCATCGGCAGCGAGTTCGCTTGGTTCTATGCGGCGCTGGGGGTCAAAGTCACCGTCGTGGAGTACATGCCCCGCATGATGCCGCTGGAGGACGAAGAGGTGTCGAAGACCATGGAGCGCGCATTCCGCAAACTGCGCGCTGCGGTGCTGACATCGACGACCGTAAAGTCGGTCCGCGTCAATACGGAAGGCCGCTGCGAGGTGGAGATCGAGGGCAAGAAAGGCGCTGAAACCCTGACGGCCGACATCGTGCTTTCGGCCGTGGGCATCAAATCCAACATCGAAAATATCGGTCTCGAAAATCGTGATCGGAATATGGAGGCTCTTTGCGTTATCCTCGATCACCTTGCGGTTCTCCGGGCTGTATCCCGGGTCCATGACAACGAATTTTACTTCGAAATCAAATTTATTGTGAAGCTTTAACTCCTGAAAGCATTTCGCCATCAACATCGAATCTTTTCCGCCGGAAATACAGACAGCGATTTTATCGCCCGGTTTTACCAGCTCGTATGTGTTGATCGCTTTCGTAAATTTGGACCAGATCGACTTTTTGAATTTTTTGCGGAGACTCTTCTCCACGTCTGCCGCCTTGTCCTGCTCCTCCGGCGCGCTCATCACATCCATCAGCCAGGCGATGTAACCGCCCTCCAGGCTCACAGCGTCCCAGCCCTTTTCCTGTAATTCTTCCGCCGCTGCGACACTGAACCGGCCGCGGCTGCAGCAGATAATCGTCTTTTTGCTCCGGTCAATCGCATCACTTGTCTCGATTTCTTCTGTCTTCATCACAAGCGCTCCCGGAATCGCGCCGTGGGAGATCTCTACCGCATCGCGGATATCGACGATCTGATAGCTTGACGGATCGAGCTCTTTTAGTTCTTTTATTGAAATACTGGTGCTCATGTAATTTTTCCTTTTCTAATTTAAAATGCCTTACTTTTCTTCATTCTTTCATTGTATCGTTTTTTCTGTGACTGTCAAGAAAAAACGCACAAAAACGGGGAGTCTCTGAACATTCGTTTCAAATCCTCCCCCACTTTTTTATTTTTTCCGGATATCCGCCATCGTCTTCAGCAGAAGTTCTTTCTTCCAGAAGACCAGCCCTGCACTTGCGAGCAGAATCGCGTAACGCAGGATCCTGTACGGGAAAATCAGATTGCAGATGATACTTGCTCCAATCAGAAAAACGGAGCACGCCAGAAGAAATCCTGGATTCATCAGATTTTCCTGAATTCCTTCGTTCACCAGAATCCGTTTGCTCACAATATAATGGCCGACCGAATACAGCATATAGCATGCCAGCGTCGTGTAACCGGCCGCGATGTAACCGAACAGGCGGATAAAAATAAAGTTCAGCACCACATTCGCTCCAGCCGCCGCCATGGATGCAGCCATCAGAAACTGTGTTTTTTCATAATAAAACTGCGGCATCGAGAGAATATTATAAATAAAGATAAAGAACACACTCGCTGCCACCGGCGGAATGACGTACACCGCCTCGCGGTACTTCGGTGATCCGAAAATCAGCACCAGCTCCGGGCTGATCAGCATCAGCGCCACGGCTATGCCGACCACTACAACACTAAGAAGCTGCAACACCTTCCGCATTGAACGGATGTCGCCCTTTTTGATTTTGCTGTACATCCACGGTGTCAATGCACTGTTCATACCGCTGATGAAAAGCTGCACCAGCATACCAATGCTGTACGCCAGCCCGTACAGCGCAACTTCCGTCTTTCCGACCATCTTGTCAATCATGATGCGGTCGCCCTGATTCAGGATAATGCCGGACAGATAATGCGGCACAATCGGAATCCCGATCCTCAGCGCATAGCCCCAGTATTCTTTCGAAAAAAACTCTTTTCCTTTGCAGAACTGGAACACAATAATCGGCACGCAAATACAGATCTGCACTCCGACGATACCCAGGATCCTCATCATGGCCGTACCGCCGTTGATGCGGATCAGCACCAGGCTTGCAATCGGGTTCATCAGCGCCTGCAGAATCGTCACACAGACCAGAATCCGGTACCGATACTCAAACCGCTGCCGCCCCGACCAGTAAGAAAGCGCCGGACTCAGCAGCGCTTCCAGAAACATCAGCAGAATCATGGATTTCGGCAGATTTAAAATCTTCTCCCAGAAACCCGATGTAAAACAATACAATGCAAAAACCGCACCCGTAATCACAAGCGTCAGTCCCTGCATTGCAGATGTATATTCATCCCGCTGCTTCTCGTACTTTGCCATCGCATTGTCATAAACACCATTAAATAAATACAGCGATGTCATAATCGTCAAAATCTGCAGCCAGGACAGATAAACCGTATAGGTTCCGTACTCCTCGGTACTCATCAGACGCGTGAAAATCGGAACTGTGATGAACGAAATGCCCTTCTGTAAGAAACTGCAGATCGTAAACCAAAGCGCCGCCTTCGCCTGGACGGAGAGAGAACGGTATTTTGAGGTAATGTTCATGTAAAATAGAACTCCTTGCTGTTGGTTATTTGCGTGTTTTATGTTAACACAAAATGGGGGGGACTGCAAGAGGAACATCCATTAAAATCCCCCATGGTTGAACGCTTCCATTCAACCATGGGGGATTCTCACTGCTTTATGTGTTTCGATTTCCAAATGATTCAGAATATACATATAGGCCAATGCATACAACTGACACACACCTCTTCCGTCCATCAGCACACCATAACTGGTATAATTCTTATAATTCAGATCATACTCTGCATGCAATACCAGATAATCGTGAATTACAAACGCCTTCTACTCATCTGTCATGGAATTGTTCATCAGTTTATAGATGGATGCCAGTTTCTCATCCACTGCATTAAAAATCTGTTTGGTTTCTTCCGGTGTTCCGAATGTATTGGTAATTCTCAAACCTGTATAGTATGCATCACCATACCAGGCAATGATTCTATTATACGTATCACTCGGAAAATACGGCGAATAGCCATAATAAAAGCTTAAGTCATAGGTATCCCTTCTTATTTTTAAATCTTTAATGGATACCCATTCATTTCCAGCCAGCATCGCTTCTTTCACACGATTCTCCAGAACCGTATACAATTCATACTCCGTTCCGCTGAACTCATCGCCTTCATCGACCCCGTATGTATCAATCCCGGACTCATCCTGCTGTGGTTCCATGGGTTTAATATCGCCCGTCGGCAATGTAACATCCTCATTTTCGTCCGCAAACGCCTTTTGCGGCATCACAAAAATGGATGCCGCAAGCAGAAACAAAAATGCTGTCAGTTTAACGATTCTCTTTTTTCTCCTCTCCATGCGCTTTTCCTCCCTGCAATTCTTCTAAATACAGTTTTGCATCTTTTAAGAAGCTGACCGCAATCATCACGATCACAATGCCGATCGGAAATGCCGCTACGATACTGACAGACTGCAGACTGTTCATGGAACTCTCTGCAAAAAGAAGTGCAATCGGAAGCAGGATCAGCAGGATACACCACATCAGCTGAATTCCTTTTGCCGGCTCTTCGCCGTCTTCCAGTTTCCGATAGCTGTAGCACGATGCTGTCAATGCGATCGAGTCGAACGATGTCGCATAAAATGCAACCATCGTAACTAATACAACAACCATAATCAGCGGTGCACACGGCATGGTTTTGATCATCGACACGATCAGATGATATAAATCTCCACTTTCATTATACTGCGAAATGAAATCAATTGCACCTGAAATCTGCTTTCCCATCGAATAATTTCCAAGAATAATAAAGCTGACAAGCGTGGAACCCACACCAAAACCGTATCCGCCGAGAATCGTCTGGCGCACGGTTCTTCCGCGGGAAATGCTGCCAATGAAGAACGGTGCTGCCACACACCATACCATCCAGTATGCCCAGTAATAAATGGTCCAGTTCTGTGGGAAGTTTGTCGTACGCATCGGGTCCGTATACGTTGATAAGCCGATAAAGTTCTGAATCATTTTTCCAAGAGAAGAAAATCCAGTTTCAATAATATACCGCGTCTCTCCCCCAAACAGCAGGACGAAGGCAAGGAGTCCGAAAAACAGATAAATGCACACCTTGGCCAGAATGCTGATTCCTTTGAATCCATGCAGAAGAGAATAGGTATAAACACAGCAGGTGATCAGAAGAATGATAATATTAATCACAGTTCTGCTGACTTCCATATGGAACAGCTCGCCGATGATTTCCGCCATCAGAGGAGTTGCCACACTAAAAGTGGTAGCAGTTCCGGCCAGCAGTGCAAAGACAGCCAGAAGGTCAATCAGACGGCCGCCAATTCCATCTGTCTGTTTTCCCAGAATCGGACGGCACGCCTCGCTGTATTTCTGACGGTTTCGTTTTCTTACATGAAGCATAAAGCCAAACGCAACGGCCAGTACCAGATAGAATCCCCACGGGATAAAGCTCCAGTGAAACAGTGGAAATACGCCTGCCCATTCCTGAATGCTGCCAAGTTCTGCGATGTGAGGATCTGTTGCGTACAAAATCCACTCAGAGAACGAATAAAACAGAATATCTGCTGCCAGACCACAGGTAAACATCATGCATCCCCATGCAAAAAAGGAATATTTTGGCTTCTCATCCGGCTTTCCAAGCACAATATTTCCGTATTTGGAGCCTGCCAGAAACAGAGACAGAAAGAAAATGCCAAGTCCGATGACCAGGTAATACGTTCCAAAGGTGTCTCCAAACAGAAATCGAATCTGGCCAAGTACCTGATTCGACTGCTCCGGTGCAAAGAAAAATACGATACATAGAGCAACGATCAGCGCCAAAGGCACCAGCGTGATCATCCAGTCGATTTCTTTTTTCTTCTGTTGGTTCTTACTGTTCATTTTCTTCCCTTTCTGCGTAATCCGCATACGATGCATCGAGTGCAACAAGCTCGCTGAAATTGTCTACTTCTATGATATCCTCTGCCTTCATTGGCCGGATGCCAAGCTGATACTCTTTCGGGTAGCAGAACATTGCCACATCGTCCCAGTAAATCTGACGGTTTTTCTTTACTTCAAACTCCTGCTCCAGATGGCCTTTTAACCGCTTTCCATCTTCTGCTGTCCATCGGGAAATGCTGTATAGCTGCCATCCGCCCTTTCCGCCGGTTCTGCTGCAGCCTGTCACAATGCCGTTTTCCACGGTCTGCAGCCACTCGTCGGTCTCATCATCGGTCCACACGCTGTTGTAACCGGATCGCTCAAACTCCGGTGCCAGAATTTCCGGATGATAGATGATCTGGTCACCGTCAAGAATAATCGCATTTTCCAGATGTTCCCGCGCCACATACAGCGATGCGATGTTGTTGCAGGTATCGTACCACGGATTGTCGATCAGTTTCAGTCCCGGGTACTCCTCTTCCAGTGTCTGGAACTGTTCCTTGAGGTAACCGACTACCACGTAAATTTCTGTGATTCCGTTTTTGTGCAGTCCATCGATGACGGTATCAATCATCCGCACACCGTTTACCCGGACCAGCGGTTTTGGTGTTTTTAACGTTACCGGCTTCATCCGGTTTCCGAGGCCTGCCGCCATAATAATGGCACGCTCTACTTTGTACATGTTTCTTTTCCTTCCTCTCCCAGTTCCTGCTGGACTATTTTGTAATAATCTTTTGCATAGCGGTACTGCCGCAGGGAATATTCTCCGAATTCCACGCCTAATTTCCGTTTATATTCGCACCAGTTGCTCCAGAGCAGGCCGCAGACTGCGATGTAGCAGTAGATTTTTATGCGTGTTCTGTCGTCACAGTTTCCTTCAAAATAAAGATCAATCAGATGATCCACCTGCTCTTTTTTGTAGAGAGAATAGATACAGAACATTGCGATATCCACATGCGGATCCTGCATTCCGGCGTATTCCCAGTCGATCAGGCGGATCTCCTCTTTTCCGTTTTCTTCCACAAACAGAAAATTGTCCGGCACGGCATCAATGTGGGTGAGCACCCGCTCTCCGGCATTTGCTTCGATGTAATCCTTTAACTGAAGCACATGCGCTTTCGTCTTTTCGTAATCTTTATATGCTGACGGAGTTCCTTCCCAGAGGCTTTCATAGTATTCCATCTGTCCGAACAGGTCGAAGGAATGGTCTACTCTTAATTTCTGCCCGTGAAACTCCCGCAGTTTCTTCATGCATTTCTGAAGATCTTCTTCCTTTTCTGCATCGCAGACCCGCGCACCTTCGAGATATTCTGTGATTTTGTAGCCGTTCTCCGGGTTAATATAGGCAATCTCATCACAGATCCTGCGGCCGGCGATCGTCTGATATACAGCGGCTTCCTGCCTGCGGTTGATCAACTGATCGGTTCCCTCTCCCGGAATTCGCATAATGTATTTTTTATCTTTGCAGGAGAATAAAAAGGATCGATTTGTCATTCCCTTTTTCAGAACTGTAATGTTTGTTACTTCGTCCTGCTGTGCTCCAAGTGCTTCACAGATCACCTGAATGGCATCCGTCTGCAGCTGGCTGGAATCGCTGTCAATCTCACGCAGCTGCTCATAGGTATTGATTTCTACGGCATCGGCAGCATGTACAACACGGGCCGTCACAATCATTCTGTCTTTCCGGTATAAGGTTTCCTCCCAGAACGCTCCGTCGTATCGGGAATCTCTTCCCAGTTCTTCCAGACGCTCCCGCACGATCGCTGCTTCCGCTTCCAATAGATAACAGATACCAATCATGGCGTTTCCGCCAGCCTGCTCTTTCTGTACAACCAGCTCCTGCTTCCGGTTTACACGAACGGTACTGTCATCATCTACCAGATCACTGACCATGTACCAGGAGTATAATTCATTTCTGCTGTATGGATTCTTTTCACACCAGATATCACAGGGAATGATGTAGCTGTTTGATAAATGATCTGCCGCCGTTTTCAGGGAATGCAGATTGTTTTTCGACGTATAATCCGGAGCAACGATCAGGTCTACGCCGTATTCATCGATCAGATATTCATACTGCTCTTTCATAAATCCGACAACGATGTAAATCTCTGTAATGCCGACTTCATGAAGCTGACGGATTGTGCACTCAATCAGCCGCTCTCCTTTGATTTCCAGAAGTCCTTTCGGTGTCTCTGTATTAATCGGAACCATCCGCATACCAAATCCGGCGGCAAGGATAATGGCGTTTTTCGGCGCTTTCTCTTTTGCCTCACGCAGTGTCTTTTCCGTCGGACGGATCTCTTCATCCAGGTAACCTTCTGAAATCAGTTCCTTGATCGAACGATTGACGATTCCAAGCGAATGGCCGGTCTGTGCGGCAAGGATACGCTGATTGATGAAGGGTTCTTTTATCAGGTTGTTCAATATATCTTGTTTTGAGTTGTTCATATACTTCCTTCTTTCGTTTTTCATGAACTTTTGTTTTCGATTATACCATAACTTTATGACTTTTTCAATCCCCTGTGTGTTAGGATAGTTGTCAGTGAAAGATAATTACTTTTGTGGTAGTATATATGTGAACTTCCTATAAAATTAACTCTCATAAAATTCCTTTTAAAGTATGCTACAACTGGCTTAAAGCAAGAACATGTCGAAACGAGAGTTAATATTTCAGGAAGTTCACATAAAAAGGTCCAAATAATTAACATTATTTGGACCACCTGTCAAAGGAAGCCTTTTTCCTTTTCGCCGTCATCAGGACTTCTTTGCGCTTCCATTCATAAATTTTTCTTAAAATTTACCTTTATTTTACCACACTACTCCCAAAACTACAATATATCTCCATTTTTCATTTTTTTTACATAGAACCTTTCTGGCCTAATACAATCAGTACAGTTTTAAACAAAATCTTAATATCCAGCATAAAGGACCATTCTGAAATGTACTTCGTATCCAGTTTTACAACCTCTTCAAAATCTGTAATCTCGCTTCGTCCGCTTACCTGCCACATACCAGTCAGTCCCGGCTTGATTGCCAGTCTTGCTCTGTGATGGAGCTCATATTTCTCCCACTCATCCACTGTCGGCGGACGGGTTCCTACAAGGCTCATGTCGCCTTTTAACACATTGAAGAACTGCGGGAATTCATCCAGCGAGGTTTTGCGGATAAAGTTTCCGATTCCTTTGCCTGGTCCTTTTTCGCTTCCGATGACACGCGGGTCATTCTCCATTTTGAACATCAGACCATCGCTGACGCGGTTCTGTTTCATCAGTTCTTTTTTCCGCTCTTCCGCATCCATGTACATGCTACGGAACTTGTAAATTTTGAATTTTCTTCCGTTCTTTCCGACACGGTACTGTGAGAAGAAGATCGGGCCCGGAGACTTGATATAAATCGCAGGGGCAACGAACAGGAAGATGATTCCGGTCAGAATACATCCGGCAAGACCGCCGCAGATGTCCATGATTCGTTTCAGCACAAGCTGTCCTGCGCTTGCCATATTGATGCAGGTGGTGACCACGGTATAGTTGCCCATGCGCTCTACAGTCTGATTTTTTCCCTGCATTTCGTTCACGTCCGCAATTTTTACGTGGATCGTAATGCCCATCTCGGCGAATGCGTCGAATACTTTCTGCGGGATTTCTCTGCCTTCCGGCAGAACGATCAGCACTTCGTCGAACCACTCACGGCAGACATACTCAGCTGCATCTGCAAGGTTCGATACCACCGGTACGCCGTGGATTTTGTGTCCGGTTCTGTCCTGGTCTACGAGAACAACGCCAGTCGGACGAACGCCGATGTAATCGAAATCCAGCATGCTCTTTACAACGGACTGTGACTGTTTTTCGGTCGTGATGATCAGAAGCGAACGGCCGCTGTGTTCCCCGCTGCTGCGTTTCTTTACCACAGCCTTCCATCCGATGCGCATCAGATAGGAAAGCATTCCGTACAGAGCACCGGTCAGCATAATGGTTGCTCTGGAGAACTGATCTCCCTCCTGAATCAGGAACAGGTAGAATACACCAAGAACGATGATGTATACCATATTTTTTACAGTCATTCTGATTTCCACGAGGTATCCGCGCTTCATGACGTTTTTGAAGGAATCGTCAAAAAACATGATCATCAGCTGGATCAGAGCGAATACGATAGCCTCATTTCGGTAAATTGGGCTTCCATATGGCTTAAAACTGTGATGTCTTAAGAAATAACCCATGACGAAAGCCAGCTGAAGACAGATAATATCAAGAACCATAAAATCCAGATGCTTCAGCCATCCTGTGGATGATTTTTTGTACATACCTTTCTCCCCTGTCGTATTTTTTTCGCCGTACTCGTAACATTCTCTTGTTTCGCATAGTTTTTCTAGCTTTTATATTACCATTTTCACTAAAACCTTCTCATTTTTTCTGGTACTATGCATTTGTAATATCTTCTGTGACGAATACAGAACCATTTTTTTTTCTTTATTCCAAATATTCTATCCCATTTCTACTTATTTGTAAAGGTGTGGACACACTTTTGGACATAATTATTTCACATTTTTGCAAATTATTACATTTTATATTATTTCATCACATCCAGAATCTGTAATGTTTTCATCTTCTTTTCGACATAGCGATGGAGATATGCACGCAGCAATCGTTCCAGTTCGTCCAGGATCTCTTCATTTACAGTAAAACCATACAGCTTCGCGAGCGGTGCCGCAATGATATAGCGGCATGCCAGCACGGTGCCCGGCTGCAGCGGCCATGGATCTCTGATGGTTTTTCCACAGTTTGGGCAGTAGATGGCGCTATCGCGCAGGGAGAAAACGGTCAGATTCTCTTTCGTGCCGCACTCCATGCAGGAGAACATCTGCGGTGCTTCTCCGCTGATTGTGATCGTCCGCAGTTCGAAGATGCACCGGATCAGGCGGAGGTCCTGTTTTCCGCGGCGGATGGCGTTCATCGTCACGTACAGAAGGTTCAGCATCTGGGTTTCATCGTTTCCTTCCTGGCCGAAATATTCGGCCAGTTCCAGAAAATAAAAGCCGTAATAAACGCCGGGCTGCATCTGCGCCAGGTCGAGGAAGTATTCTTTAATGTTTGCGCCGGAGAGGGTGACGTTTGCGGTCTGGTCTTTCTCCGCATTGATGGTGACGGTGTTTTCCGTCGAGCTTCCCTTAATGACGGGAGCGTTGTCCTCCACAGCGGCTCCGCCGCCCTGGGTGTAGGCGCGGAGCTCATTTCCACCTACGGTCCCGACTCCCAGCTGGGCCGGACGGCGGCGGTAATGCTGGGCTCTACAG
>ERZ827452.3161-NODE-3161-length-10914-cov-3.256101_pt1 | contig 10914 bp, 15 predicted proteins | sample MGYA00519866_ERZ827452 | MGnify/ENA primary metagenome ERZ827452 (study PRJEB31778, sample SAMEA3449307) | human gut metagenome | biome: human gut; feature: human-associated habitat; material: faeces | place: United Kingdom | collected 2010/2012 ... | reverse complement strand
TTCTTACATGGTTCATATCCATCTGAAATCACTTCATCGCGCGTACCGGTAAATTCCTGCCGGTTTGCCGCCTTCATCTGGGTGACAGATGTGCAGCTTGGAAGGTGAAATTTTTTCGAGTTGGTATTGAGAATGTAGGTCTGAACCGTCGCACTGCTTCCAGAGGATCCAGCGCCGCCTCCCGACGAACCAGCTGATCCCGATCCAGCCGATTGATTCTGGCTGCTGCCATTTCCAGCCGTTCCCTGTCCGGCTGTGATTCCCGCACTTCCAGAGCCGTCCGCCCAGCTTTCTCCTGTCGCATAATCGATCGCAATACCCGGCTGGACATTATAGACGTACACGCAGAACAGCACTCCCTCGCCCTGATCCTCGACGGATTCCGCCTCCATCAGGACGCCGGAGGCAACCAGATTATCGCCCTCAAAAACCGGTGTCACGCGGTACATGACATGGTTTCCGGTTTCTTTCACATAATCGGCTGTCAGATTTTCAAATGGCAGCATTCCCTGTACGTTCAGATAGCGGGTTCCGGTAATCAGGTTTTTGACATTGGCATTCTCCGCCGTGAGCTGGTAGCCGATCAGATGACAGCGGTTATACAAATATTTTCCATCGACAAAATCATATTTCACAGTATGCCAGCCTGTCGGCTTTACCGCACCAATATTCCCACGCTCCTCCGCCGGCATCAGATCCTGTCCCACGCTCGCCACACAGACTGTGCATCTTCCAAGCGGATCCAATTCTCCATATGTCTCATAAGAAGCACTGCTCAACTCTTCCTCTGTAAAAAAAGGAACGTTATCATTGACTCCATCATATGCCGGAACGGCTGCAAAATCAAATGTTTCCTCGATTGTCTTTCCACATCCGGAAGCAGACTGCATCATCAGTGCGAGACAAACCATCATCGCCAGTACTCTTATTTTAATTTTCCAGTTTAAGATTCCGCTTTTCTTCTCCATTACCTTACTCTTACAAAACTCTGTTCGTTCTGCTTTTTCTCCTTCTACTCTCTGCAATAAACTTCTTTTGTAATTTTTTCATGTGAAAAACCGGGAAACTCTTCCGTTTCTGTCAGTTTCCATTCAGCTCCTATCTCAACAGAAACATCTGCCGGATATACTCTGTTCCAGCGATAGATTATGAACTGCTCAATCCGTTTGTCACCTGTATCCAATGTTTCCAATTCCTGAAAAACATATTCTCCTTCTTTCGCTTCCGCTTTTGGATTTTCACTGATTTCTAAATTCGAAACAGCTTGAAACAGCTTCCGGCTGTAATCAGTTATCCAAAGTTTCTTTTCTCCAACTGTTTTGCTGATATCTTCCTCTACGATGCGGTCCTGCGACTGTCTTCTGTGGTTGAAGGCAAGTCCGTTATTGTCGTCTAAGCATATGATGATGTACATTGCGGTGCTCCTTGCATTTGTTTAATACTCAAGTTCTATCATATCGTTTTTTTGTTCTTTTGCCAATAAAATTATATTTTTTCCACTGCTTGATACATTCCACGTGACCGCTGCTGAATAAAAATAGCACCTGACAGATTTTTATTTCCGTCAGATGCTATATAAATCGGATTGTTTATGTTTTCGCTTCGCCTACATAAAGCAGTAATATAGGCTATTTCCGTGATACTTGCATTGGTACAAATTCAATTTTCAATTGCATTCCCATACCGCGAGCAAGACGTTTCAGAAGTTTTAAAGATGGATTTCTGGTTCCATTTTCAAGTTTGCTAATATCTGCCTGATTCATTCCGACTTTATCAGCCAACTCTTTTTGCGTTAAATTTTGTGCAATCCTTGCATCAATCATAGCGCGGATGACATCCATTTCTGGCTGAATGTCATCCCACTCCTTCTTGAATTCTGGATCTTTAAGCTGCTCGTTTAAAAGCTCCCTGAATTCACTCATTTTTTCCACCTCTTTCTAAGAATGCCGCTCTGATTTTTTTGGCTTTTACAATTTCTTCCGGCGGTGTCTTTTGCGTTTTCTTTGTAAAGCCATGTGTAAGTATTATTCTCCCTCCGTAGTAAAAGAAATACAATACTCTTGTAATATTGTTTCCTTGTATACATCGCAGTTCAAAAATACCATCACCCAATGGACCACTATAGGGCAATCTTAATTCAGGTCCATAATCTTCCAGAATGTCGATCAGGTAAAATAACTTTGCTCTCATTTTTGTGTCCTGTGACAGTACAAAGTCTTTAGCGGGCTTATAACCGTCATTTGCCTTATAAAACTCTACTTTAAATTTACTCATAAATTCCTCCGGTGTTTTTATTGTATGAGCATTATATGGCAAAATTGCCATGTTGTCAAGTATAAACTAATGTTTCCGGTTAGGAAAGCTTTTTATAGAGTTCCTGGCGCTGCCGATTTCTCTTGTTCTGGCGGCGGCGTTCCGAACTCTTCTTTCGGATCAACAAACTCGATCTTCTGAACCCAGATTGTACATGCATATTCTTCTTTTAAGTATTTATATACATGTTTTGCGTCTTCCTTTTCTTTCACAATCCGCAGACATTCTAAACTACCATCTGCGTTATAACATCCTAACTTATACATCTTCCTCCTTCCCGTGCCTTTGTTACCTGGGAGAATTTGCACGGTTCCCTTAATAGATTATTCTTTTTTGGTATAACAATAACGGTTTACGATTTTGAAACCGCAAAAGTCACCATCACCGTTCGCCGCTCACTTGCCTTTCAAGAATTGTTGCGCCGCACCTATACATTTCAAATGGATTGCATAGGTATTTTCCATTCTGCATTTTGAATGGTAGTCACCAACTGTGTCTTTTCGCCCTAATTCCGTTGGCGAATTTTGGGCAATAAAATAGCACCCTATAGATATTCTCCATTGGGTGCCCTTGTGGGTTGGTATTTAATTTTCGGAAAGATGGAATGTGCCTTCTTCGGTACATTCTGCTTTCCATTGCTGGAACATATCCGGCGTTAAAGCGTAGCCGTTTGCCATGCGGCCGCCAATTTTGACGCTGGACCAGTCGCCGGTTGAGCGGGCGATCTGGTACATGGTGGTTTCCGTGTAGATCGTCGTGAAATTGTCGTCACGACTGAATTTACCTGTTACGGTCATGATTTACCTCCGTTTATTTTATTTAATTTCGCTTGCAATTCGGCTATTTGAGCTTCGATTGCTTGCTTCTCTTTTTCTTGCTTTTTAGATTCCTGTTCACGCATACATTTTTCATATTCTTCGTCAGGAATCCATTCCATAAGATCGCCTGGCTGACACTGAAACAAAGCACAAACTTTATCTATTGTATCAGTGGAAACCGTCCGATTTAATGAAAATCTTTGCGGTGTGTTTGCTGCCACACCTGCTTTTTTTAAATCTTTCCATATCATATCATGCCTTTTAAGCATTTCTTCTGTTTTTCTATTAAGCACTATCATAAATATACCTCCTTCTAATCACCTCCAATTTTATCACTAAAAATAGTTATTTACAATAGCATCTACTATAAAAGGGCAGAATTTTCACTCTGCCCTTCCATACTGGATACTATAAAGTTAAGTCCTCAACATTGACTTTTAGCGAAGATAGTTTCGCTTTAGTGGCTTTGATCTGATACTCTAACTCAGAATTTTCAGTACCACCATTAGCCTTCTTAATCCGCTGCAGATCGGTATACTTGTCGATTAATACTGCAATCAGTTCGCTTTCTGTCATTTCTTCCATCCTTTCCACCGTCCTTTCCTTATATAAGAAGTATAACGGGTTTTCTGCCAGTTTACAAGTTACAAAGTAGGTTAGTTTCGTCCACCTACAATACCGCCCATGCCTGGGAACACTTTGAAATGCATATGATGAATTAGCCGGAAAATTCCGTTGCCCACCTTGAACCTCGTGGCGGTTTCATTGCTCAAGGTTAGGCAGATTGCTAGTCTGCCCTAAAATTTCCACAAAACCGCTTTTTTCGGCTTCAGTTCCGCGAGAAGTCTTTCTCGTGCCATCTGGGTAGCCTTTGGGAAGTCCAGGATACCTTTCTGAAGGTATTCCATCCAAAGCCATTTACATTCTTCCCAGTCGATCTCTGGCGTCTGATAGTAAATCTGCATAATCAACTCCATTACAGAATCATCATTGCCATGCCATTTTCTGCCCATACCGACAAAATCCGCCTTGATATTCAGTAACATTTTTCTAATTTGCATTGCGTTCATACCGCTACCTCCTTCTATAAATGGAACGCTAAACACGTTCCGTAACCGCCAACAAAAATTACCAGTGCCAACAAAATATTCATAATTTTCCTCCTAGTTCCAAACCCTTCTGAAATCATGGAAAGGTTCTTTTCTCGTTTCATAGTCGGTGACTTGTCCGCAAAACGGAGTTAGTCTCACTCCACCAGAACCGCACTTGTGCCGTCTATCGTGATCCATAGCTTTTTGCGTGTTGAAATGACGCATTTCCCTAGAAACCTTATGAAACCGTTTCCAGTACATCCACATTTCACGGGTGTAATTATCGGACACAAAATAAGCCTTCCATGTGCCGTTGCGGTACAGAAAGACTTTTGTTTGCGCCCGCAGGAGAACGCGCTCGTTATTCTTCTGATTTTGCAGTGGAAATATGTCAAAGGCTAAATGAAATTGGAAATAGAATTAACGAGATTGCCCATGCTGTAAATGGCAGGAGGGAAGTTGTGACGATGGATACATTCCGAACTTAAAATCCGACTCATCATGCTTTTCATACTACTTCACCTCCTGCGGCTAGTATTTGCCGGATTCCCTGTCATAGTGATACAGAGTCACCTTGATTCCAAGTTTCCGGCAAACGTTCAGCGCCGCAATGAGGGCAACGGTCAGACCGGTAACATACAGATTCAGAGAAACAATCTGCATTGCAGACAAGATCTGCATTGCCTGAGCTTCCAGTTCCCCCACTTCCAGAGGGTTCACCTCCGTCGGGAAAATTGCCCCGTCAACTGCTTCGGGAATTGCATGGCGTCCCAGACAGAGACACATGGAAGCGGTTTTTACCTCTACTTCCACCTGCGGGATACTGCCAGTATCCAGAAAATCGGACTGCCAAGCACTGCACTCGTCAGAGTACATGCAAGACATACAACCGGAACACAGAACACAAGCATCAACCATTTTTTTCATAGTAATTTCCTCCTTGAACTTTTCAAAAATGCGTACTAAAAAAGGCACGAGTTTTCACTCATGCCCTCTGTTACTGCACATTTTTCGGCAATCAGCCCTATACCTCCTTGCTTTCTGCAAGTTCGACTGTTTTGGTTTTATCCGGAATGTCGAACTTAAAGCCGGATTTAACCAGCGTATCTACAAAACCAGACATGAACAGTTTGTTAAACTGCTGTTTTTTCATGGTCTGGACAAAATCACCATTATTTACGATGGTTTTAGAAGTCGCAATTCTAGCACCCATCATCAGAGCTATTCTGTCTGCTGTTTTGCGAACAACGCCTTTTTTGTCGCAAGTGATACCGATAGCAACTAAAAATTTGTCGATTAACTCAACAAAGTCGGCGTTTTTGCCATCGAATTTCAACTTGTACGCATCAAAAAGCCCGTCTGGAATCACCTTGTAAGATTCTTCCATGGCGGACTTGATTGGTTTCAGAATAGTCATATGCTTAAAATCCTCCGCCCGAATCTGGTTTTCAATTTCAAGCAGACTATTCTGGTTGACGGACTCATCAAGCGAACAGCCTAACAGACGGTTTTCCTGCCGTAAAGAAACGATCCCATCACGTTTCTGCTTCAGAACTTTCATAACATCTTTATGCCGTAAATCCTCTGCGGCTTCCAGATAGCGAGCTACTGCAAACGCATAGCACATCTGGTAAGATTCTGTGTTCATAGTGCGGAAATTAACTGTATTTGCCATATTTTCTCCTTCTCTGTGCCTTAAGGGAGTATTTGCACAGTTCCCAAAATTGTTAAAGTTTCGGCATCATGCCTCATCAGTGGTCGGACTTTTACCGCCAGACTTTTAACCTAAAGAGTAACTTTTACCGCTTAAAGCGGCGAAGATAGAAACGGTGGTCTGCCACACCACGGTATCCTATGTGTTCTTCGGAGGAAGAAATACAGTTCGCAACGCTATATTTTTTAAACTTCCAACACATAGTTTTTACCTCCGGTCTCTACTTTTTTGATATGAAAAATCGAAAACATATTTTCGTTCCTAGTCTTTTCTAGGATATTCCATCAACCACATGAAATAGGATTTTCACCACTAGCTTGTTAAGTGCGCAGAATGCGAACACGTTCTACTATCCTCCATGCCATCCCTTCTCGTCTCCGACTAATGAGCCGGTCAATTTACGGGACTGATAGTAGCTGAGTCCAGCAAGCTAACCATAACCAGAATTTTTCTGGTCAGGTAACATTTTTTTTGTCTAGGTGTTGCTACACCTAGTCGTTACCGAATTTAATTTTCAAGGTACGTTCACCGTGCCGTATCTGGAATAAACCCAGACCGTATAGGCATAGGGATAAACCCTATAGGAAATCCGTATCATCACGGACATATTAAATTTTTCTGGATTTTTTCGCCAAAGAACTTGACGAATACAAGATAGTTTGATAGAATGAACTTGCTACGGTTTAGTTCTATCAGAACTAACTTTAAAGGGTTTCTGGAAACTTCCAGAGACTCTTTTTTTATCCAGTTTTCAATGTTCTCGCCAAGGAATTACTTCCTTGACTGTGATTGTATTGTATCACTATTTTTAGTGATTGTCAATACATTTTGAAAAGTTTTTTAATCTTTTCTAGTGGTATTACATCACCACCGTTCCTAGTGTTCCTTGGAACTGTATACATAATATCACTATATTTAGTGATTGTCAATAACTATTTTAAAATTTTTTCATTCTATTTCTAAGTGGTATTCTATCCCATTTTTTATATCATTTTCTGCTTGTAAGTGGTTTTTGCGTGTGCGTTTTGTTCTGTTTTTGGTGTGAAAGTGGAGAATGATTGTTTTAAATTATTTGAAAAAATATTATCTAGTTAACATATATAGATTATGTAAATAGCGATAATATGACATGTAGTTATTAAAACTACATTACAACGTTTATAATACTACTAAACATATAATCAATAACAATTCTTATTATCTAATTTGTTCAAACAATTCTTACAATTTAATCTGGACATAGGTTAGTTCATTCTAACCACATAAGCGGAACCGAAAAATCAATGATAGGAATTATTCCTACTATCTGCACTTTTGGGGAAAGACCGTGTACACTGTTATTTTAATGTGATAAAGTATTGAAGTGGGGGTACTTAAAACTCAGAACATGTGTTCGGTTTTCTAAAACCCTGTAAGCTAGTCTTTCTACACACTGACTTCATTTTTCATTTTCATTCCAAACTCCCACTCTCCCAAACCCCATCAAAATTTTCCGCCTCTAAATCATTTCAAAATCCCATTTCAATTTCCATCACCTTTAAATCACCACTCTCACCGCTGTTTCACCATAATCCACTACCCAAAAATCGTTATCGTACCCCTTATCGTCGTTTTCACGCTCTCACCGGCATTCTAGCATAATCAACACGTTAAAATTGCAAATCCGAAATTTCAAAAATCAATACCCACATTCCGCTAAATGCCGATTTTACCGTAATTCGAACGATAACATATTTAATAAGGAAACTTCTCAAATTTCCCACTACGAAAGAATCATCTCATCATTAACGAAAATTTACGCATCAAATCATTTTTGAATCAGAGAATATAAGATATGAGTAGGTAAGCATCAGTAATGGACAGGTAACGATTACTAAAATACACTGCTGAACACATAAACTAATCTAAGGAGATAAACTCATATGAATAAACCTAAAAATACATATTTTGTGCCAACAACCAGATTGCTTAAATATGAATCATATGATCACTATTTAATGGTACATGCGAATTCATCCAAAGAAGCATATACAACTACTGCCTTAATACTTAATGGAATTGCAAAAGTTAAAAAATCGGAAATTTACGAAACATATCCATTTTTCATTGATGATCGAAGGCATTACACAGATCTTCCATTTAATGAGAAAACAAAAAATATGATTATATTTGATTATTTTATAAATGTGTCAGCTCGATTATCCTTTACGACATCCGCCAGAAGTGATACATTAGAAATATCTAATACTAAGGAGGATGTATCCATGGATCTTTATAATTACATGGTATGGGGAGATTACAATACGCAGATTCAAAAATTAGCGGAAAAAGCTTTACCGGAAAAATGGAGTTTTAATCAAAAAGAAAATGACAACTTTATTTTAAAGAATTATCTTAAATACACTTTTAATAAGCTTCAAAGTGAAAATAAAATTGTTGAAACTGACAACTATTGTATTTTTAATACAGGACTGTTTTCCCACTATTATATGCCTATTTATGCATATGGCGAAACCAATACAAATAACAATGGTCCAAAATGGTTCTTTAAAGGATTTAAAGATGAATATGAGTTAGGTATCTTAGATATTGAAAGTAAATTTCCAGAAAGAGCTGATTACTTTTCTGATCCAAACAAATTAGTCTTCAACTGGCATTATTCCGTCCATGTAAATTACAAGCATATTCTGGATGATTTGAATACCTCGCAAAGACTGCCAGACGTTGTAAAAAATAGTGAGCGACCATTAGATCTTTTAAAGGGTGTAATTAATACAGCAATTCAAAAAGTAACCGCAAATTATAAGATTGCCGTTCCTCACTACTATCAAAATAAGATTCAATTACTTATTCCTTTAAGCTTTGATAAAGATGACACTCCATCGGTTGCCTTAGTACTAAATTTAATGAAAAACGGTTATTATCAAGCAACAACCTGTTTAACTTTAGATATGGCATATATGGACGCCAGATTAATCGCAAAACCAGAATCCAATTGGTTAATTGCCGACAATATTAATGATGTTACAGAAACAGAATAATCAATAACTTTCTTAGGACAGATATCTCAAAGATGTCTGTCTTTTTTTATTGCCAAAAACAACTTATATGGTGGGATACTTTAAAACTAAAATCCAAAATCCATATTCATACCACTGCCCTATCACACCATAGCAGCCAAAATTATTTTCGAAGTGGAGAATATATAAACAATCAGAATATTCCTGAGAAAATGATTTTAAAAGCAAATGCTGTCAAGTATTTGCGCCAAGAGAGAATAATATACATATCAAACCAATAAAGGAGCCAACATGATAAAAGAACAAGAGATTCCCACCTACCGTAAATCAACCAACAGCAATGTATCTAAGAGCCGCCGTAAAACAGATCATAAGCACAACTACGAAGAATGCTTAATCCAATACAGATCGCCGTATTTTGATAAGGAAAATATTTTTACGCACCTGGCAAGTTATTGTACTATTTGCGGCAAACTTGGTCCAAAATTCAAAGGCGAAAAATCCATAGTAACCGATTATAAAGAAATCATTGATTCGCCAATTGGCAAAGTCATTCGGGTCCTCAGCGGTGAAGAACTATACAAAAGATACAAGGATGCACTGCCGATTTTCTTTCTAAAAGACATATCTGATAAATATGTCCCCTTATGGCAAAACAACGAAAAATGATACAAAAATCTACTATCACAATAATAAAAACTAGGAGGAATAAACCATGAGCAAGCACAATGAATTAGAAACTGTCTATACTGGCCGCCAATTAGAAGAAAAATACAATGTCGTAAAGGACTACTTCTCTTCTCTGCCGACAGAAATCGTACAAAGAAGTTATAACCATTGCAAATCGGCAACCTTACATAAAAATGATTTTCGTGATATTGTCCGCAAAGCCTGTATGAACATCTTAAAGGAAAGAGGTAAGGAATGTTAAAACATGAATTTTTAGATGATCAGGAATACGCCGAGGTATTTGACCGATTATACGAAGAATATAAAGATGAATCAACTGAATACTTAATTGATCTTTGGCGTGATTGCCAACATCACAGTCAAGGATATCATGATTATGATTGGTGTCTGGCTGAAGTATGTAGATCACTTTTGTTGAAAAGAGAGAACTATACAGTAGAGGATTATTACCATTGGTGATCTTCTTAGAAAATAGATGTAGTTAGAAACGGTTTTAATATGAGTAAATTACGAAGTAATTTACGAATATAGTTTGTCTTATTAAATGTTATATATCTTATTTGCGTTCGGCAGACATGCAAATTTGCACATGAAAATTTAAGTTTTTGAAAAATCCATGTGCATTTTTGCACATAAACTGAACGCAGGCAATTACAAAAAAATATCCCAAATACAATTTGACTTTTAAAGGAGATCTTCATTGAACGAAAAACCAGAATACTTCACACGCTTCCCTAATGATTATATTAGAGGGAACATTAAAACAAGGTTTGGAGTCAGCCGCAAATTTTACATCACTTATATCCTTATAGACAAATACCGCTCCTATGAAGACTTTAGTTGGATCACGATCCGCAAGGTCTTAGACTTCTATGGATATAAAACTCATCGAAATAAACCAAAAGCATTCAAAGAGATCCTTGATGTACTGGAATACATGATCAATAACAAAATGATCACCGTAAAACAGGATCTTGATTCCATTGATTATGATACCGGCATAGAAATTAAAATTATTCCAGAAAATTTTGATGCCATAGATAATTTTTCAAAAATTACATCTTCTCAGTTGGATTTTATCATGATGAGCGAATCTAGCATCAACAGAGAGAATATATTAATGGCATTCCTTTATATTAACTCTTACATATTCGTCCGTCCAAAAACAAAAGACAGCACCAAAAACAATAGCCGCGAAAATCCTGAAGCTTTTTGGAGAAGTATAGAGACAATGGCAAAAGACTTATCTATGTCAAAGGACACCATCA
>ERZ827452.3159-NODE-3159-length-10919-cov-9.429308_pt1 | contig 10919 bp, 10 predicted proteins | sample MGYA00519866_ERZ827452 | MGnify/ENA primary metagenome ERZ827452 (study PRJEB31778, sample SAMEA3449307) | human gut metagenome | biome: human gut; feature: human-associated habitat; material: faeces | place: United Kingdom | collected 2010/2012 ... | reverse complement strand
TCCAGTTGCACATAGGCTCATCGTCATGTCCCATCCACCAGAAATGTGCGGTCAGATAAGGCAGCAGAATTCTGCGTTTCAGGTTATCCTCAATGCAGGTCAGCACAAAAGGACTGACAGCATTGAATTCCTCCTCCAGTAGATAAGCCGCACAGGCAAGCAAAGCCCCGGTCTCGCAGGCGAACAGATCCATGACAGGTCTGGTCACATCCGGCAGAATGAGCTGCGGAGTATCCCGGATATAGGAATTGTGCGCCGGAAGCTGCCAGGCACTCTCTTCGCAGATAGAGTAGATACCGTTGATAATATCGTCCAGAAAACGTCCTTTATGTTCCACACATTCTGCCTGAATCAGATCATTTAAGGCATTGCGTTTGCCAAAATAGAGCGCTTCAAAGGCAGCGCGGTCACCATCTCTTTTAAAACGCATATAATCTGTGGCGCGGATCACAGGGAATGCATAGTTTAGCCGGGATTCTCCCATCTTAACCAGCCGGTTTTTCAGTGCAGCAGGCAGTGTTTCATATGCTTCCCGGGCAGAAGCCTTTGGGAATGGTTGAAAAGGGTGGATGTCCCCGCGAAAAGCAATTGCTGTTTTCAAAAAAGGTTTTTCAATAGTTCCGGCCTGCAAATTCATTTCCATAATGGTACCTTTCTGTCAATTCCGTAATTCATACACATTTAACGTGTCTTCTATAATGGGAGCTAACTAAATTTATTGTTGATGTATTCCGTGGGGGAGACGCCCTCCACCCGTTTGAATACTTTGCTGAAATAAAAGGCACTCTCGAATCCCAGTGCTTCCGCGGCTTCGTAGACCTTCATATTTTCTTCCTCCAGCAGCCGTTTGGATTCTGTGACTTTGCAGATGTTGATATATTCACTGAAGCCGGTATCGTTGTATTTGCTGAACAGCTGGCTTAAGTAATTCGGACTGATGCCGAAGACAGCGGCTACTTCATTCAGTGACAGCCGTTCGTTCACATGCTCGTTGATGTATTTGCGCACATTAGTCACGATGTGGTTCTTGTAGTCTTTTCTGCGGTTTTGGAACAGTTCGCACAGCTTATCACAGAAGGACTGCAGCCACTGGATCACATGATCCACGTTGGACTGCTTATACAGGGAGCGGTATCCGTCCGGATCATCGGCGAAGAAGCCGGAGACGATGGATTCGCCGTCCTGCAACAGTGAAATGGACAGATATAGGATATTGCTGGCGGCATCCAGAGCCTGCACGTAATGTCCCGGATGATCCCGGAACAGGTCACAGAGAGACCCAATCGTGGTTCGCAGAATATCGGGATCGTATTCCTCAAAAGCCCTGGTGAGATCGTTTTTGAACAGGCTGATATTAAAGGGTTTTCGGACGTTCTCTCTGGAATGATCCATATCAAAAGCGGCAATGGAAGTATCTGCATCGGTATTTTGGAAAGTCTGTCTCGCATACTGGTAGGAATCACAGATCGTACCGGGTGTCTGGACCGGGGTACCGATGCCACAGCGAAGAGTAACGTTATAATAGTTTTGCAGAGTGTCGCTGATGCTTTGCAGAATGTCTGTGAGACTTTCTACATAGTCCCCTGTATCCGCCGTATCCGAAAAACAGAAGATCAGGGCAAAATGCCGCAGATCCAGTGACAGCGCATAGAGAGGCAGATATTTTGCACCCAGTTCCCGGATCATCTGCAGGGAACTGGTGAACAGAGGCATCTGTTTTTCCGTGGTCAGCTGATCTGCCTGGGGACTTATGATTTCACCATAACAGCAGACATAAGAGCCATATTCAAAATTCAGGTTCAGATCCCTGCTTTGTAGCAGGAATTGTTCTTCCGATTCAAACAGGTCATGCAGAAGACTGATCAGAAATTTGTCGTAAAAAGGGTGAATATTTACGGCAGACATCTGCTTTTTGCGGGACTGCGAGATCTGAGTAATGACCCGGTCGATGGCGTTTTTCAGCACTTCCGGAGTCAGCTCCAGCTTCACCAGATAATCTGAGACCTGATAAGACAGGGCATCCCTTGCCATCTGGAAATCTTCGTAGCTGGTGAGGATGATAAAGTAGGGACTGTTTTCCCCGTAGCGCTCTCTGCAAACTTTTGCCAGCTCCAGCCCACTCATGACGGGCATTTTGATATCCGTGATGACAATATCCGGTGATGTCTCCTCAATGATCTTTAGCGCCGCCTGACCATTCATGGCGGTACCGCAGATATCGATATTCATTTCGTTCCAGTTCAGCATGGAACGGATTCCTGCTTGAACCAGAGGTTCATCATCTACAATTAACAGTTGATACATAATAACTCCTTTTATGCCTGCCTTTGTTCCAGAGGACAGTTGGGAATATGAATGGACATGGTGGTATATTCGCCCTCTTTACTCTCTATGGTAATACCGTACTCTGTGCCGAACTGATATTGCAGGCGCTTGTGTACATTGCTTACACCGATCTCCCGGAAGAAATCTGCCGAGCTGTCGTCGTTGGAGCTTAAGATCTGAGCGGATTTCTCTGCGGTCATGCCGACGCCGTCATCCGTCACATCGATCCGGATCCTGTCAGTGGCATCAGCGACTTCATAGCCTACATGGATCTGAATATGTCCGGCAGAGCCTTTGGGCTCGATCCCGTGAAAAATGGCGTTTTCCACCAAAGGCTGTAAGGTAAATTTAATAATCTCACTATTGTACAGACTTTCCTCATCTACCTGTATATCCATGGAAATCGTGCCGCCATAGCGATAACTTTGGATGGTAAAATAATTTTCAAGCAGCGACAGCTCTTCCCGAATATCGATCAACAGGCTGGTGCCTTTGGAAATGCTTTTCAACAGGCGGGACAGAGAAGTGGTCATCTCGGAGATGCCGTTGGCACCCTGGATCGTTGCCATCCATTTGATGGAGTTCAGTGTATTGTATAGGAAATGGGGATTAATCTGGCTTTGTAGCATTTTATATTCCAGATCCTGTTTCTGCTTTTCGTCTTCCAGACGCCGCTCCATCAGCTGACATACATTTTCCGACAGATCATTGATTCCGCGACCAATGTCTCCAAGCTCATGATTCCATTCAATAGAAGGATCTCTGGAGAAATCTCCCTCGGAGATCTGCTTCATGCGCGATTGCAGGTGGGACACAGGAACCGTGATCATGCGGTTCATCAAAAGCATCAGAATCACGCCAATGGATAGAATGCCGATCAGAATGCAGGTGAGGATTCCGAGAAATAAAATAGCCTGATTCGTACGTTCTGCGTGGGATATGCTCTGGCTTAAGTAGCAGCCCGGCATATTCAAAGGGGTTGTTAACAGAATCTGTTCGCCTTTTGTCTGACTGTGGATCCGGGAGATCTGTGTGTCTCCGGTGAGGGAATGATTGCTCATATCCTGCAACAGACTGTATTCCGGTGTGAATTCCCGCAATCCATTGTCTTCATATATGTAAGTGTGACCAGCAATCGTAAGATAGAGATAACTGTCATCAGGACGGCTGTAATCATTTAACGGAACAGTAAACAGATCGGTAGATACTTCTATAAATAAGTACCCCGCCTGTTTGTTATTATACTGATAGGTAATGGGACGGATGATGGGGAGCACTTTTCGTCCGGCCCGGTGAAAAGGATCTGAAATAATACCGGTAGAAAAATCATAATCATCCGCTGCCAGTAATTCTTCATAAAAAGGAAGAAGCGGTATCTGCTCCGCCAGATCTGCAGTGGAGGAATAAGTGGTAGCAACTACCTGCAGATAATGCGCCTGTGAGACAACGGCGATTCGCGGCATGTAATTATAAGCACCGTTTCGGCTGCACTCTTCGGCAAAAGAATCATAAGTAGATACAGACAGAACGGAGCCGGGATTCGGATTGTGCTCAATATAATTGGCAATCGAGGAATCCGTCTGACAATAACGAACCAGCCGATAGACATCGTTGATACTGGAGTCCATGGATTCCGACAACAGCCGCAGGCTGGTCTCGGTGGACTGGATCAGAGTGTTCTGCAAATAATGTCGGATAATATAGTAGCTGAACACGCTGATCAACAGGCACATGCCTAAAATGGCACTCAGAGTGAAAATAAGTATGCGATTCCGTATGCTTTTTGAGTGATATACAGTCTTTTTCATGCATTCAGTATAACATAACAGGAGAAAAAAGGTAGTTGGAAAACCAAGATGCTAAAAAAAGTGCATATTAAAATAAAAAAGTACATTTTTAGAAAGCACTTTCAGAAAAAAGATAAAGAAATTATAAAAAAATGTGAATTATATAATAAATTTTTCCATGTAATGTCCGAACCATTTTCGCTATACTTTAGTTACAGTCAAGGAACCGATACGAAACGGATCCGGGATCAGAGCTATAACAGTATGTATTAACAGGAGGGTTTACATGAAAAAGAAAGTATTAAGTTTAGTACTGACAGCAGCAATGATGACTACCATGCTTGCAGGATGCGGCAGCTCCGACAACGGCAACGCAGCTTCTACATCAGATGCACCTGCAGCAGCTTCTACCGAGGCAGCAGCTTCTACCGAAGCCGTACCCGCAGAAGAAGTTACTTTAAAGTGGGCTATCTGGGATCAGGAGACCACACAGTATTGGGGAGATATCAAGGACGCATATGAAGCATCTCATCCCGGTGTAACCATTGAGATGGTAGACCTTGGTTCTACCGATTACATGACCGTTCTGGCAACCGAGTTGTCCGGCAGCGGATCCGACTTCGATGTTGTAACCATCAAGGATGTACCCGGATATGCAACGCTGGTACAGAAGGGATCTATTCTTTCCCTGGATGATTACATCTCCAAAGATGGCGTGGATTTAAGCAAATACGCAGGTGTTACCGATCAGGTAACTGTAGACGGAAGCCTGTATGAGCTGCCCTTCAGAAATGACTTCTGGGTATTGTTCTATAACAAGGATCTGTTTGATGCCAAGGGTGTTGCTTATCCTACCAACGATATGACTTTTGATGAGTACGATGCTCTGGCAAGAGAGATGACCGATACTACCTTTGGCTCTCAGGTATACGGTGCTCATTACCACACCTGGAGAAGTGCGGTACAGCTCTTCGGTGTACTGGATGGAAAACATACCATCTTAGACGGTAACTATGATTTCTTCAAACCTTACTATGAGATGGTTCTGAATCAGGAAGCTGACGGCGTATGCAGAAAGTACACAGATCTGAAGACCGAAGGCTTACATTATTCCGCAGCATTCTCCGGTGGAGACGTAGCAATGATGAACATGGGCTCCTGGTTCATCGCAACCATGATGTCCAACCTGAAGTCCGGCGAATATGATTCCAGCCTGTGCGGTAACTGGGGTATCGTTAAGTATCCCCATGCAGAAGGTGTAGAGCCCGGTTCTACTCTGGGTACCATCACCGGCCTGGCTGTAACCACTGCAAGTGATACTCCTGATGCATCCTGGGATTTCGTTAAGTGGGTAAGTGGTGAAGAAGGCGCAGCAGTTATGGCTTCCAGTGGTAACTTCCCTGCAATGATGACTGATGAAGTAGTAGACATGATCTCCGGTCTGGAAGGATTCCCCACCGATGAAGCCAGCAAAGAAGCTTTGACCGTATCCAACCTGTACCTGGAAGTTCCTTACGCTCCCAATGTATCTGAGATCAACTCCGCTCTGGATTCCTATCATGGAAGTATCATGACTGGTGAGATGAGCATTGATGATGGTATTGCAGCAATGAATAAAGCGGTAGCTGACCTTCAGGCTCAGTAATGAAGATCTTCTCTATAAAAGTATTGAATGTTTGTTGAATGTTGAATAAGACTTAAGGGGTCGTACCTACGGCCCCTTTCTTATCAGAAAAAGACGCAAAAGATGACACAAAAAGCGTTTGAAAGGAGAATTGTTATGCGGAAATTAAGCCGTCAAACCAAAAGAGATCTGGTGGCCTACTCCTTTATTGCACCTAACTTTATCGGTTTCTGCGTATTTACTTTGATCCCCATTATTTTTGCCTTTGCCCTTGCTTTCATGAAGTGGGACGGGAGTAACCCGATCCAGTGGGCAGGCATCAGTAATTTTACAAGACTGTGGAAAGATACTTTCTTTATCGCAGCATTTAAAAACACCATTATTTATTGTATCGGTACCGTGCCTCTGACCATGATCGCATCTCTGGCACTGGCCATCGTGTTAAATCAGAAAGTAATAGGAAGAGGTATTTTCAGAACCCTTTCCTTTTTCCCATATGTAGCTTCTCTGGTAGCAATCACCGCAGTATGGAAAATGCTGTTCCACCCCTCGAAAGGACCTGTGAACAACATTCTGCTGAATGTTTTCAATGTACCGCAGGATCAGCTTCCCCAGTGGTTCACCGGCGGACTGGTACTGTTCTCCATGATCCTGTTCAGTGTATGGAAATATATGGGTTATTATATGGTAATCTACCTGGCAGGTTTACAGGGAATCTCCTCTGAACTGTATGAGGCAGCCAGCCTGGACGGTGCAAATACCTGGCAGAAATTCCGTTATGTGACCTGGCCGCAGTTGTCCTCCACGACTTTCTTCGTAGTCGTCATGCTGACCATCAACTGCTTTAAGGTATACGACATTGCTATCATGCTGGCAGGTGGCGGAAGCGGAGAACTGACAACGTCCGCAACCGTTCTTGTATACTACATCTATCAGAAAGCATTTATTGACTGGGATCTGGGCTACTCCAGTTCTGTAGCAATGGTACTGTTCCTGATGGTACTGTTCGTAACGATCATTCAGTTCCGCGGTCAGGCAAAGAGGGAGAAAGCATAATGGCAATCTTAGCTTTGAAGGTTCTCGATAAGGACAGCAACACCATCTGCGTCAGCAGCGGTGAGGATTTTGTGGATCTGGTCTGCACTCATACCTATGAAGAGGGTGACCGGATCGTGCTGGAGACCGATGAGAAAAATATACATGTACATTTACAGGTGGATGATGCTCTTGGGGATGCTTTCGTATACATAACCGACAATGTATCCTATTATGTTCCCTTCGGGGAGAAAAGGATCAGCATGTCCCCTAAGGTATTTTCCGGAAATAAACATTATCTCTATGCAGAAGTCGCAAGAGAAGATGAGATCACAGCCTACAGAAACCTGGCACTGAATCCTGCGGATCAACATATGGATGTTCCCTGTTATCCTCATGCGACAGCTAATGTGGAGACCAGAGGCGAGAGTGTATTCGCAGCGAAAAACGCCATCGACGGTGTCCGGGCGAACCGCTCCCACGGAGAATGGCCCTACGAATCCTGGGGCATCAATATGCAGGATGACGCAGCCCTGAAGCTGGATTTCGGCAGACCGGTACTGGCAGACAAGATTGTGTTGTACACCAGATCCGATTTTCCACATGACAACTGGTGGCAGCAGGTAATGATAAGATTCTCCGATGGCAGTGAGCAGGAGTTCTGTTTAGAGAAGAGCAGCAGAGCGCATGTACTGCCGATCCCCGAAAAAGAGATCATCTGGCTGGAGCTTTGTAATCTGATCAAAGCAGAAGATCCATCCCCCTTCCCGGCACTGAGTCAGATCGAAGTGTACGGCAGGGTTAAACGTTAGGAGGCGCAAAGATTATGAAATCAGCACATAAAAAAGCCGTTTTGGGCAAAGTGATCATATATGCAATTCTGATTCTGATCGCAGTGGTCATGATCATTCCTTTCCTGTGGATGCTTTCCGCATCCATCAAGAGCGATAGAGAAGTATTCCAGATGAATCCTTTTGTGTGGATCCCCGCTAATCCAAAGTGGGATAACTATCTGAAGATCTGGACGAAGATTCCCTTTGGCAGATTCGTGGGAAATACGGTATACTTAACTTTGATCGTTACTTTCTTACAGTTACTGACCAGTAGTTTTGCAGCATACTCTTTTGCAAAACTGGACTTCCGTCATAAGAACGGACTGTTCCTGGCATACATCGCAACCATCGCAATGCCCTGGCAGGTATATATGGTACCTCAGTTTATCATGATGAGAAGAATGGGACTGAACGATAAGCTGCTGGCTATGATCTGCCTGCAGGCATTCTCCGCATTCGGTGTATTCATGATGAAGCAGTTCTATGAAGGTATTCCCGATGATCTGTGTGAAGCCGCCAGGATCGACGGTATGAGTGAGTACCGGATCTACGCCAGCATCATGCTGCCGCTGTCGAAACCGGCATTGTCCACACTGACGATCTTCACCTTTGTGGCTACCTGGAACGACTACCTGGGCCCCTGATTTATTTAAAGAGCCAGGAGAAGAAGACCATTCAGCTGGGATTAAAAATGTTCATTAGCCAGTATTCCTCCGATTACGGTCTGATCATGGCAGGATCGGTATTGTCACTGATCCCGGTACTGATCGTATTCCTGGTATTGCAGAAATACTTTGTAGAGGGTGTTGCCTCTACGGGACTGAAGGGATAGCAGATAACAATGTATTTTCACAAGCCTGTGTCGGTTCCATGTCACAGGCTTGTATAATAAAAATGAATATTCAGAACCATGCAGGCATGTTATTCCGTAAAGCCTCGCTGAGGCGGTTTTGCGAATGTGCGGGGTGGGGCTGAATAATAAGGTAAAGGATAAGACTATGATAACATTTGACGAAAAGAAATATCCGCAGATCACAGATGCGGAGATCAAAGACGCTCTGCAGTTTTCCACGGAGCAGGTGATCCGGGATCTGCCGGAATTTACAGAGAAGTTCCAGAAAGCATACAGCGAGAACGGTTTCTATCAGCCGATTCCGAACAATTACTGGACCTGTGGGTTCTGGACCGGAGAGATCTGGCTGGCTTATGAATATTCACAGGACGAACGCCTGAAAAAAATGCTGACCTGGATGCACCGGAATTTAGATAAAACCATTTCTGTATCGGAAATTGCGAACACTGCAAACATCTGTCTCAGAGAATGTCAGCGCATTTTTCAGCAGTATCTGCATTACAGTCCGATCGAATATTTGCAGCGGATCCGTATTTTCCATGCCGCAAAACTGCTGACAGATTCCGACGCTCCCATCACAGAGATCGCATTAAACTGTGGTTTTTCCAACCCAAGTTATTTTTCAAAACAATTTAAAACAATTATGGGAAGCAGACCACGCGAGTACCGTGCTGCCTCCCATAAGGAGATTTCCACTTATTAATTATTTCTGAAAATACTCTTTTGCAAATTCCATATCCTGTACCAGTTCCATGGTTCCAAGATATTTTCCGCTTTTATCACGGACTGCCATATAAGTGACTAACATGGTTCTGCCGTTTTTATCCATCCAGACAGGTACTTTATCAAGTGTTCCCGCTCTGAACTCTTCAATAATACGGCGTACCTGCTGTTCGATCTTCGGCGGGTGGCAGGAGAACACCTCTCTGTCAATCGCCATTCCCGGTCTTTTGAACATTTTTGGACCTTCGTTGAAAAAGCGGTTGATATTGTCTGTGTCCACAAACGAAATCTCCAGTGGGATGGTATTCAGCATTGCTGTCAACTGCTCCACGGTCATGTGACCGCCTGCCATGACAATCTCATCCTGACTGATGGACGGCGTCTTTACGTCCTGTGCCTTCTCTGCGTCCTCCCAGACTCCGTTTTCTACACCAAGACACTCTGCATAGTCTTTTGAGTCCCGATAGATTCCAAACCATTCCTCATCCGTAAAGTTAAATGCACAATTTGGAAAAAGAATATTGGCTTCTTTATAGATCATCTCGTCTGCTCTTGTGAGTGCCGCCTCGAAACGTTTTTTCCACTCATCATCCTGTGAATCCGCTTTTTTCGCCAGCGCAGCAAATTCATCCCGTATCTCATCATCCACCGTCCACATAACATCCGACGGACCGCTGATCTCATACTTTACCTTTAAATGCGGATAAAGAAGATCTCCCTTTTTGGCATAATGGATCGCAAGCTGACGGACTTCTTCTATAAGCTTGTACTCTACATGCCCATTCTTTAGGGCTTCCCTGCATTTTTCAATCGTTTTGGCAAGTGCTTCGTTCTCCAACGTAAATGTGTGAAGTGGATGCCCCGGAATCTTCACAAGCTCCGCTGTCTTTGCAAATCTCTGTTCCCGGATCGAATCCACCGTTGCTTTTTCAGCATTTGCGATCTGCTCTTCTCTATTCATACTTCCTACGCTCCTTTTGGCAATGATACTGTGCGATTTATTTTCATATATAGTTTCCTTTTTTTGTATCTTTACTATACGCAATTGGGAGCAGAATTTCCGTTGTTTTTACAACATTATAGAATTTCTCTGATTTTTTCCTCTACCACATCCATATCCGCTGTCGGCTCAAACCGTTCTACCACGTTGCCATTCCGGTCAATTAAAAATTTTGTAAAGTTCCATTTGATATCTGCGCTCTCCATATAGTCCGGCCGTGTTCTTGTCAGCATACTTTCAAGCATTGGTGTCAGATTACATCTTCCGCTTCAAAATCATAAAATTTACTCATTGTTTTTCTCTTCTTTTATATTGCTTGCAATTTAATTGTGTTCAACCTTTATGTATAATAAAATACAACCTATTGGCATCTTTGTCAATAGGTTGTACACAATTAATTTTATTTCATAAATTTTCCAAAGAATCCTTTTTTTTCTGGCTGTTTCTCATCCTCTGAATCCTCTTCTTTTCCTTCCTGCTCTTTCCACTTAAAGTACTCAGAATCCAGATTCACGCTGATCTCAGGGGCAGCTTTCTCTGTTTTTTCTTCCGGCTGTTCTTCCTCCGGTTCTTCAAACGAGATTCCCTGCTGTTCAAAATAATCGCGGTTGATCTTGATCTCTGGCTTCACTGCTGCATAAGGAGAAGATTCCGTATCCTCTTCTTTCCATTTCTTCTCCTTCGCGATCTTCTTATTCCGCTCCTCAATAATACCCATGTATTTGTCCGTATCCTTAAG
>ERZ827452.3158-NODE-3158-length-10920-cov-5.352784_pt1 | contig 10920 bp, 9 predicted proteins | sample MGYA00519866_ERZ827452 | MGnify/ENA primary metagenome ERZ827452 (study PRJEB31778, sample SAMEA3449307) | human gut metagenome | biome: human gut; feature: human-associated habitat; material: faeces | place: United Kingdom | collected 2010/2012 ... | reverse complement strand
CAGGGCCAGAAAGGACGAAAACTGATAACAGCGCATCGATACCACTTCCGTAGAATAGACAGGTACCGCATCCTAATGATAGACGCAAATCCCATAGAAACTTGTAGCTGAGAAGATTACGTTCAGAGGGGTATCAGAAATAACCATTTGAAAAGCAAATGGTTAACCCGGATCAGCAGTTGATTGAGAGGTTGGAATTGCACAAAACCAATGTTACGAAGGAGATCACCATCAATATCAGTCAAAAACAAGTCATTGGATACAATGGTAGATATAGATAGCAAAAGAGTAGAAAACCCCTGTGCAGTTATGAGCATTGCAGACATCCAGTACTCTTCCAGAAGTAAATGGTACCAAATGACTTGTCATACAGTACCGTATCCATTTCACTTAAGAAACTAGTATCTTGTATGACAATCTGATGATCAAGCTATCGAGAAACGGTTACCATAATGAGAATGGTGAAGGTCCATACACTCTGAATGAAATGAGCCTATCAAAATGAATTCCCGAAAAAATCCCGATTTGGAGGTTTCATTTTTCCATCTCCCGAACTTTGAAGCCCTCTATCTCAGACGGAATTTGTTTGTTTTCAAAACTACCTATATCATTGTGTTTATCTCCTTCTTCTAGTGAAGAATATGATGTTATCTCATCGACTGTCATCAAGACATAAATCGGAACTATTTCTGGAATCCAGAAATACCGCCCATCTTGATACCAAAATAGTCGCTATTTTAATGCCAACAAATACCACGGTTCTTTTCATGAATTAGCGGACCGCCTTCCACGGTTTTCCATCACTTCCCGCTGAGCTCGCCAGGGCACTCGCTGCCGCTGGCAGCTCATCCGAAGCTCCTATCAACTGTCACAACGACACCATTTAGAGGATCCTCACCCACAAGGGGCTCATAGGATCCTTGATGTCGCTGTAGCAGCTCATAGGAGCTTCTTTAGAGCCACCACCCAGCTTCTCTACTCATTAGAACAATCATAAACCACTTACCTGACTATCACGCTGTAGTCTTCTCCATCTTCCCTTCTTTCGCTTTGATAGAACTTCTATACCATCAGTTTTCACATCCACAACTCACTCTTTACACTGCCATAACGAAAGACTACGTATCACTCCTACACTTACTTCTCTTCTGCATCTTCAAAGACTCCCGTAGAACAAGGCAAAGCTATACAAACGGTTAGTATGTGGTCATTAGAATGCATTGGAACGAGCACAAGTCACAACCTTACCTTTCCTGAGACCCTACACATCAGCACAACCACCCTTCTCAAACACCAACTTACCTCACTTGTCTCATCCTCTTCCTTCAATTCTGACAGCTGCAGCTTCAGCGAATGCATCCTTGACCTCATCTCACCTCTCCATCTCATTCAGACCAAATGTGTTGGGAATCACCTCTACAACACATTAGACCAGGTCTTTTCCCCTACCCTACACCACCATTCTGACAGTGTTTTCGTAACGCGCAAGAACAACAACCAACCATCATGGCATATCACCTCACCTTCTGAAAAACTCATTTCCAAAGCACAAACAGCGATTGAAAAGAAATATGAGAAGATACATGAAAGGTGGAAGCATGACAACGGCAGAATGTCGAGATCAAGATTGTACCTAGAAAATTACTATCCTGTTGTTTATCATCCGCGTTTACAGTATTGTTGCATGGAACCTAAAACGGCTCAAGGGATAGCAGATCACTACCTAAAGGACTTGAAATTTGCCCTCCATAGTAAACGCGTTATGATGACCGCTTTTGATTACAAGCTGAGATATCTATATGGCAAATGTGTTGAGAAAGGGGAAGTAATCCCTAGCGATGTGATTAGTACTCGATGATACTACCTTATTGATATAGGGAAACTACTCCAAAATATCTGTGCTGGAGATATACTCAGAGAGACAATGGACTGCTTCAAGAGAATATACGTTCATTCCAAGAAGTCTAAGGATACTCAGCTGGTTGAGATTATATCCAAGTATCGATATCTACCTCTATGTACAGCTTGCAGTGGTATTCTGAATTAGTCACTGAGGGTAAGATACAGTCATTCAGAGATCCACAATCAGTAAGAGATGCAATAGGTATGGATCTTCCTGGATTTGTAAAAGTGCCTTTGGTTGTTTTGACGACTAGAATTATAGCAAGTATTTGCTTTCTTTTGTTTCCTCGTATTGGAGCGACATTCAGCATAGAAGGAGTGACTACAATGATTTGGTTTCTCAAATTTGTTCCAAGGTGGGTAATCCAGAAACAACTGACGTCCTTTTATATTCATTTGGTTGTCATTTGAAAGAGTTCCTTGATGCGTATACCATGAATATGAGTGACGGTTCAAAGTACAATGCATACTCGGATATCAAGATACTGCTTATTAATAGAATCAAAAAGAAGGTATTCGCTATCATTAGATTCCAACATTTAGGCTTCTGATAAAAGCAAGACGACTCGGAAAGAGTGTCAGCAGAAGGCTATCGACTGGTATAACATCAAGTATACAAATATCAAGGGTATCGATGACTGTATTTCTTGTTATCATTTCTATTTCATAGTGATTAAAGATGTTTTGGGGACATACCAATGCAAAACAGATGAAACGAGTGAAGAAGATGACGATGAATCTAGTTCAGTACAACATCTGGATGGGGAAGAGGAGGAGGCAATCTCCTTCCTTGTAGAGTAGTGGTACCATCCTGTTCTGTTTCTTCCTAACAAACAGGCTTTACATCGGAATGATCAGGTCTCCTTTACCATTTCTCTTCAGTGAGTAGCAAACGCGATGGATGATTTGCCACTGACGTACACAAATCGTATTGAGTCCCACATACACCGTATCATTATCGATAGGAAAGCAAACCACATCCTCCATATGAAGACGATGCAATGAGATCAAGGTGTAACTAGGCGTTATGGCCTTAACTTCAGAGACCTTCAAATAGAAGCTGAAGGGGCAATCGTTCAGAGGAAGCAGGCGATGAATAGGCAGCTCATACACTTGAGCCTGAAAGTGTACCTCCTCCTCGGATACATGGGAGTGTGCCTCCTCCTCGGATACATGGAAGGAAATATAGCATAGTACCGCAAACAGATGGACCTTATGATCCAAAGAATAGGCAACGGCTAATCCTGTTTGGGGGAAGTCAGAAGCATTATTGAGACAATCCGGTCCTCCACGAAAGCAGTCCAGTCTCTGCTTGTTCCAGCTCAATTGATCCCATTTCTTCGCAAATGTGAAATGCTGTTTCACGTTAGGATAGTGCTTCCTCCAGTAGCCGTCAAGATCCTCGTTACTCGTCACCCAAGAGTCAGTACTCACCAGGGAAGTGAACCCAGGATCGAAGGAGATGCAACCAGTATTGAGGTATGAATTCACACCTCCACAGAGCTCCACATCCGTAAATGAAACATGGGGAAAGGAATCCGCAATGAAGCGATAGTTGTCAGCAATCCAGTTCAGATAACCTCGTCGCATCAGATTGACATCATCATACGTGTCTCTTACAGTTTGGTTGTCCCACACGGACATACCAACACCCAAGAAGGAAGCATCCTTTGCACATATGTGGCTGAGTGTCTGAATCAGTTTTCGCTTGTATATTGTCAGTTCAGGGTTGTTGCCTCCCACAGACTCATCAGCTAGTCCCAGATACTGTTCCTCTCCATGATAACAGTCGACACTCTTGAGAGGTCCATTGATCCCATAGTACTTATACAAATGATGGCACTGGTGAAAACAGAGAGTAAAGAAAGAAGGAGGAACTTGATTCTCCATTACATAGAGTGTCGTATTCATCACTCCTTGGAGCCTCTCCATTTCCTCGAAGGAACCATCAAAATTGTACATTGTTGACAGGACGCTGAAAAACTGAACAAAACACCACACCGTACAATCATGGAGTGAATCAATCAGCAGATAAGGCAAATAGGCAAAACAGAAACGCATTTTCTGGTTGGCAGTAGGCTTAGCATACTTCCCTTCCCCAATGAGAAGGGGTACCCACGAGCTGAGATCTGGAGGAAGAGATTCCTTAATAATCTCCAATCGCTTTACTGCGTTGCCTCTTATTCTCTCATCGATACTGGCCAGATCCAGATTAGTTACCGGACCCTGATTCATTGTTGACTGCGAATACAACATAGCCTCATCTTCCATAGGCGTATTCGAAGAATTAGGAACGAACAAGTACTCCAAGATCCGATCAGCCACATTATGAGTTAAGTGCATGATGTCAGCGGATGTGCAACACTCCTTGGTCAAGTACGTTGTCTTTTCGATTTCAACTCTTCCAATCGTATCCTCTGAGTTCGTGGAAACAAGCGGATTATCGATGCCATAGAAGGAGCAGCACTCCATCTCTGGAAGCTGATACACTTTGGCATTTGTAGGAATGAGTGAACGAAGCTTCTCCAAAAAGGAATATGTCTGATCATCGTCCTTTAGATTCGCTCTCATCCTTTCCTTCACAGCACTCATATTCTTTCCTAGAAGGAAGGCAGGAAGGAGTCGTAACGGATCCTTAGGATTCAACACCAACGCTGACGAGTTAAGTGTTCTCATTTTGTCCCGATTCTTCACCATTGAAGCTTGCACACAAGGCAGCACTCCCATATAGTACTTGTCGAACACCCTCATGCGAGCATTACACGTCAAGCATGGACTGTTGGATGTATGCTTCCCCGAACTATCCACCAACATGTCTTGAGCTGGAATATCGCAACGGAATGAAGTAATTGCATACTGAATCGAATAGAGAGTGGATCCAGCACGAACACAAAAGCCACGTTTTCCAAACTCTTTCATATAGCCAAGAACAAGGTGTAGGATCTCTCTGAAGTCCGAATCCGCTGGACTCTTCTTCCCCATAGCAGGCGAAAACTTTACACGCAAACGGATGTTACTATTGCCCACTGTCATACCTTTGCCAATTCCCTTCATGTTCCCACGATAGATGCTAGCAGTACCCCTCTTCTCCTCAGCATCCTGTTGAGGATTTTCTGCTATTGCAACAGAATCCTCTTCCGGAATGTAGTCCTCTTGATTGTCCTGTGTAACAGATGAAGGAGTGACTGCGGGAGTTTGAGGAGTTTCCCTGCTCTCAGGAGCACTGGAGTTGCATCTTACCAAGAACACGAAATACGCATCAAGATCTCGCATGACTCTTCTTCTTGGAATATTCTCATTGAACAGACTGAAAACATAAACAGAATTGTTGATTCTGCTACGTCTCCATATGGAAACACCATCTGCTGAGGCGGTAAACATGAACAGCAGCCGTTCAAAGGAGTTAACACCTTTGAGAAGAAACTCACGTTTCTTTGATGTCATATAGGGAACCAAGGAACTGTCTGTTGCTGCATTGGTATCTCTCTTCTTGCTTAGAACTGAGCAAACTTCCTTCTGAAGAAGGGCTCTGGGGACTGCTGAGATGGGTACTCGTTCCATTGGTGATGTCCTGACTTGAGAACCGGCAGTGATGGAGTGAACACACTGCAGCATAGGGAACTCATCCTTACACCTCAAGAACAGAGAATGAAAGTAGAATACGCTCCAGTTCCCCTTGTCTACACATTACTAACAACCAAAACAACTTACACCCAATCAAGTTGTATCTACTCTCCAGATTTTTCCATTCACTTTGCAAGTCTGCCGGTGAATAACCATCCACCTGGTTGAGGAAGCTTCGATTTTCTCTGGCAGACCCTGTACAGGATTGGTGATCGATCAACTGATAGAACGCGGTCCCATGGAACTGCTCCTCAACAGAGGAATCACTCAGATCTGGATGAGGCCTCTTCTGCGACAGCCTGGAATCTGAAGAACATACTGAACTGTCGGCAAGAGAACGAGCCGGGCGAGAACCAGAGGGTACATAGCAACCACTCTGAATGGCTTCATCAACCGTACGCGAAAGCACAGTCATACTGTCATGGTTTTGAAAACGAGATAAGTGATTCCCAACAGCTTCCGCTGCCTTTGAAAACCCCATGGCTTCATAGATCCGTTTCGAGTTTTCAGTGAGAAGGATGTGATGAAAACCACATGCATCAGCATCCTCAGCCAACTTCTTGATTTGATCTTCTTTTAATCCCACCATCTCATTAGTGTACTCCATGTTCAAGTAATCCGCAATGATAGCTTCTGGAGGGATGAACAGAACATAGTGATCCGTTGGCTGCTTGGAGAAGTGAGCACAGGTTGCATTTCTTCTTTCCTCTGCCTCTAGTTCCTTCCACTTCTCTTTGTTTCCATTGCAATTGCAACGGCAGTTGGAAAGAACACAATGACTCCAATCATCATCCTTCGTCAGATTCTTGGAACACTTCTCACAAAACACTCGATTGGTAAGACTCCATCGCTTACACTGGGGACAACGCATAATCTTCTTGACGGATCTGGGAATGCAACTGACTTTCAACACTTCCTCCTTGATTCTTTGAAGGGTAATACCACTGCACTTTAGGCCCATTGAAACGAAGTAGAGCAACTGCTCCACCTTTGACTCTGAAATCCCAGAATAAGCAATCTTCAGTGCTGCTGCAAAGTAGGATACACGCGGGCTCATTCCTACAGAGTAAAGCAACCACGGCAAGGACAACTGCGTTTCGTTCTCATGAAGCTGAAGAGATCATCCACGGTAGGTCCCAAACACTATGACGTATTAGGGGTTACAATACGATATACATCGGAAGAGCGCGATAGCATGTCATCTAATGATGCTATGACAGAATCCTTAATTCTCGTAGCGGGTGAATGGAATACATTCATTTCCTCCTCATGCTCATCACTATGGATTGATTCAGAAACCACATCATCAGATTGCCCAATAGAGCTAACAACAGTATTATTCGCAGCAGCCTAGATTGAAGATGCGACAAAGGAGTACTTCAGCAGTTAATCCACGAAGCCTATTGAGCAGTGAGTCACAATCATCATCATCAGCTTCTCTAGTCACATATGAAACAAAAACAAATCCAACAATACGGATGTTACGGCTTGAGCAAGGACATTTGGATTATCCATTTCCATGAGCATTTGAAAGTAACAATCCACAATACGCTGGTCCCACAACCCCTTATCCCACATACGATACTCCATATCTTTTAAAAACTTCATGCGCTCATCCTTGCTATTGTTCATGGGATTACGCCAAGCTACAACACAGGTAAACAATACTACATACCTCGTTGCAGTTTAGCCCATTCTTTATATGGATAACTCAATCTACAACGACAACCGAATCATAAAGAGAGTACCTGCACTCATTCGTCAGTTCAGTGTATTCACTATCCGACAACGTGCTTATATCTTATCAGAATGAACACCAGAGACACATACCACACTTCGTAGCAGCAATACGCTGAATGAACTCTTCGTAACGGTTTGCATTTGGAGCAAAGGAAAAACGAATAGGATTACTCATGATGAGTATTGGTTTGCCTTTGAGTTGTTGTTACGGTTACATCAAAGTATAAAAATTGTCACCAGATACAAATGTGGAAATACATATACTCACCTTCTAATCAACCAACACCCAAATCATTTGAATAGTCATAAAATCAAATGCCTAGTCGATACTTTTCAGTATTCTCAATTCTATGGCGGAGATGGAGCAACCATCATTATGGGAGCAGTTCTAATTCTAATACAAAAATAAACTACATTGAAGTAGTATGAACAGTAGCATAATGATTAGCCTATTATAGACACCGACTGTTCGAGCAACACTCAAACATGGGAGATTGTAGATTGCTTAGCTTTCTATTAAAACACAATTGCGATATAGCTACAACAAACAGCCGTTCCTATTCATCTCAATGAAACCACATTGTAAGAATGGATTGAAATAGCAGCAATGTCTTTCCAATATCACTGGCATACCGTCCGAAGCATGTACACAACAACTTGCTGACATCGATTCACTATCACCATCAGAAACACATGACCATAACTCACCAAATCGCTAAATTCGAGGAAACAAAATGATCCGCCACCGAGTAATGGCAATAATCACATACCGGTTCCGATCGACGTCCAACAACAGGTTACCAGCAAAAATAACTATCCAGCACGAATTAGCAAATGAAAAACGATTCACATGCAAAGCAAGAGTTCGATGGGTAAGAAATGACTCCATCTGAGTCAATGCAGTAAGGATCTTGAGACAACCGTATCCTTGAAGGTGGAACACATCAAATACCGACGAATGAATGCATAGGTTGAGTGATAGAGGACCATGGGAATGGGGATCAACGATCCCATCAGAATCCAAAACCCTTACGATAGAATGGAATATTTAGGGCAAGAGAATAGATCCACAGTCACAGGACAACTGTTAACAGTCACAGTACAGAAGAGTCACCCATGTCCTTTGTATGAAAGATAATCCAATGAGTTCTGATCTCAAATGGAAGAAAGAGAAGAGATGGACAAGTAGATACAAGGATAAACGGAAAGGGTAAGATGATGACGACATGTCGGGATTGACCAAAAGATGAAAGACTGTTCACACAATAAGTGCCAAATACTCTCACAATTACGAAGAGATTATAAAATACATATGGTGAAACAAGACCCTCAATGCAGTATACAGAAGAAACGTGTACGCAAATAGATGCATATAAACTGATTGCTCATGACGAAGGATACGTCTGGTACCGACAAATAGTGATAATACAGACAGATGGTAATACGGGTCCAGATCGACGCCCAAATAACAAGGAAACTAGGTAAAGCGAATTAGTATCGAATGAAAAACATATCCAGACATAGCAGAGACCAAACCAAACATACGCAAACCCAATGCAACATGGAGGTTTCACGGAGAACTAACCCCATGAAGTTGCTCCCCAACGAGGTGCTCATCGTTTACCAATATAACCAATCCGATATGACACACTTGAAGACCATGATGGTAGGTATCCACAACTGTCAGATGTCACAATATCCATTTGGCCATATAGATACTATATTGAATCGAAATGGACTAAATATGAAAGTGTGTATTAATAAATAATAGGGACATGGGATGCAAAGATATAGGACCGTTCATCTTGAGCAGATTGAGCACCCCAGAGTGGCGCCTTTGTCCTGCTCACAAATCGTCTTAATCGTTTCAAATGTCTGTTGATCTTAGTATTCTTGCTCGTGGTATTCCTCTGGATCCCCTTCCCGAGTTGTACGAGTTGTGTGTTTTCCATCACCGACAGGAAGCCTCTGAATCCCAACGTTCCTCACGCCCCGAAGAGACCCGTGGTGCTGAGCAAGGAGGAGTTCGTGCAGGCCGTGCAGAACGCCCTTCGTTACTTCCCCGAGAAGTATCACGCAATTCTGGGACCTGAGTTTGCCGAAGAGCTCAAGACCTACGGACACATCTACATGTACCGGTAAGTGTGTATGTTTGCCTTGAGAGGTAGTTTCTACCCCACGGAGTACGAGATGAAGGCGTACCCCCTGAGTATGTATCCCGCGAAGTGTCAGCAGGCTGCTTGCATCCAGCTGATGATCATGAACAACCTGGACGCCCGCGTGGCGCAGTTCCCCCAGGAGCTGGTCACGTACGGAGGCAACGGTTCGGTGTTCTCGAACTGGGCCCAGTACCATCTGATCATGTACTACCTGAGCCGCATGACGGACGAGCAGACGCTGTCGATGTACTCGGGTCACCCGATGGGTCTGTTCCCCTCGTTCCCTGACGCTCCTCGTATGGTGATCACGAACGGAATGGTGATTCCCAACTACAGCAAGCAGTCGGACTACGAGCGCATGTACGCGCAGGGCGTGACGATCTACGGCCAAATGACGGCCGGATCGTACTGCTACATCGGTCCTCAGGGAATCGTGCACGGCACGACGATCACGGTGATGAATGCTGGAAGGTGATTTATCAACACAACAGAGTAATCGATAGAAAGTACCTGCACCTGAACAGCCTGAAGGGCAAGGTGTTCGTGACGGCGGGTCTGGGCGGCATGTCGGGCGCGCAGGGCAAGGCGTCTCTGATTGCCGGCGCGATCGGCGTGATTGCGGAGATCGACCCTGCGGCGCTGGAGAAGCGCTTCAAGCAGGGCTGGATCAGCGAGAAGATCTCGGACCTGGACGCGTGCATCGCTCGCATCAAGAGCGCGCGTGCGGAAGGCAAGCCGCTGGCGATCGGCTACCTGGGCAACGTGGTGGACCTGTGGGAGCGTCTGGCGGAGGAGGAGGAGCTGCTGGTGGAGCTGGGCTCCGACCAGACCTCGCTGCACAACCCGTGGCTGGGCGGCTATTACCCGGTGCAGCTGAGCTTCGAGGAGTCGCGTCGCATGATGCACGACGACCCCGTGCGCTTCAAGGAGCTGGTGCAGGAGTCGCTGCGCAGACAGGTGGCGGCCATCAACAAGCTGACGGCGCGCGGCATGCACTTCTGGGACTACGGCAACAGCTTCCTGCTGGAGGCCTCGCGCGCGGGCGCGGACGTGCTGGCGAAGAAGGGCGACAAGTGCTACGGCGTGGGCGGCTTCAAGTACCCCTCGTACGTGCAGGACATCATGGGCGACATCTTCTCGCTGGGCTTCGGACCCTTCCGCTGGGTGTGCACCTCGGGTCTGGAGAGCGACCTCGAGAAGACCGACGAGATCGCCGCCAAGATCTACCGCGACTACATCGCGCAGGAGCCCGCTGCGCCCATCGCCTCGCAGCTGAAGGACAACCTGCACTGGATCGAGCAGGCGGGCGCCAACAAGCTGGTGGTGGGCTCGCAGGCGCGTATTCTCTACGCCGACTGCTACGCCCGCACTGCCTGTGCGCGCGCGTTCAACCTGGCGGTGGCGCGTGGCGAGCTGACGGCGCCCGTGGTGATCTCGCGTGACCACCACGACGTGTCGGGCACCGACTCGCCCTACCGCGAGACGTCGAACATCT
>ERZ827452.3156-NODE-3156-length-10925-cov-2.808096_pt1 | contig 10925 bp, 9 predicted proteins | sample MGYA00519866_ERZ827452 | MGnify/ENA primary metagenome ERZ827452 (study PRJEB31778, sample SAMEA3449307) | human gut metagenome | biome: human gut; feature: human-associated habitat; material: faeces | place: United Kingdom | collected 2010/2012 ... | reverse complement strand
TATTAAAAATGAATAGATTTGCAAAGATGAAAAAAGAAAGGATTTACACACTTTTGGGGACACTATCTGAAAAGAATGAAATTCAAAACAAGAAGAAAACGAACTCCACCAATTTTTCACGTGAGCCACTTTTTGGGGCCATTTTTGGGCTTGAAAAGTACAAAGAAAAAACCTGCAAGTGTTTGATACTTACAGGTTTGTCTTTTTGTCGTCGCCTTTTGTCTTTTTGTGGCTGTGGGCGCTGAGGGATCAGCACCCAGTATCTATTCCCTCTTGTAAATCAATTCATTAATGTCAAAAAAACTGTATTTCACATCTCCAAGTAACGAATTAGTCACGATTTTATTTCTTTTTTTTGTCGTTATTTGTCTATGTATTTCTCTCATGCCAAAGATACTAATTTAAAATATCATATTCAACTTATTTGAGTCTTAAATTGAAGGAAATGTCTTCTATTAATTTAAATTGCAAATTCTTCGTACCTATAACATGAAGTCCTAAACTTAAAAGGAGATGGATTGAAAAACGCAATTCAAAAGTGAAATTACTATTTCTTCATTTTTTCTTTTCAGTATTCAAAGTATCGGTGTTGTTGCCCTTTTTCTCACTTTTCACCATCCTTTTATTCAACACGTCCAACCCCTGCCGGAACACATCCATGAAAAGACTATCACTTACTTGTTGGTTCAGGTTCGATCTTTTCATTTCATTTAAACAAGAATCAAGGAGGAACGTTTGCCGAGTGGTCACTTCTGCCGTTTCTTTTCCTGAATGAATACTGAACCAAATACTTGCAATTCCTATCAGGATTGCTATATATATTCCAGACCATGCCACTTTTTGGCTTTTCTTGAAGTGTAGTTCATCTGCTGTCATAAAACCGTTATCCACGAATTCAAGAAACTCCTGACGGATGATATATTTTTTGCTTACTAAATGGAAAACGATGAATTGTTGGGTCTCACGATCAAAATTACTTTCAAATTGTAAATGATTGGCGTTTACATCATAAGAAACTCTGGGAACAATGTCGTAATCCGCTCTTGTAAAGTCATTCTTTATGTATAGTAAAAATCTGTTTCCTATCAGGAAATATAATAAGCCGATAAAGTCAATGATTGTTCGTTCGATCTCTTTTTGTTTCTTGGCAGCCTCGCCATCCTTTCCGTAATACTCCCCGTTAAGTCTGAAAGTGATATTGCAATCTTTTAAATCTTTGTTGAAATTAACATGGATAAACTCGTGTTCAAGAAACGAACCGCAAATGTTACCGAAGTCTACTATTTGTAATCCCTTTTCTTTCTTCAATTCGGCGATCTTTTTTAATATCACTTTTTCTTGTTCTGTGAATGTTCTCATTGTTTTGTTATTAGTTTTCGCAAAAATACGGTTAAATCGGTAACTCGTAAAATGAATTGAATACTTCTTTTTGTTACTATATTAATAGATTGCAAAGGGGTGCAAATCGTTCTTAAGTGAAGAACTTTTAAAGTGAAATTATAGACAAATCTCTTCTAACAGCCTAATTACAAGTTTTTTTATTATATTTTCTATGCCATAGCCGAAGTTTAGTAAAACTTAGTAACAATGAAAGATTACTTTTTCAACTTATTAAGCGACCTAGAAACTCGGATTTCTGCGCTTAAAAATGAGAATCTCTCCAAATTGATGTTTGTAGAGAAGGTAATAACTCTTTTATTACGAGTACGTGAAGGATTAAAAAATTATACTCGTGATTATACTTTCGAATCTATTGAAGAAGAGATTAATTTCTTTAAACACCTGAAACCTATTCTATCTGGGAAATTACTTTTCTATAAAGCTATCTGGCAGATAGAATCTCTTCGTCCACGAGGAAATAAGGAAATGATAAAACAATACTTGATTAAGCAAATGGATGTGATTTATGACTTTTACGAAAATCATAAATTTATCTATCAATATCATGTTACAAACGCCGCTTATTTAGATGAAATTTTTTTCATGAGAGGAAAATGTCCGCAACTTATCCTCGGAAATGAAGATGATTTTTTCATAACACTTTGCGATATGAAATTTGCTGAAATCATTGGAAATGAATTACTTTTAGAATACTTGCAAAATGAAATAAATTCCTTGGATAATATAAAGACATTGCCTCTATCTTCTAATCTAAAATGGGTGTTCCCAAAACGTGCTTTAGTGCAGTTGATTTATGCGCTTTACGCTAAACACTGCTTTGGCGAGAAAGCGACAATCAGGGATATTACAAATTGGCTCGAATGCTCTTTGAATATTGATTTGAAGGATGTGTATCACACTTATAAAGATTTTAAAGAGCGCACGATGAACCCGGTAAACTTTCTGGAAGAACTTCAATCAGCTCTACTGAAGAAAATTGAAGAGGACGAAAATAATGATTAATGAATGTTAATTTAATGACACAGTAATGACACATACGTGCCATTATTGTGTCATTTCAAGACCACTTTTGCGCAAAAAAAATATGGAAGTGATAACAATGGAATCGGAAGTATTCAAAGAAATCAAGAATAAACTGGATGAAATTCATGACTATATTTCAAGTCAAAAGACGAATGAACTTGGTGATGACACTTGGCTTGATAATTACGAGGTTTGTACTTTTTTACAAATAAGTACACGCACGTTACAACGCTTCCGGAGCGAGAATTTAGTCACGTATTCATTGATTAGAGGAAAAATATTTTATCAATTCAAAGAAATTAAACGGTTGTTGAATGATAACTTGATTCGTCGTGATCGGAGTTACTTAGATGACCTTGCTTTAAGACATCAGAAATATATCGAACAACGCGAAAAGAACAGGAGGTAGATATGTATTTTGACGAGCAATCTTTGGCAAAGGCATTCGAGAAATGTTTTGATTTTTTCGAGAAGCTAGACAACAGACTGGCGGCACTTGAAAAACGCGAATATGGTGTTGGCGGTGAACGTCTTTTAGATAGTCAAGACTTATGTAATCTATTGAACGTGAGCAAGCGAACGCTTGAACGATATAGGAGAGAAAATCGTCTGCCTTTTTTGAAAATTAAAGGTAAAGTGTTTTTTAAACTTTCCGATGTAGAATCTTGCATGAAAAGGATAAACGCGAAAAAATTTGATAATTGAATGTGGGATGGGAAAGGACAGTTTCAAACAATTTATTTGCTTGAATCTGTCGTGGGTATAAGTGAGTTGTTTTTGATATGACTTCTGTTTCCCTTGATAGCGGGATGTAGGTATTGTCAAGGTGAGACGGAAGTCATATCAAAATGAACTCAAAAGAAAAAGTGGTGTAACTTTCACACCCACTTACACCACTTTTTTCTTTTAAAGTTTTCTTCCTTTTTTCTGTGTATTTTTATTAGGAACTTCTTGCGTGTTAGAATTTTTCTTGATGATTTTCTTCTTTTCACTATTTGTTTGCGCTTGCGCTTGTCGTTGATGCTTTTGGTTTAACTTGGTTTCTGACTGAACAACTTCTTTGAAGAGTTTGTAATTTCCCCTCTCGCTTGCGTCATAGAATTTTATCTGCCCTTGTTCATTCTTTCTGAAAAAAGCATCACGAGCCTCCCCATCGCGACATTGAACATTGCTGAGAAAAATTGTTCCGTTATCGGCTAGGATTTCTCTTTGCCTCTCAGTAACAAGTTGCTTTCCGAATGTTTTAGGTATGCCGGGGAAGAGATCTTCTTTCATTGCTTGTTGTCTTTCTCTATTTTTTACTAAAGCAATTCCTTTCGTTTCGGCATTAATCTGAACGTAAGAATCAAAATTATTTCCATTTTTATTGCGCATTCCAGTAAGATAAATAGCTTTACCTTCGAGTAAACTACTTTTCTGCTCTTCTGTTAATTTAGCTTCCCGGTACGAGTCTTTAAGATTTAAAGATTCAGCTTTAAAATAAGTAAGACGGTTTGTAAGGCTATCCACGCTCACGAACGCTTTTTTATCTGTTCCGTCTTTAAATTTTAGTGTTGCGATACGTCCAAGATTGCCTGTTTTTAACATGGTCTTTCGTTCTTCTTCCGAAAAATTCTCTCCATGAAAATTGTCGAAATTGGGCGAATCAATTTTACCTTTTAGCTTTAAGTCTAGTGATTCATCATTGGTTTGGTTTAAGAAAGCTCTTGCCATCCCTTCAAATTGTACTCCATTGATCTGGAATTTTATATTTATTAGTTCACGAGAGCCATACCCTTTGACCATTGATTGTAAGGAATTATTCTTTTCCAACGTTTCTTTTGTGATCCCGAATTTAGCAAGGTTTTCCCAATCAATTTTTTTCTCATCATAAATTGTGGCAGATAAATCCTTCGAGTTCTTGATTTTTTCGGCAATTAAATTACTAATATCGAAAGGTTTTAAATCCTTTGTTTTCACATCCTGTTGATACTTCTCACTTGGAACGCCATAGTAGACGTAGTTTGATGGATCAGTTAGGTTGTTCCAAAAATTCTTTGCTAAAGTGATTGGGTTAAATGTTTTGTCAAATTTTGCGAATTTGTTTGGATCGAGCGCATCTGAAAGAGATTGTGTTTCCAAGTTACCTTGTGAATCTATTCCTTTTATTCCTTTTAGAATTTTTTTTCGTTCTTTTTTGTCGGCAATGATAATAATGTTGTAATCTTGTTCCATACGTGACATTTTAAATTTAGCCGAATTAATAATAAATGCCAACGGGGAATGGATAATGCGAGTAGACTGACGTTTATTAAGCTATTTTGTCTTTACAACAAAAAAAATTATCTTTGCAAAAGCAATAAATATTTGTTGAGCGAAACCACCAACATAAGCCTCGTGAAACAAATAATGATACTGGCGTGAGCAAAAGTAACATTATGGGGCGTGGTGGTTCCTAACGTTATATTTAGTTCACGCTTTCTTTACTTTTGCGTGATTTGACAATGTAAAAAGGAGAGGGGATAATTAAGTTCTATCGAAATATTTTGATGGATTAAAATTATGAACCCAAACAGTATTTACATGGATCACACAAAAATGATTTCTGATAAGATTAGCACAATCGAGATTACTTTTGAAACATTACAACCTGCTAATGTCACATTTATTGTTGGCGGCGAGAGTTTGAGTATAAGTTGGGGTGATGGATTACACGAAGAGTTTATAAATTCTCATCACGTGAAAATTAATTTACTCGGAGAGGTTGAATATACGAAGCCTTGCTGTCACGGGTATAAACCGGGAATATATACAATTATTATTACGGGAACGAAGATAACTAGATTTACAGTTCGTGATGTCAAATTAAAGAGCATAAGATTTATTGACTGTGATGAATTAGGTTGGATAAATTGTATAAATTGTGGACTTGAACTGATAGATTTAGATGTCCCCAGTTTACTATATTTAAATTGCTCATGTAATGCTTTGACCATGATAGATTTGAGTAGATGTGTCAATCTTATAATTATTGAATGCATCTGCAATCAATTGACTCAATTAGATTTAAATAAATGTCCGAAGTTACATCATGTCATTTGCGATTATAATTCGTTGGAGAAGATAAATGTACTTTCTGAAAAGCTACATCATGTTTCTTGTTGTTATAATAATATGTCCGTGGATGAATTAGAAATATTATTTTATTATGTGACATTATTTGATTCCGGTGGCGGGGATATTAATTACGCTTTAAACCCCGGCTCTCGAAGAGCTAATACGTTACTATTGGAACGAGCGCATTGGGAGATTAAAAATATTTACACGGAAAAGATACACGAGAGGATTATTGCTGATCTGGAACGGAAGGGGTGAATTACCCTACCCTTCCTTATTTTTAATCAAGTGTTTTAATTTTGGATCGGCTTTTATCCTTTTCATTTCGTCGATAATTATTTGAGTTGCCTCGTTTTTAATTCTGTTATAATTCATTTCAACAATTTCTTGCATCTTGTCACAGCCATCTACAAGAAAAGAATTTATTACAGGTAAATCGACATAGTTACTTTCTTCTTGACGAACTTTTCCCGTGTCAATAACAATCTCACAATGAAATATTTTCTGTGTAATTTTCTGATCCCAATTATCCACTACCGCACCAACAAATTCACCTTGACTTAAACTGCTTATTTTTGATGCCGGAATTAAAGAATCTAATTGTGTAGATATAGACTGTGTACGATCGTTCGAAGTTATAGTCGCACCTTCTCTTTGCTGAAGGATCTTTCCGAAACGCTCGCTCAATATTTTTGCTGTATCTGCCACAACTTGACCACAAATAATGTTACCCACTATATTTTCGATTACCTTGCTTTCTTTCTCACCGTAGTCCCTCCTTAACTGTGAGAAATCCTGCAATCCTAAACAGACAGAAATTTTGTTACTTCTACCTGTCGCGAGGATATTATCTAAGCTTTTGAAATAAAATGTTGCCACCTCATCCAAGTTGATACCGCATTTCAACATTCCTTTTCGATTAACGAGTTTGGCAATACGACTCGTGTACAAAGCTAAAGCGGAACTGTAAATACTTTGTCGATCCGGGTTATTCCCGATAGCAACAAGTTTAGGATTTTGTGGGTTATTTAGATCTAAAGTAAAATCATCGCCGCTCATCGTCCAGTACAATGCAGGGCTTATCATGCGAGAAAGTGGAATTTTTGCGCTTGCTATTTGCCCCTGTAATTGGTCTTGTGCCCCGCTCTTCCACGCATCCACAAAGGCTGATAAATAATTCTCTAATTGTGGATAGGACGTTAAGATGGCAAATAGCTCTTCATATTGTTTGTTAAGGAGTTCTACGACGTGTGGGAAGGTACAGAATTTACCATTTTTGTATATTTTGAGAAACCATATTACTGCTGCTAAAAGAATTATTGGACTTTCAACGAAAAAATCTCCGGCTTTTTCGATCCAATTTCTGTTAAGATTTAACATGATAATATACGCTGATTCGTAGGCGTCAGCAATATCAAGCATAAAATTGGGATTTATCGGATTGCAGCGATGACTTTTGTGTGGATCATCGAAATTCAGAATATAAAATTTGGGGGGAACTTTGTAGCCAGCATGGAATTTCAACAAATGATTATAGGCAATAATTGTTAGGTCAGGAAATTTGTAATCATATAGCAGCATCGAATACCCTTTTTCGATCTCTTGCTTTATAACGTTATTCAACACGGCGAATGATTTTCCGCTGCCCGGATTTCCAATAACTATGATCCCACGAGCCGGATTAATTATATTGATCCACCCGCGGTATTCCTTCTTTTTATAATAAAATTTCGTGGGTAAGTTGATGGAGTATTCGTTCTCTATTAATTTCATTTCTTGCATGAAAGATTCATTTTCACGGTTGAAAACATCATCCATTAAATTGTTTTTCAAAAGTCTCGATATTTTCGCTCCTGTGGATAACAAACATAAATACCCGACAGTAAGAGTTGACGTGTAAAGTAAGGTATTGGTTTCTTGTAAATTTGACAATGTTAATATCCATGAATTGATAAAAAAAAGAACAAACCCGGTAATCCCAATAATAACAATTTGCTGCCAAGTTATTTTTTTGTTTTTTACACTTCTCGTACCCAAGCACGATAAGCCAAGAAATACAAAGCTCGCTATTTTCGTATTAAGAATATTACTAAACAGTCCAGTTGTCTTATTAAAATTCAGTAAAATCTTATCTAAAACGTTGATCGTGGTTCCCCATTCTTTCAGAGTACCATAACAGAACCAATAGATGTTCATAATTATAAACAAAACACTTATTGCCCGCGTAAAATTCATTGTTTTTGCGAGTCCTCTTAAATCATCTTCTTGTTGCATAGTTTTAAATTATAATTTTCTTTTCTTTCGCCTGCGCCGACGTTGATCCACCGAATAAATATCATTGCCAAGTGTCTCCGGAGAGTGTACAGAAGAAGAGGAGAACAACCCAGCGGTAATGTCAAATTTCATGGGAATGTCGAGAGAAAGTTTATTTTCCTGCTGTTTTAATTGATTGCTACTGAATCGTTTTTGAAACGAGTTTGCGGAAAACTCTTTTCCCAAACGAGAGCCATTTAAAACAGTTCGGGTATTGTGATCTATAAATGTAACGCCATAGATTCGCCCGTTATCGTTCTGCCGAAACAGAACATCAATCCCACGTCTCTTTAATTCCTTCTCAAATTTTTTCAGAGTCCGGGTCCGCGTATTGCTTAGTATTTCAGATATAACATTTCGGAGATGTTCCTTTATATTGTCACTCTTTATAAATTTATTGGATTTTTCTATTCTGCGTTGAATAGCCGCGTAGCCAACAGACTTTCCCAAAGAAGAAGATTTGAACGGGTTGCCCTGTTTCTCCCCCTTGTCATTAGTTGTCGAATAAACAATACCGTTGTACGGTTTCCCGTTTATTTCCCCTTTCACTTCCTCCGTTTGTATGTTGTATATAGATAACAGAGCCTTGTACTCCATGAAACTTTGGAAATGATAACTGCTGACAAGAGCTTTAACCGTATTAGCAATTTGATGTTTTATATCTCCCGTCTTGTAGTTGACTCTATGTAATTCTGGACGCTCCGATTTTTGCTTTTTCTCTGCTGCTGGATGTAATCCATATTTTTGTTCCAATTCTCTGGTTATTTTTTGACTGCGGATATATTCAAACCTATCGTTGATTTTCTTGCCAGTTTCATCTGTCCGAATAGAAACGATATGCACGTGATGCCTATCTATATCTTCATGTTTAAACACCATGTAAGGCTGATTACCATAACCCAACTTTTCCATATACTCTTGCGCAATCATAGAAAGTTGTTCATTTGAAAGATTATCTCTTGGGTCTGGATTAAGCGAGATGTGGATCACGTTTTTTTTGGTTCGGATACCTTCCGGGATGTGTCTATTAAAACATTCGACACAATCGTGAATATTAAAATTTCCTTCTGTATTTTCAATGATCTTGTTCGTGTAAAGAACCTTTCCTTTCTTCTCGTTTACCTTCTCTTGATTGTATGACAATGCACCATAGAGCGAATTTCCCACATTGATTTTCGCTATCATGGTTGTATGGTTTTAAAATGTTTTTCTTCAAACTCTCTTGTTAGGTCTATAATTTGTCTGTTCAGATTTACCAGTTGAATGGTTTCTTTCTCTAATTTATAGAGTAACGCTCTAACTTTATTCTCGCTAAAATTCGTGTTAAGAACTTTGACAACCTGATTATAATTCACTCCAACCGCTCGGAATTGCCCGAACAAATTTGTTAGCCGAGTGTAATAATCCATCGCTGACGTATCAATTTTTATTACCTTAAAGGATTCTTCGAATATCCTCTTAATGATAAATTGTGATTTATTCGTCATGCCTGATTGTTCCAACAACAATAAGAAACGGGCATTATCAACAGAATTTAATCGAATATAGTACCGGTATATTGCGGGATCGTTGGTATTTTTTCGTCCCTTGTTGGCACAAGATGATAAAGATGCTTTCTTTTTTTCCATTGTATGTACTATTGAATTTACGACTTCGGAGTAAATACCCCGGCGATTAGCCGGGCAAGGGTTTTTGTCGGACAAATATTTGTTTGTCCGACAAAGACACACCTTGCTATTGTCTGACGACAATAAGATTGATTGATCCCTCATACGGAAATTATTTTTACTTACTATAAGGCAAGTTATCTTATCGTATCTTGAAACACAATAATTTAGCATAGACAAAGAAAGCTCCCGTAGTGCCAAAAAAAGAGGTTGTCCCATATCGTTATCTAAACACTTCGCTCAAACAGTTTACTCAAAGCAAGTATCATCGGGATTTTACGAAGTATAGGTTTCGTGACCTAACAGAGAAGTTTCTTCAGGATTTTGTGGTCTGGATACAAGTGCGAGCAGCAAAGAGTGGAAATTCCGGTGATGTCAGTGGCAAACTTCAGAAATTGAAAACAGTCTGCCTTTACGCTAAAGAACAAGGAGTGTATAATGTGAATCTAAATGATTTCCAGTCTTTTAAAGAAAAAATCAAACAGCGAATAACAACGCTCAAAGGAGTTTCACCGGAAGTGATACACCAAATTGAAACTTTCGACCGAATGTTGCTTATCTTCAAAGAGAATTCTATCTTGACCTGTTTTTGTTTAGTTGCTATGAAGGTGGCATATCTGCTAAAGATGTTTGTCTGCTCACTCGGAACCAAATCAAAGGTGATATGCTTATCTATGACCGTACCAAATATGACAAGCAGGCACGAGTGATTATTATCGAAAAAGCTGAAGAGATTATCGAACGCTACCGATCAAAAGCCTATATAAATTACGTCTTTCCAACTATCAAACGATGTAATCCGACTCAATCCAGACTTTATGGATGGATGAAACGAATAAACGAGAAGGTAAACGAGACGCTGCGAAAAATTTGTGACCATTGCGGCATCAAATCACGAATTACATGGGGAACTGCCCGTAGTAGCTATATCTCCAAAATGATTGACGAGGGCTTTCATCTGCTTTAGGTTGCTGAACTTGCCGGCAACTCTCCACAAACTATTTATCGGCACTACTATACCATCTCCAACAAAGAGAAAATGAAAGACAAGATGAATGAAGTGTTTAAACTATCTAATATGCTTTTATTTGCGAGGTGTGAAGTTTTATATTAACTTTGTATATGCCTTGTGATTAAGGTATTTTTATAAAATTTAGAAAATGGGAAAGAATAGCAATATAAAATTTGAAATCAAGGAAGACGAGATTATAAATATGAATACTGTCTCTATGGAGATGAGATTTACAGATAAAGAACTTTCAATAATTGATAGTCTGAAATTGATAAGTCCAGAACTTGCTGTATTCTATAAAGATGGTTTATACATTAAAAAATATCCCTTTGAATCCAAATCCTATATTTTAGCCCATCTATTAAGAGAGATTGATGGAGGATTGAGAGATGTGTTTGAGAATCAAATACATG
>ERZ827452.3154-NODE-3154-length-10939-cov-2.985024_pt1 | contig 10939 bp, 14 predicted proteins | sample MGYA00519866_ERZ827452 | MGnify/ENA primary metagenome ERZ827452 (study PRJEB31778, sample SAMEA3449307) | human gut metagenome | biome: human gut; feature: human-associated habitat; material: faeces | place: United Kingdom | collected 2010/2012 ... | reverse complement strand
AAGACCCTAAAGAAGTTTTTTTGATTGTAAAAGGAGAACTTTTAAAGTTTATTGATTCTTTTTCTAAGGAAGCTAGAAAAGCTTTAGATAGTGCTGAGTACCTTAAACCAGTACATTGGAATTATACAGGAACAACTAAATTTAATAAGAAAGTCAGAAGCAGCCTAGGGGATTATTGTGAACTTCGTAAGGTTGGGGCTCATGTACGAAAGCTGAGTAGAGGACACGCATCTGAAGATGCAGTAGCTGCTGCTAAGAGATACTGTATCGAGCTCAAATCAGGATATACACTAGTTTCTGAGTATGTAAGAAGACAACATGTAAAGGAGGAAATTTAGATGAATATTAAGGTTAAATATTTTGATAAGGAAATAAAAAGGCTCGAAAAGATTAGTATAGGGGATTGGATAGATTTGTGTGCAGCTGAGACTGTTGAGTTGAAAGAGGGCGAATTTGCACTTATTTCATTGGGTATCGGTATGAAGCTTCCAGAAGGGTATGAGGCCTGGGTAGTTCCGAGGAGTTCTACATTTAAAAATTTTGGTGTGCTTCAGACAAACTCATTTGGTGTTATTGATAATTCTTACTGTGGAGATAATGACTGTTGGAGGTTTCCGGCTTTAGCAGTAAGAGATACTGTGATTAGTAAGGGTGACCGCATTTGTCAGTTTAGAATTGCTAAGAACCAGCCGGATATTGAATTTGAGGAGGTCGAATATTTGGGTAGCAGTGACAGAGGCGGTTTCGGGAGTACAGGAGTGTGAATATAAAATGAAAGAAAATAAAGGTGTAGCTGTTGGTTTGCTGTTTATTGCGTGCATCATTGTTTTAGTATGTTGTGTAAATTCTCAGTCAGTAACGACTAATTCAGACTTGAAACTGTTTGAAAAATATAAAGACTATGAAGTGGTTACAGCTAGATTACTTGATTCTAGTAAAGGGTACGAAAATGAAACACCTGCTCCGTATGGTTATAGAGTTGGTGAGAAAAGTTATGAAGTGACCTTGGGTTATACTGGTAAGAGCTGCAAAATTCTTGTCAGTAAAGAAGATCCCCAGAATGTTACATTAAAGTCTGAGTATGATAATGATACAAAAGCGAATATTGGATTAGGCTTAGCACTTTTCAGTGTATTTGTGGGACTGCTCTATATATTTATTTGTGGATTTCGTAAAAAATGTTAGGAGGAAAATTATGTTAAATTTAGGAGATACTGTAAAAGTTATTGGAAGAACTGCTACTGCTGATGAGGATGGGTATGAGGTATTGAAAGAACTCATCCCCATAGGAACAATTTGTACTGTTACAGCTATCGAAGAGTTTGATGGTAATAAATATTATGTGGTTACACCATTGACTGCAGAGTATGGTTTTATGTACGATGCCAAAGACTTAGAGAAAGGGCATACAGAGTGGGTTAAAGACTAAGTTAGAGGGTGCTTTGGTTGTTGCACTCAGATTGTTTTTATGTTATACTGAATAAGTATCATATGTGAAGTTTAAGGGTTGTAGGTTTTGGTGTTGCTGCATCAGACCTGTTCCTTTTGATGTGGAAATAATACTATAGGCTAGTTACCGACTATTTAAAACCATTCAATAGTATTTAATGATGTAATGACAAATTACACCATCCATGACAGTAATAAATGAAATCATGTATTTCAGTTAAACGCCACCCCTTACCGATATAGAGGCGATAACGGTTTCGCATATGATATGTTAGAAAGAAATCCTTGGTATTGACACGACTAGGGATTTCTTTCATATTTAGGTAATTAGGTTGCCCTATAATTAGCACTAAAGTATAGTAATTCTCGGAGGTATTCTATATATGTGTGGACTTTAGTATCCCTGTACCGAAGGGTTTGCCAGAGTATGTACAGGAAGAAATTAATGAGTTAGATGAATATTATCGTAATAATGATCTTATGTATATGGTGATCGAGGATGCGGCATATGCACATATAAAGAATTGTTATGCAGAAAAGATAATAACTGCAGAAGAGTGGTCTAATTTGAGGAGGCGATTTGGGTGGTAGATATTTTGGAATTGAAACAGAATATTAGAACGTACGCAGAGGTGTGTATATTAAAATTGTGGTTACTGTAGATGGTGTTAATTATTTAGTAAAATATCCCGGAAATTTAAGAGATCGAAATTTAACGAATGTTAACCTGAGTTATTCTAATGGTCCGGTTTGTGAATACTTAGGTTCACATATATTCGGTTTGTTTGGTATGGATGTGCACGAAACAAAGCTTGCTCTTCGTAATGGAAAGATTGTAGTGATGTGTATCAATTAATAGAAACTTGCGATGTCTTGACAGAGATACAGAGAACATTTTATTTAAAATTGCTTAGAGAGCGTGAGAAACATTTAAGAGAAATTATTACAAAGTTAACGGTTACAAAAGAGATGAGGTGTTTCTAGACTGATGTACCTGATTCAGAAACACATTAATTATCTTAAATAGTAACGAAATAAAGACGAGTTCAAGATTAAACTCGTCTTTTTTGTATGAGGAGTGAAATAGTATGGGTTACAGAGCACAGATTTTTGTTAAAATGGATGATAAAATTATAGGCAGATATTATCAATATTGCACACCGGAGATGCTCTTAGAGAGAGTAGCACACACAATGCTTTGGTTAACTGATGGTGTCTTTTTTGGTAAGAATATAGAACCATTACTTGATGTGTGTATTGATTCGCATCAAGTAGAGCTTGGCGAAGATCTAGCTGGCGGTCCTATTCTCGACGATTTAGAGAACGATGTTGGTTTTGCTTTACTCGATGACTCTGGTAAGTACGCATTTCTGTATGATGGTATAAAGAGTGCCATTGAGTTTGTAGAACCCATCACAAACTATAGTGAAGCAAATATTGATTACTTACAGGAATTTTGTGAGAAGATGTCTGAGGAAGAAGTGGAGAAGTTTTTAGCAGAGTGTAAGAAACAGTTGCGTAATGAAGATGGGTAAGGAGAGTATTTTAAAAGATACTCTCTTTTTTATTTTAAGCAATTAGCATTTAGGGGGTGGTTACAGTGGACTAGGAATAATTATCTATTAATCGATTGCATTAGAATTATAAAATAGGAGGTAATAGAATGGCAAATGAATTTTCAATGATGGCGACAATTAAATGTAAAAATATTAATGCTGAATTTCTCAATTTCTATAAAGAGGATATTAGTAGTAAACTGGGGGCGTTTGGTTTCTCAGATTATATAGAACGCTATCAGGACGGTGATGACAATTTTCTGGGAAATCTCGGTCTGTTATTCACTACACCGAATGACAATCAAAAATTCTTTGAAACATATGAGAAGGCGTGGAGGAGTTTTGTTGATTTTGTAAATTATGATAATAATAAATTGATAGTCTACTATCGTTCAGCTGACAGCGGTGAGGAGTACTTTCGAGCGCTATATGATAACTTTAGCGATAGTATTGAAAGTATTAACATTACTATAAGTGATGACGTCGATGAAAATGAGTCAGAGGATCTGAAGTATATGTTTGGTGAGGACTTTTCGATTAGTATTGGTAGTAAACAGTATAATTCCGGTGCCGCTGAAGCAAATAGAGAAACTATAGATTGGTTTGAAAAGGATTTTTGCAAAGAGTTTGGCGACCGGCAACCTGAGGATAACAGCATAAATCTAGTACGGAACTTTCCAACGATAATTCTCAGAATGAAGATTCTCTGATTAAGGAGATGTTTCTTAATTTTAGTACCGATCATTTTGAAGTAACACATGCTAAGATTGCTACGGATAGTATAGTCACTGAGCCTGCGAAGAACAGTGTAGCTGATGAAATTTTAGACTTCGATGGTAATGATTCTAATTCGTTTAGCGTGATAAGAAAAAACGCTTTTATAGAAAGGTATGGTTTAAAAATGCTATTTCCCAGTTTTGATAGGGATTCTGTGGAGTCTTACGTAGCACCTAACGGCGCTATAGTTTACTTTTTTAGGGTTACGGATAAAGAGATTTTACAAGTTGTAGGGTGTAATATTTCTACATTACATGAGGTATTAGTGATTTTGGCTAGTAAAGATTATAAAGTAGATTTTGAAGCTGTATTAGAACATTTCTTTAGTGAAATTAGGTTATTCCCATCACCTACAGATAGTGTTACACTGAATTGGGAAGCTATTCAGGACCGTTTATACACTATTGAAGATACAGAAGAGAACGCACCTTATAAACAATTTATTGATGCTAAAGTTAATAAACTAAGAGCGCAAAGCATGAAAGTGAGAGTTCCACTTGTTGGTGATCTTGTGCGCCGAATAAATATTGTTGGTGACAGGTCCTACTATGATAATATCCTTAGAGTAGATAGTGTGCAAGGAACTTATGTAACTTTAGTAGCTGAAGATTTAGTTACCCATTATACTATACATACTTCTCTTTTGGATTTTTGGCATAATTTTGAGAAAATTTCAGTAGATGAATTTATCGATTTAGCTAAGAAGGTATTTAAGTATTTACTTGATGATGAACTATTTAATGGATTGATGACACATCAGTTTATAGAGAGGAAGCCGGAGTTTACTACTGTCACAGTAGCGGGTGTTTTAGATGACGCACGTATTGTGACACGGACAGATACTATTTATGTGATGAATTATGAAGTATTTGATAGTATTAGGACGCAATTGAGTCTTTGTGACAGTATGGACACAGAGTTTCAGCAGGAAGCTGTTGGAACAATCTTTGATTTACCTTTAATACTTAATTATATGAATAAAGGCGATTATTGTGTTCCTACAGGAGTATTAGGTGAGAAGTTTGAGTTGTACTGTAAGCACATGGATGCAACCTTTGACGCAGTCCGAGTATTTGTAACGGGAGTTCCAGCTTTAGACGAACTAGAAAAATTGGTAACAGAGAGATTTAGTAAATTAGAAGAAGAGTACAAAGGGGGCTCGGGGGCATCCTCTGTTTCTACAATGAAATTGTTTAATTAGCCAAGAAAGAGTACTTCGAAAGAAGTACTCTTTCTTGGCTAGGGGAACTACAATGAATGAAAAGTTTAATATAGCAAAAATGTGGCTAGTTTAACTGACCTACAATTTTACAATGAGTACTTACTGTTTCTATTACAATTGGGGGTTCTATAACAATTTCAGGTGTTCTATGTTCACTGCTGTTACCAGTAGTTATAGTATTATTGTCAGCTGATAAAATTACCCATATTCATATTACTTTAGTGCTCTCCATTACTCTTTTATTTTATTTGTAGAGAATAGGTTGATTTAAGGGTAGTTATGAATTAATAAGGAGGTAGTGTTGTTTGTAATAACCAAGCAATAAAGAAGTTTAATGAAACAATTTCAATTTTTTATTTTAAACGCAGCTGGACTAGCAATTTTTGATCTTGTAGATTCTTCATTTGGCAACAATTTAGGAATCGATAGTATCTGTGTGATGTCTGCTTTTACTATTATTATGTGGTGCGTAAACATTATTTGTAATATTGGGAAGTATGCCTATGAGGTGAAGATGAAGTATTTAAGCGAATGTTTTACTCTACAAATAGTAGCAAGCAGTATCGCAAGTATTTCTTTACTTTTACTTTGTGAGAAATTACCATACGTCTATCATTTAACAGAGGAACAGTACCAGTTACTTTCAAAATGTTTATTCTGGTTTGCTGTTCCTCTTGTTATTCGTTCAGCCGCCAGTTTCTTGGGGACTTACTTTTTACTGAACTGTAAGAATAGACTCATTTTGGTGTCAAATTCAATCTATTATATCGTAATGATAGGTTTAGACGCTTTAGTACTTTTCTTGCATAGGCAGTGTTATTATTTAGTAATCACAACCGGTGTTGCCTGGGTAATATATTTTATTTTTATTTTCTTCTTTGGACGATTTAGAGATAATTTGAGGAGACCAAATTATGAACATTTAAAAGAATGTCTAATTGTTGTAAGGGATAGAATGATAGACCGTGTTGTTGGTAAAGTTGTGACCGTTGTATTTAATGCCGTAGCATCACATCTTGGAACAGAGCTGTATGCACTGCATAGTATCGGTTATGCTATTGCTACTACATCAGAGCGTATGACTGATATTTGGTATCAATATCAAATAGTGTGCTTATGTGAGATTACCAGCATAAAAGAAAAGTACAAAAAATATAAAGAAGTACGTAAGAAGACAGCACTTCCTATTGTCATAGCTTGCTATTGCTTGCTATTAGCCTTGATATGGTTTATGCATGGTAAAACCGACCTAAAGACAGCCTTATTATTTGCATGTTTGTACGAAACACAAAGTATTTTCCTTATTACATATGAAAATGCTAGAGGTTTTTTGACGAGTGTAGGCGATACAAAAACAATCAGATATGGCGGCCTAGTCGGTATTATAGTAAGAATGCCTATTGTATTGATAAGCTATTATTCACCCTTAGGTCTATATGGTTTTGCACTAGCTTCGGGCATAGATTTTATGTTTAGAGGACTTTATTATTCCCTCAGTGTAAGACATTATGTACAAACAGAAGGTTGAGTGTAGGTTTAAAGATGAATATATCACATATGCTGATGTAAAGGTGTATGATTAATTTGGTATGCAATTTTGAGATAGATGATAGATTCAGTTTGTATGTGCGTCAGGGTGTGTTAAGTGTCGATATTTATCATTAGATGGAAATCAAGATGAAGGATTACTTGCTCTAGCGAATGATGCTTAATGTATGCCTTGATAAATTTGGAGGTGGTATTTTGAACTTGTTTGAATTCTTAAAAGTTGCTAATAAGGTGGAAAAAGATGAGTATGGCAATGCTTACTTTTATGATTTAGACTATCAAGCTTCATCCGCTTTAGAAATAGCTTTTGGAAATCATCTGGTCGATCTGAGTGTTGACAATCGTGATAATACAATGTTTATAGATAAAGAAAGTTACGAAAAGTCACTACAGTATAATATCATAATTGATAAAAAGTACAGTGGTAATGCGCGAAGACCTTACTATCGGCTACGGGGTAAAACATTAATTAAAGATCAGATTCTGGAGTTTAATGAGAAGACTGCTGAATTATTAAGAGCTGCCACAGAGAATAGTGTATGTACAGAGCCTTTGCATTTCTGCAGTTATTCCTCAGTAAGAGGTGGTCATTTTGCAGAATACAAATGGATCCATCCTGATGGTTTGGTAGGAATAAATTCTATAACTCAAAAATATCCAACAACTATTGAGTTAGTAGCCGAGTGGTTGAGGTATCTTATGGAGTTTCCATACTTAAATATAATCCTTTTAGTCACAAAGTGGGATGAAGCACCACAATGGTTTTGGGAAAATTACCCCAATTCACAACCATTTTATGATACTAGTTATGATAAACAATTTTATAAAGCAGTCAGTTTAGGGATTGAGATTTGTGACAAAACAATTTATCTTATGAAACCTAAAGATGCTATTGAAGTTTATAAAGAATATGAACGTAGGTATGGTGCGGATAGGATACGATACGAGTTATGAAATCAGACTCAAAGTTTGGGAGGAATGGAAAAATGATATGTACACATAGTATAAGTGGTGTCGATGTTGAAAGAGTGGCTTATATTTTTGGGCAGCTAAGCAACCCAAATGTTAATATGTTAATTGGTAAGTTCTACGAGCAGGAGAATGATTGTGGTGAACGTCAGTATGTCTATGAAGTTTATCAGAATAGAATAAGTCATGAGATTCGTAGACAATTACAACTGCCAGGAATTGACTTGACAACAAAACAAGATATCTATATTAGAAGTTACGAGATACCATACTTTGTGGAGTGCAGTGTGCCGCCAAGAAATAGACCAGATGTGAAATTTTGGTTAGATAGAGTTGGTTTAGATTATTATGATGAATTTGAATTTATGCTGCGAACGCGAGCTATCTCGCAACACACGAATTGCTATTTAGGGCGAACATCAGATGACTATTTTGATGTGCTAAGAGCTAAGAGTGATCCTGATTTTTGGAGAGCTAATGTGCCTAATCTGGATGAAAAGCCAGAAAATGTGTTTCATAAAGCAATGTCTGAGCTCGTTGGTGTAGATTACGATAGATAATATTATAATTGAGTAACAATGTCAGAGGTGATGCATTTAGTATCGCCTTTTGTTTTACAAAAATTAAAAACGGAATGAGGAATTCATATGATAGACGAATTAAAGGGCTATGATTTAAATTTTACTTATAATAAGAAGAAATATCATGTTAGTATAAAAAATCTTGATGCTGCTAAAACGCAAAAACTTTATGATATAGGTGCATCTGTTTATAGTTTCAGAGGAAAAACTGCCTTATATTTTTCCAGTACTAGAAAGATTGTTGGTCCATTAAGTGCACTTAGGAAACACTATGTGATATTTGAAAATCCATTACAGCAAAGAAGTGTACAATATGATTTAACTGATTGTACGGATATTTCTCACGCTTTTTATGGATATAAAGGGCCTAGGTTGTTTATAGATTCATTTGATACAAGCAAATTCACAGATTTTAGCTATATGTTTAAAAATTGTAAATTTCTGCGTTCAACAGGTTTTGAGAATTGGGATGTTTCAAATGGCGAGAATTTTGAGAGCATGTTTGAAAACTATTCAAATTTGGAGGAGCTAGATTTGTCAAAATGGAAATTTAAAAAGAAATGTAATCTTACGACAATGTTTGCAGGATGTAAGAACTTAAAGGTGTTGAATCTCTCCGGTTGGGACTTAACTGAGGCTATTCTTGTAAATATTTTCTATGATTGTAATAGATTAGCTTTTATAAAAGCCTATGGTTGTGACGAAGAAACTATACGTAGATTACGGGAGTGTGCTGAAATAAGCCTCAGTGGATGTAAAGTATTAACTAATGAATAAAAATAGGAATGAAATATAAAAGTTATAACTTTTATAAGTTTTTAGGAGTGGACTACTTAGTAGTTAATTCAGTTACTCCTTGCACATCCTCTTTAAAAATATTATACTCTTATATAAAATAAAGTTATAGGAGGAATGTTTATGGAGGTCGTGTCATTTATTATTGGTATATTAGGTACTGCGTTAAGTGCTGCCGGAATTTGGTTGACCGTTAGATGTAATAAAATAGCAAAAAAGAGTAAAACGATTGGCTGGTCACAGTTTCAAATTGCGGTAAAAGAGTTCACAAAGAAAATCAAGAAAAAAGATTTTGACCCAGATTTAATTATTACTCCCGGTCAAAAAGGTGGTATAATAGCACAATTAATTGTAGATGAATTGGAACTTACCGTACCAATTTGTACAGGCTTTTTATTACCTGTCAATTCGCCTATTTATAAAGAAAAATCACTGAATGAAAATTATTTTGTAATTAAGACCTCTAAGTGGTATGTTTTTCTGCCAAAATTTATAGAATATACAAAAGAACAGAAAATATTAATAGTTGATGATTTAGTTATGTCTGGAGATTTTTTACATGATTTAACTAATATGCTAGTAAAATTAGGGTATTGTGAAGAAAATATTGTAAGCTATAGTATAGCTACTACGGATGTTGCTATTATGGCTAATAAGGCTCCAAAATATTATTGGAGAAAGGTTGAAGCTAGTGATAGCTATTTTCCGTGGGGAAAGGCAAAATAGAATGGAATTTAAATATGTTGAGGATATTATGCCAATAATTAAAAGAGCAGGAAGATCCTTCAGTGGAAGCCTTCGCTTTAAACGTAATGTGGAGTTTAAAGGAAAGTCAGACTATGTAACAGACTTAGATAAAAAGATTGAGAAAAGGATAATTAGGGAGATTGTTAAAATTTACCCTAGAGCGCAGTTTATATCGGAGGAAAGAGATGCCAGCGTCGTAGGCGACACTTTTTGGGTCTTAGACCCTATTGATGGTACGACTAATATGTTACATGGTTTTAATAGTGTTGCAATTTCATTAGCCCATATAACAGAGGGAAAGATTGATTTTGGAATTGTGTATAATCTTAGTACACACGAGGTATTCTACTCTGAGAAGGGAAAGGGTGCTTTTTTAGAGAGAAACGGTAAAGTAACAAAATTAAAGGTTAGTAAGGTTAATAGTGTTTCTAACAGCTTAGTTGGGTTTGGGTGTCCATATAATAAAAACAAAATAGGTTATTTATTTTTATTGCTTCAGAATATAATAAAAGATTGCGATGATTTAAAGCGAGTAGGGCCAGCATCAGTGGACATTTGTAATGTGGCTGCTGGCAGATTAGATGCTTATTTAGAACTTGATTTAGAGTTTTGGGACTATTGCGCTGGTAGTTTAATCCTTTCTGAAGCTGGGGGCAAAATATCTGATTTTAATAATCACAGAACAAGTTGTAAGTCTAATATTTTAGCAACAAATGGGCTCTTACATGAAAAAATGCTCGAACGAATAAAGTATTCAAATCGACGGTGTAAAAAAGTTGGCAAAGTTGTTAAAAACAGGATTTATACAAATTTCAGGCTGAAAGCTTAAATGTAAGATAAGATGGGCTGTATCCAAGCCAAGAAAATAATCTCTACGTTTGCGTATATGGATTGAGAGAACTTCTTAGTAAATAGGTGTTGTAATAACTGTCATGGGAGAGTAAGAATATCGCTAGCTTAAGTTAATGAAAGTGCTAAGTTTAACTGGTTTTAAGAATTGGGAATACTTAAAATAGTAAGAATTTGAAAGTATGTTTGGAATTATTCAAATCTGGAGAGGTTAGATGAGCTAAAATGATGTAAAGTATTAACTAATGAGAAATAAAACTAAAATGGATTTAAAGGTACAGTATAAAAGCTGTACCTTTTTTACAGGTAAGGAAAATTACAAAATAATAAGGAGGACAATAAATGTTTGAAATTTTTGGTAACAGTGATCCATTTTTGAATTCTGAAAATCAGGGCGTTAATAGAAGCCCTGTTAGCGCACTAGGAAATGATTTAGATATGACGGC
>ERZ827452.3152-NODE-3152-length-10942-cov-2.562781_pt1 | contig 10942 bp, 7 predicted proteins | sample MGYA00519866_ERZ827452 | MGnify/ENA primary metagenome ERZ827452 (study PRJEB31778, sample SAMEA3449307) | human gut metagenome | biome: human gut; feature: human-associated habitat; material: faeces | place: United Kingdom | collected 2010/2012 ... | reverse complement strand
CCAAGCAATGGATTTTCTTTATTTGGATTTGCTAAAGTAAGCCTTCTCGCCAAATCACCAAACAAAGCTAATGTGCATTTTTCCCCATCAGACATTTGAGAAACATTCAAGCTGATATTTGCCTTGTTTATTTTCATTTCCAAACGAGGTTTTCTTACAACACGAAGATTGGAGCAGCCATCTAACATTGACAAAATCGCCTTTCTTACCGCTTGCAGAGAATTATCTTCATATTTTAAATTTCCCGTCTCTATTTTTTGCTCATTTTCATAATCTTCCTGATTTCTATACCACTCGAAAAAAGTCCTAAAGTCTATTTTATTTTCAATCGCCTTTTCAAATGCAGAATATATATCAAAAGTATGGTGTGTTCTAATGCGCAAAGGTATATCCAACACAAGACGATTTGTCCCATAATTTGCAAAAATAGGAATATCATTCTGTTCTTCATCACTGATATATTTCTCATGAAATATATCAACAATTTCATTTAAAGCTTTTTTGTTATGTGTTTTCCTGCCTGTATTTCGCATCATATTTCTTGAATATTCAAACTCCGTACCTTCAAATTCAATCGTTGCGTGTATGCTTGTTCCACTTTTTCCATACATAATATCTTCTAATTGAATAGCATAGTTTTGTTTTAATTCTTTTCTGTTTACAACCTGATTTATAATATTTGCAAACAATAAATTAACAGAACGAAGAATACTTGATTTCCCTGTTCCGTTAATTCCAAAAATAACCGTACTTTTACCGTCAAATTCAATAATTGCATCATCAATAGCTCTAAAATTTGTTAATTCAATCTGCTTTAGTCGCATCAATTACTTCTCCTATTTTCCTTTTTTAATCCAAACATCTTAAAACAATTCCTTCTTATATTTTATCGAATCTTTTTCCGTTATCTCTCTTATAACTCTGCATGGATTTCCTGCCGCCAATGAGTTTGCCGGTATATCACGCGTCACTACACTGCCCGCACCTATCACACAGCCTTCTCCGATAGTTACACCTCCTATAACCACAACATTACTTGCAAGCCAACAGTTTGAACCTATCGTTATCGGCTTTGCATACTCATCATCATAAGCCGTACCATCTTCCTTATATTTGATATTTCTCTCCTGATACCTAAATGGATGTACAGGCGTTGCCAGCATACAGTTTGGTCCAAAAAACACATTATCTCCTATTGTAACAGGGCATATGTCAAGCACTGTGAAATTAAAATTTGCATAACAGTTTTCGCCAAATGTCGTAAATGCACCATAATCAAACTGAATCGGTCCCTGCATATATGTTCCTTTTCCTATATTTGGTATAAGCTCTGACAATATTTTATTTCTTATATCTTCTTCATCCTCAAACACACTGTTATATCTTGCAGAAAGCTTATGTGCCTTCAATCTCATTGCTGCTAATTCTTCATCACTTGTATCATATATTTTTCCTGCAAGCATCTTTTCTTTTTCTGTCATTTTAATACTATCCCTTTTCTATATTATTATTGTTATTATTTACAAAACTAATACATTTGTAGCCCCTTTTATATAGCGTACTGTAAGCATTGTCAATCGGATATTAGCAATCCACTTTGCTACTTGTTCATAATACTATTTACTCAATTCTTTTTCAATATTATTTCAAAAATCATCCTTTTGTTTCATAAACCTGATTTCCTATAACATAAAAAAAGAAAGAGATTAACCAAATAACCTCTTTCTGATTTTAGGATCTGACACTCAAATCCCTAACATACGATTAGTATTTGCGCTTACGAGCAGCCTCAGACTTCTTCTTACGACGAACGCTTGGCTTCTCATAATGCTCTCTCTTACGAATTTCCTGCTGGATGCCAGCTTTAGCACAATTTCTTTTGAAACGACGTAAAGCGTTATCCAATGTCTCATTCTCTTTTACGATTACATTTGACATAGTCTCACACCTAACCTCCCTCCAGTTGTAGATTATGCATCAAATACACAAACAACTGTGTAGGGTATTTTTTCACAGAACCACAGTCCTGTACGCACAAATATTATTATACCACAAATCTATCATTAGTCAACAGCTTTTTATATTTTCCCCCCAATTTTTTTTGACCTTTTTTTGAAACAGTTTACCATTTCATTTTTCTATTTTTACAAACAACTCATTTCTTTATTATTTTATCAAATCAAACTCCACTATTGTCTGAAATGTAAAATTTAACTTGATAAAATCAAATTTACTTATCAGTACATAACTTTATATCTTATACTATACCTACGATTGAACGGTAACAATATATTTCTTTAATTGCTTAGTCGGTATTTTTGACTCACATATCTTCCTTATTGCCTTTTTATATGACACTTCATCAAGCTTCAAGTTGTTTTTGTCATTCAAAAAATCCCATACTGCTTTTGGATATACCACAAACAACTCTGCTATAAGCCAGCCTGCCGCCATCTGCGTATAGTAGCCGTTATTTGAAAAATCCCTGTTTACAAGTTCAAGTATTTTGTCTGTATATTTACCTTTATAAACACTATTTGGGGCTTCATTATTATATCTGACTTTACTGGTATCACTATCCGACTGCAAAGCGTTTCTTTCCTCTATTACACCTTCATCTGTCAATATGCCTTCTAAATCTATGTCATATCTGTCCACCGTTTTCTTTCTTGCAATCTTATTCCCTGCCATATCAATCTTTACATAATGCTCAAGCAAAAGTACAAGTCCCGCCCTCGCCACATACTCCTTTTTAGAAGCTGTCATTTTTTCAATATCCTTTATAAACTCGTCATGATGTTTATCAATTATCCTGAACTCTTTACAAAACCCATCATTTATAGACCAGTTATTTATATAAGGAAGAAACTCATTCAATTTCTTTCTTGCAATTTTCACATCATCTTCCTTTGCCGTCGCTATACCTGTAATAAATCCACGAAGCATTGTCTCCTCAAAGTACAAATCATCCTCTTCAAGCAATCCCTGCCAGTCCTCATTTTCTCTTAAAAGTTCTCTCGCATACTTCCTGATAAGTGGCACTCTAACCCCAAGTATATTATCGCAGCCCGGAATAAGAGCCTTAGAAAAATCTCTGTATTTCTCCTCACTCATAGAAAAAAGTCTTTCACACACTATTTTATCCATATTTTAAAAATCTCCTAAAATTTTATCTTATAAGAGAACAAACTCTCTTGTCTTGCAAATTTATGATAACATTTTATCCTTTATATCCTATTATAAGAAAACAAAAACATTAGTGCAAGCCGACTCATTATCCCGTACCACAAATAAACATCAAAAACATAACCATCCTATATTATATAACTATAAAAACAGCTTAAATTCACAATAATACTTTATAATTCATAACATATTTTTCAACCTATAACACTTTAAACCAATACAACATACTTTCATAAAAACAGCCGTGAAAAAGGATTATTAATCTAACTATATTAAATATTTGCGAAACTATCTGTTGCATGAATAAATTGTGCAAATATAACAAATAGCACAACATATAATTAGTTTCGCAATTACTTAACAGAATAATAATCCTTTTTCACGGCGTCACTTTATCATTATATTGTAAGCCCTCAATCCTACATTCCGGCAAGCTGTTTTCCGAGACTCTCACATTCACTTATCACATCACCATCAGGTGCTTCCTGGCATATAAGACCCTCTCCGTTTACGACTGTCGCTCCGGCACTTATCATGCGTTCTTCCCAGTCACGCATCCACTGACCATCTCCCCAGCCGTATGAACCAAACAGAGCAATCTTCTTACCTTTTACATTTCCCTCAAGTTCTGCAACAAATGGCTCCATCTCACTTTCCTCAAGAACCTCAGCTCCCATGGCAGGACAACCGAGTGCAAACACTTCCTCTGTATCAAGGTCACTGACCTGGCAACTACTTACATTGACAACTTCTGCCTGTGCTCCGCCATCTGTGATACCTTTACCTATTGCCTCCGCCATAGCGAGTGTATTTCCTGACTGCGACCAATATACAACACTTATCTTACCCATGATTATAATTCTCCTTTCAAAGCGAAATACTTTAGTTAGTTTTTCCTAACTTTGAGATTATGATACATAAATTATATACTAAAGTCAATAAAATAAATGACACCTTTTTATCAATATAAATATTATTGATAAAAAGATGTCATTTTATTCCTCACTTATCTAATTAGTCAAGAAAACTTTCCATACTCTTAAGACTTATTGCAAGCGTAGATGCATTATGCAAAAGTGCTGATGTTGTAGGTGCAAGTATTCCGGTCACACCACAGAGTATAAGTCCCGAATTAAATCCAACTATTGTTCTGTAGTTTTTCTTTATCCTTTTCATAAGTGCATCGCTTAACATCTTAAGTGTCACTATCTGATAAAGATCGTCCGAACCAACCGTTATGTCAGCAATCTCTCTTGCTATTTCTGCTCCGTCACTTATGGCAATTCCGACATTTGCTGCCGAGAGTGCAGGCGAATCATTTATTCCATCACCTATCATGATGACTTTTCTTCCCTCACTTCTCTCTTTCTCTACAAATGCAGCCTTATCTGCCGGAAGTACCTCAGAATAATAAACATCAACTCCGACTTTCTCAGCTATGTTCTTCGCAATCCTGTCACTATCTCCTGTCATCATTACAACCTTGCTTATTCCCGATTTTCTGAGAGAATTTACAACTGCTTCTGCTTCATCCCTGAGAGGGTCTTCTATAAGTATAACTGCCGCAAGCTCACCCTGTATCGCAAGATAAAGTCTTGAATATTCATCAGATATATTTTCAAACTGTTCTTTCTTATCTTCAGGTACAATGCATTTCTCATCTTCAAAGACAAAATGATAACTTCCGATAACTGCTTTTCTGTTGTCAATATAGCTAGATATTCCATGAGCGACAACATAATCAACCTTTGAGTGCATCTCCTCATGTTCAAGAGATTTTTGTTTTGCTGCCTCAACGACTGCTTTTGCCATTGAATGAGGGAAGTGTTCCTCAAGGCAGGCTGCAATCCTCAAAAGTTCATCCGGTGTCTCATCACAGAACGAAACAACATCCACTACAGTAGGCTTAGCCTTTGTGAGTGTTCCTGTTTTATCAAACACAATAGTGTCTGCTTCTGAAACTGCTTCAAGGAATTTACCGCCTTTAACAGTTACATTGTGAAGGCTTGCTTCTCTAATCGCCGACAGAACCGTTATCGGCATTGCAAGTTTTAGTGCACAGGAAAAATCTACCATAAGCACTGATAATGCCTTTGTGACATTTCTCGTCAAAAGATATGTTAAGGCTGTTCCTCCAAGTGTATAAGGGACAAGTTTATCCGCAATATGACTTGCCTTACTCTCACTTGCAGATTTGAGTTTTTCTGTCTCCTCTATCATCCCAACTATCTTTTCATACTGGCTCGTTCCACCGACTTTTTTAACTTTGATGGTTATCTCGCCCTCTTCAACTACAGTTCCGGCATAGACATAATTATCTTTAACTCGTCTTACAGGCATTGACTCACCTGTTATCGAAGCCTGATTTACCATAGCTTCGCCGTCATAAACCTCACCGTCAAAAGGAATGATTGTTCCCATATGTACGACTACGCAGTCGCCCTCTTTTACATCATTTGAAGAAACCTGAACCTCTTTTCCGTCACTGAGCATCCATACACTTCCCGTATTGAGCGACATTGTCCTTGCAAGATCATCAACAGATTTCTTATGTGTCCACTCCTCCAACAGTTCTCCTATTCCAAGCAGGAACATAATCGAATCCGCAGTTGCTATATCGTTTCTGATAACTGATACACCTATTGCAGTCGCATCAAGAACCGGAACTTCTATCTTACCTTTAAGTAAAGTCTTTACACCTTTATAAATATATTTCAATGACATTGCCGTTGTATAGACTGCCCTTACCGGATAAGGAAGAAGTATCCTTCTCGCATATCTGTAAACGACTTTTTCAACCATTTTTCTCTGATATGTGTTGTTAAGTCCCCTGCCTGATGTCTCTAATACCGCTGCCGGCACATCAACATTTTCATAAGCAAATTTTCTCAATGCTTCTATTATATTTCCCCTGTCACCGACAAAATAAATAGCAGCATCCGCTGTTCTCTCAAACACCTTTGCATTTGTAACATACTGGTTGTTGGTCAGATAATATAATAATGTATCTGCCTGTTCAAAGGACATTCTGTTTTGATGTAAATGAACTCTTATTCTGCCTTTTATTTCATGCTTAATAGAAAATTTCATTTTTTGCCCCCTTTTCCGTATTATTCCTTTAACTTCGATATTGTTATTTTAACTTCAATTAGTATCATCTTACTGCCATATACCTAAAACAAGACACCTGAAAAATCAGATGTCTTGTATAAATATATGTCAGATTATTATCTAATGATAAATTTTGTGTAAAAAGATAAAACTTTAAACCTTATCTTTTCACATTTATGTTGATTACTCAGCATCTGCTGCTGCCTCATCGTCTGCTTCGTTTTCAACTTCCTCAATATCCTCATCGTCTGCTTCAAAGCACTCTTTCTTTGCCGCTCTCTCTTCGTTAATCTCTACGGCTTCTGCATAAATATCTTCTGCATTTTCCTGAACTGTTGATACAACATTCATAACACAGTCTTTTGCACGAAGAACTGCTGCCGTACAATTTGAATATACATTCTTTGCATCATCACTTGAAAGAATTTTGATTCCTGCTGTACCAAATGCAACACCTGCTGCAAATAAACCTGTCTTTTTCCAATTAATAGCCTTTAAACAATCTAACATAATAAGTTCCTCCTCTGGATAAAAAATTTTACTTGTATTTCTTTCACAAAAACAGACATATCCGTCTGCTTTTGTGACATTATACAACAAAAAATCCAGTACGACACGGCTAATTTTACTTATTGAGAAATTTTAATCAAAAAGAGCCTGGAAAGGCTCTTTTTGATATTGTTTCTCAATATTTTTTTATATTAAATGAGTTTATATTTTATTTCTACATTAAATAATTTATCCTGATGTCTGCAATTATTAACCAACATGTCTTTCAAATCTCTTAAAATCAAGTATTTTTTCAATCTCCTCAAGTGCGTCAGCAGGAATTTTAAAATCTGCCGCCGCAAGATTATTCTCAAGCTGTGACGGTTTGCTTGCACCTGTTATAACACTTGAAATGATGGACTTTCTAAGTATCCAGCTAAGTGCGAGCACCGACATATTAGTACCAAGCTCCTCGGCTATCTTTGAAAGTTTCTCCACTCTGTCAAGATTTTCATCCGTAAGAAGATTATTTATCTGTTTATCTGCCTGGTGGGTTGCCCTTGAACCCTCAGGATATGGCTCACCTTTTTTATACTTTCCGGTGAGAAGCCCCTGTGCCAGCGGCGAGAACGGTGTAATTCCGATACCGTACTTTTCACAAACGGACATTATCTCATGCTCTATGTATCTGTCAATCATATTGTACTGCGGCTGAACAACCGTCATAGGATAAAGTCCGTATCTGTCGATTATCCTCTGTGCTTCCTCAAGCCTTGCAGCTCCCCACTCCTCGCTGACACCATAATAGAGAATCTTTCCCTGTGAAACAAGGTCATTTAATGCTCTCAAAGTTTCTTCCATCGGAGTTGTGTTATCAAATCTGTGGCAATAATAGAGGTCAATGTAATCCATGTTCAGATTTGAAAGGGAACGGTCAACATTCTCAAAAATATGTTTTCTCGACAATCCCCAGTCATTTGCACCGCCGCCTGTCGGGAAAAAAACTTTACTCGAAACAACATAGCTGTGTCTCGGATATTCATTAAGTATCCTGCCTAAAAACTTCTCAGCTTCGCCGCCGCTGTAAGCATCAGCACAATCAAAAAAATTAATACCATTTTCGTATGCAAGTTTAATCGTATCTCTTGCAATATCAACCTTTTTAGAACCCACAAGATCTGTCATCCAGCTTCCAACAGCAATTTCACTGACTTTCAATCCCGACTTACCAACATTTCTGTAATTCATAAAAAACCTCCTATTTATGTTTTATACGAAGAACCGTAACAGAATACTTCGGAACAGTATAGTTAAACTTATCTTTAATACCTGTCACCTTATCACTCTTTAAAGTCACAGCCTCCTCTTTTCCGAGAATATTATCATCTGTCTCGCTCTGACCTGCAACAACATCTACATCTGCTTCATCTGAAATTTCGCCCAGTCCCGTCACATCTACTGCAAATGTTTTATCTGCTCCTGTTACATTGACAAGTTTTATGATAACATCGCCCGTCTTGTCCGTACTTACAACCTGGTAGCTCTCGCTTCCCTCTGTCTCAGGTATAGTATAATCCACATAGAGCATATCATCAAGATAGCATTTAACATTTCTGTCTTTTACTACTATCTTTATCTTGTACTTTTCGCCCTCGCTTATCTGACAGCTCATAATAGTTCCTGCTATCTGACCTGATTTTGAACCGCCTGATACTTTCTGTAAGCATGATACCGTATTGTTCCAGCCGCCAATATTCCAGAAATAATTTTCGTTCTTATCTCCTACGGCAAACGGTATCATAAATCCTTCCTGTCCTGAAGTCTTTGTCGCTTCAACAGTATATGTATAATTTTTCCATGTATTGTTTCCAAAGTAAGCAACACTTCCCTGATTTCCATATGCCGCAGTGTTTGTCACATCTGATGACTGGACAAGTTTGCCATTCTTGACCGACCAGTTTCCGTCTGTTGCTTTCTCCCAGTATTTCGAGAAGTTTTCTGCTTTTGTAAATGTATCCTTTCCTAAAATCTTTCCGGTGTCGTTTGACACAACCTTTGCATTGTCAAATTTTGCAGCCGTATTCCATGTACCTACACCGACTTTTCCTGCAAACGGCTTTGATGCCACTGCTGCCCCTGACATATCCGATTTAAGAAGCGTAGTTCCTGCATTCTTGGCAAATATTTTCTGAACATAATAATTTACCGAACTTGTGACTGTGTTATTGTTAAACCAAATAAGGTCAGGTGACCAGTGAAGTGCCGTCAAGTTTCCAAATAATGGTGCATATGCAGCCATCTTAACTATGTCTCCGTTCCTCTCTAGTCCCGTCATATATGCTGCTTCGGAAAGTGCCGCTTTCCAGGTATTTGACTGTGCCGCATATTCTCCAAGGAACACATTCATTCCGCCGCCGTAAGTTGAAGTTGTCATGTTGTCAGTAGTTCTGCTATAATTCTTTTCATCATAATAATCCGTGTGTGTTAAGAACCAGCTTGGCTCATTATAATAATGATGGTCGATAGCCCCCGCAAAATCATTTATTGTCTTGTCAGGATGTGCCTTAAGCCATTTTGCAGCTTCATTATATGCTTCCATATAAACATCTTTTCCACTGTCTCCGTCATCGACACCTGCTGTAAACATAAGCTCTATATCACCATAAAGTGCAGGATTTGTTTTCTTTGCATCGTTAAACGCATCTACAAACGCTTCATAATGCTTAAAGAAATCATCACCCCACTGCTCGTTGCCAATACCTACATATTTAAGTTTAAATGGTTTTTCATGTCCCATCGCAATTCTTATCTTACCCCACTTTGTAGTCTTATCACCACGACAGAACTCAACAAGATCAAGGGCATCCTGGATATACTGCTTAAACTCAGCAGAGTCTAATGACGGACCGCTTCCATCCGACTGTCCCATACAACATTTACCACAGTTAATAACCGGAACTCCGACTGCATCTATATCCTCAGCAAGCTGGAAATACTCATAAAATCCAAGACCGTATGTCATAAATGAAGGATATTTATCATTTGCTGCCCTCTCATCCGTCCATATATTTTGTCCCTGTTTTCTTGCTGCAACATCGCCATATTTTCCGTTAAATTCAAATGGCTGCCCGCTTGAGTCTGCACCTATTGAATCTTTCCAGTTATATCTTGTCTCGATGGTCGCACCCTCAACAACACATCCTCCCGGAAATCTCAAAAATCCCGGATGAAGTTCCTCTAATTTTTCTGCAAGATCTTTTCTAAGACCGTTCTTTCTGCCCTTATATGTATCCTGTGGAAAAAGTGAAACCATGTCTATTGCAATTTTCCCCTTAGGAATCGTAACCTGTAATTTTACATTTTTATTTGAAGTAACTGACGATGTAAGTTTAAGCTCATACTTTTTCCATTCTGCCGTGACATTTTCGATAGTTCCACTTCCTACAACATCACTTCCATTCATAAGTTTGACATTTAATGAACCGGTATAGCTGTCCATTCCTTTTGCATATACGGAAAAATCATATCCGTTATTCTCTTTTATCGACATTCCATCAAGGAAGCCCTCATTCGCAATACCTGCATCACTGTCTGATTTGTTCTCAATAACCATATAATTGGGGTTATTTGCATTAAGACAGCCTGTCTTGTCATCCTTTACAACCTTTGCCGTAACTGTTCCGACATCGCTCCATGCGTGCTTTTCATTATCCGATGCAAGATTTGTAAATTCAAATGAACGGTTCTGCACCATCTCGGCATAAAGTCCGCCGTCTGCCGCAAAATTTATGTCCTCGATAAATATTCCATATAAAATATCACTAATATCATGTACTTTATCAGACGCATTGATATTTAATAAATAATTGCTCTGTTCACTGTTGTACCCGCTGACTTTTCCAGCATCTCCGTAAACGGTCGGAGCCGGTGCAGCGGTAGCCTGTACTGTCAGGTCAGGTGCCACATCCGTCGTATCTTCTGGATTTGTGACTTTAACCGTACATCTTACAGTCTTTTTTGTCACTTTATTTGAACTTTTCGGAATATAACTTACCTTAACCTCTATCTTTGTACTGCCTGCCTTTACAGCCTTGATAACACCCTTTGCCGTAACAGAAGCCACTTTTTTATTTTTGCTTGTAAATATATTGGAGGA
>ERZ827452.3151-NODE-3151-length-10942-cov-3.075411_pt1 | contig 10942 bp, 7 predicted proteins | sample MGYA00519866_ERZ827452 | MGnify/ENA primary metagenome ERZ827452 (study PRJEB31778, sample SAMEA3449307) | human gut metagenome | biome: human gut; feature: human-associated habitat; material: faeces | place: United Kingdom | collected 2010/2012 ... | reverse complement strand
CGTTGCTGCGGCATTTCCAATCATCATAATCGTTTATCAGATTCAACGGTATAGGGTAATCACAGCTTGCTACCTTCTGTACATAACCTTGCCATTCCTGTTTTTCCATTTCAGTATCCTCCTCAATCGGTTATATATTCTATTCAAATTATCTGCGTTGCCGCTGTCTTTGTCAAGTGTCAACCTGTACAGAAGTAATAATATTAATGCTTATATGTTATCTGTCATAGCTTATCAGCCTTTTATATTCCATTTGGTTATAATGTAAATGCTTAATTGCTATTTGACTATAAAATTTAAAGTAGTAAAATAACTCTACTAGAGAGAAAGAAGATGTATAAAGCTATGAGTTTTCCCCTATTATTACGTGGCTTCGTGGTTCTGGGCGTCATGCTGATGCACACCACCTGGTACTTCAGCCACGCTCACGCGGAATCATGGGTCACTATTTCCGAAATGCTGCTGGATATTATTTCCCTCTTTGCCGTACCCCTGGTAATGTTTGTTTCGGGATATATGTTCATCAGCCACAATCGCCATGCCGATTATTATAAGTGGTCCTTCTTCCGCAGGATGTTCCTGTCGGTGCTTTCGCCGTATTTGCTGTTTTCGTTACTGTATCTGGGCGGTGCCTGGTTTTTCAGCAACGCCAGCTTCACGCTCAAGCAGGCAGCCTACCTTATTGCCACCGGCAGCAGCGCCGTCCATATGGCCTTTTTCCGTGCGATGTTTGGCTTTTACGCCATCTATCCGCTGCTGCTGCGTTATTTTAACCGTTGCCGCTTGCATCACAGGCTGCACCGCTTTATTATTCAGGTAATCCTGCTGCAGCTGTTCTGGAAAATCTGCAACAATATCAGCTGCAGCAATCAGGCAGTCATCTTAACGTTAGAAATTACCACCTTTCTGCGTTATATCGCCTACTTCTCCTTCGGTATGCTGGCTTATATCTATCATAAAAAAATGCTGCGCTGGATTGACACCCATCACGTTCTTTTGATGACAGGCTTCATCCTGAATCTGATTTTAATCGGTGGCTGCTGGTTTGCCAAATACTATCTGCATATCCTGCCGCTGTTGGAATTTGTCTGCTTCCCGCTCAACCTGTTTTTGTACAGCATCATCATCGCTATGCTCTTTCGTTACGCCTGCACTCTGGAATCGCAGGACAGCCTCAGCAAACGCTTTATGATGTATCTGGGCAACTATTCCTTCGGTTTATTCTTGATTCACATCATCTATATGTACGTCGGCAGCAAGCTGCTTACACTGCTGCACCTGTCACCGCAACAGCTCTGCTTTTATCCGCTGCTCTTCATCATTATGCTCAGCCTCAGCCTGCTGACCATGGAAGCATTGGCGCATGTTTCCTGGGGCCATTATTTCATCGGCCATGTAAGCCGTCTGTAAAAAGTTTTCTTCTTATTCCCCATATATTGTAAAACACCACTTGCGTTTGCAGGTGGTGTTTTTGCTTACATCCTCAAATCAAAATCTCTTCTTATACGCCTCTCCCCAGTCACGCATAGCCTCCAAAACAGGCCGCAGGCTGTAGCCAAGCTCAGTAAGCGTATATTCAACATGCGGCGGTACCTCTGCATAAACCTTGCGCGTCAACAGGCCGCTGCCTTCCATCTGCCGCAACTGTGATGTCAACACCTTTTGGCTGACTCCGTCCAAAGATTTTTTCAATTCGCCAAAGCGCTTTGTTCCCGTCAAAAGGTCACGCAAAATCAGCACCTTCCATTTATCACTAATTAAGGTCAGTGTAGTTTCTACCGGACAAACCGGTAAAGCATCACTCATTTCATGCAACATTTACAGTCACTCCTTCAGCTCCTTGCTGTATATCCACGTTTCCTGCGCCCCCAACTGCGGCAGAATATTATTCGTAAAATGCGCCGCTTCGCTATAGCCACGCTTGCGGTAATATTCATAATCGCAGGTAGCATCCGCCCATAAATAGAGCTTTTTAACGCTATTTTTCTGAGCAATCGCTTCCACATTATGCAACAGCTTGCTGCCCACACCGCTTTTCATGCTCAAAAACAAACACAGCAGTAAATCCTCCGGATTTGCCAACGCCCTCACCTTTTGTCCGTTATAAGACAAATAGCGCAGATAATCATAAACAAGATCCTGCTCCTCGCACTCAAAATGCTGCAGATTTTGCTTTAACCAGGACTGGGAATTATCACGCTCACTCAAAGGCGCCGCCAACAAAAAGCCCTGCATACCTTCTTCATCCGTCATTTTTAAAGAAAAGGCCTTACTGCGATAATAATAGCGTACCATCGCCTCGTACAGCACATCCTTCAAGCCATCATTAGTCAGCGCCATCTCATCACCCCAGGTCAGCTTGGTTAGATAGGAGGCACAGGAAATATCCTGCGGGGTAAAATTTGATAACATTTATGCTTCTCCACTTCAATAATCGAATTACAACACTTGCATAATCAGTTTTTAAGGGTCTTAAACATTCTTTTTAACTCTATTTTAAGCTATCCTCATGAAATATGCAATCAGTGCAGATTTCATGAGGATAAAATATGCAACTACTGCATATTTCATGAGGATAATAGAAAAACAGCTTCATCAAGCTTAAAACCATCAGGAGCTACTTCCCTGTGGGACTTCAAGTCTTAATAAAGCTGTCTTGGATTTAAGCATAATACTTTTTCTATATATCACAAGAAAAAGTATTATTGAATTTACTCATTTTGAAAGCCCATCATCTTCTTGGCATGCTCAATATCTTGCTGTAACTCTCTTAAATTACAACCGAGGCATCCCAAAAGATTATCACATCTGCTGCATTTCATTTTTACTATTTCTTCTATACTACGTAAATGCATCATGATTTCCTTATCTTCTTTTCTGCGCAGCTCTTGTATGGCCTCATTATTTTTGCAAGAAAAGACTTCTTGAAAAGCTTGCAAGTTATCCTGACTTTTAACTATAGCAAAAACAATTGTATCAAACAGAACTGCAAAGCCTTCGTCAATAAGCACCTTATGAAAATATTGCGCTACATCATACGGATTATGACGAAATGCACCACAGCCCCAAGCGCCCAGAATAAGATTTTTATAGCCTCTTTTTGCTGCCATAGACAAAAAATAGCGTATTCTTCTCAGCATCATTATTGTCAGATCAGGTTTATTTACCTTCATGCTCCGCAAATTTGGCGCAGGCACGGTCGCAACAGCAACATTATACGGTTCTTCCAACAGATTCAGACTTGCATCACGAAATACACAAACATTTTTTGAAAGCAGCATATAATCGGAATACAGCGGCGAATTTAGGCTTCTGTTGTAATCATAATAACGTTGTGCTCCTTCTGCTGTTAAAGATGCATAAAGTGTGCTGCAGCGGCACAGTGATTCTTCCTGTGCGTGAGCACCGGTTAAAAAACCGCCGCCTTTGTGAGTAGCAGAAGCAAAGTTCATAACAAGAGGATTATCTACTCCTTTTGCAGCTTCAAAGGAATCTTTTTCGACTACTGTAAATTTAGCATACATATCCTGCTGTTGGCGAAAGTTTGGAGAATAAAGTCCTGTATAGATTTTTTCCAGATCAACAGGAGAAAATAACTCTACTTCAGTAAAAGGCTGCTCATTACGCTTCACCAACAAAATGTTTTTTCCATTCAAGTTATACTTTTCTAAGCGTGTAATCTCCTGTGTTTCATCTGCTACTTGCATAAGTGCGTAATCCATAAGTATACCTCCAAATTATATATTATTTAGCCCACCACGCAGGTTTATGCTTACTAATTCTTCCGCCTTCAGGCTTAAAGTGAAAATAAACACCTATTGTTTTAGCTATTTCCACAATATCTTTTAACTCTTGCCCACCAATAATCCATAAATTACCATTTTCTTGACGTTTGTCTATATAGGCAACACCTCTTTTTTCCAAAATAGTTATTATGGTGTCTTTTTTCACTGATGGTTCTATCACTGTAGGCCTTCTTATATTTTCTTTTTTCATATCTTCAAGATACCATGCATTTTGGGGAGCATTCAATCTAAATTGAAATCCCAACTCAGCAGCTTGTGATACAATCTTACTTAATTCACTGCCGCCAATTATCCAAAAAGCTCCTCCTTTACTACGACAATCTTTATACTTCACACCTCTTGATTCCAATAGTTTAATCAATTCTTGTGACAGTTGCACTGGTTGCTTTGACTTTGGTGCTTGCGGCTTCGGCGGCTGCACCGTTGACTTCGGTGGCTGCACCGTTGGCTTCGGTGGCTGCACCGTTGGCTTCGGTGGCTGTACCGGTGGTTTCGGCGGCTGTACCGGTGGTTTCGGCGGCTGTACCGTTGGTTTCGGCGGCTGCACCGGTGGTTTCGGTGGCTGTACCGGTGGCTTTGGCGGCACATTTTCACCATTTAATATTTCAGCAGCTCTTTGCTTAACCCGCTGCAATAACTCCGTATCACGATTAACAGATGTAGCAGTAAAGTTATCCTCATACTTAATACCATAATTTAAAAGCAAATCAGCAACCCTATTAATAGTATTTTCAGGATCCGCAAAATATTCACTACCACGTATACGGATAAACTTCCAACCAAGACGTTCCAAAATAGTCTGGCGCTGCATATCCTCAAGAATCTTATCTTCGCCACTATGATAGCGTTCACCATCACATTCAATCGCAATTTTACGATTCTTATAAACAGCAACCATATCTATTCTGTATGCGCCGACCTCCCATTGCTGCACAATATGAAAGCCCTTACTTACCAAAGCTTTGGCAACTTCCTCTTCAAAAATAGAATCAGCTTGCTGTTGAATTTGAACGATGGTCTGCTTGTAAGCCTGCGGATTCTTGGCATAGCTTAATAACCCACGTCTTAAATCCCCGGCTTGCAAACTGTTTTCTTCATCAAGAGAATTGATAACCCAAAGTTGGTCCTTAGCTCTGCTGGCAGCAACATTATAACGTTTTTTGTACGCATCTTCATTTGCATCATCACTTCGCAAACGTAAAACACCATCACCCTCATTACTATCAACCATACTAAGGAAAATAACATCTCTTTCATCACCTTGAAAGTTCGCGGAATCGCCACAAATAATCTGACGTTGCTCATAAGCAATATTACCTATAGTATTAAATAATTCCCTTTGAATATATTCCGCTTGTTCTTTACCCAATAAAGAGATTACACCAAATGTTTTTCCACTATATTCCGGCTGCTCCATACAAGATTGCACTAACGCAACTATAGTCTTAGCTTCTACTTGGTTAATTTTGCTTGTTCCACCTCGATGTCCATCCACACGATAATTAACTACTGCCGGTAATAAATTACTGCTGGAAGCCTCTCTCAATGGTTTGATTTTATTGTCATAAGACAACCAATTGCTATAACCGATTATTTCTGGCACACAACGGAAATGTTCCAAAAGCATTCTCGATTTATAAGAAACAAAACCAATAGAATATAAAGAATCCTTCGGCGTATATAAATTTGGATTAGGTATCCAGCTGGAAATATACAAATCAGCCAAAGCCTGAATAGGAGCTAAATCTGTACCAACAGCTAACGGACTTACCTGTTTGTCATCGCCAACGATGATAATTTTCTTCCCTAAAAACGTTACTGCTAATGAAGTCAAATCAGATTGACTTGCTTCATCAACAATGACAATATCAAAGGGTGCTTGCATTGCCATAGGATCAAATGTCTCTAATACTTTTCTAACAGGCATAATCCAAACGGGAACAGCATCCTGACATTTTGTCATCTGCTTTCTCATCTCTCGCCTATAAAAATCTGCATATTTGCCAGTACCTTTGCCTAATTTTTTTACAAGCTGTACCCATCCTCTTAATGCATTTTGCATTGCACCATTGTTAGCATTGCGCTTCTGCAGCTCATACCAAGCTTTTGCTGCAGCCAATTCAGCAGTAGCCTTATGATAATCCTTCGCTAATATCATAGAGTTATTTTGCAAAGTATTATAATCACAGCTATTAATTTCGTCCACAATACGTTCAAGCTGCTTCCATTTCCAAGCATCAGCAATATTTTCAGGCACAGTAAAGCTACCATGAATACCTTGACGATTTTTAATAGCATTAGCCCATTCAGGCGCATATCTATTAATCTTCGCTAATGTTTCATAGCGTCTATTTTGTAAAGAATATTTACCAATCAAAGCGAATAATGTATTCCTAGCCTTTTTATAACCCTCAATATCTTTTCTTTTAATAGCTCCGGCAATATCCATACAAGCCGTAGAATTTGTCAGCGTACCAGCACTCATCCGCTGATAATATTTTTCTAACCGTTTCTCTTGGCTGCGCATTTCCATAAAAGCAAGCATACCTTCTACAATCTGCGGAACTATACCCCTGATGAAAATAAGTGATTTCCTTAAATTATCAATATCAGCAGCCAGCGGATCTATATTCATTAAATCATCCATTGGTATGCCGCTTGCTTTAATTTTATATATAATACTGGAATATTCGCCATTATACCAACAGAGTAATTTGGAAATAGACTGTGCATACTTATTAGCTATTTCTATATTACTATAATTATCAACGCCTTCGCCAAATAAACTTTTCCATGCAATCTTACAGGGATTTTCAAGCTCATAAAAGCGAATATATTCCAATACAAGCTCTGCATCTTGACCGGAAGAAATTTCGGCATTGTTAATCGATACACATGTCTTAGCTTCTGTCAAACTGCTATTAAATAAACTCTTTAGAAAACTAATTTTACCATCCGTTTCAATCAGTTTTTTATAATCCTGACGATGTTGTCGAGCTGCTTCAAAGCTATGAAACTTAACTTCTTTACCAAAGCTAATTCTCTGAACCTTTGCATATTGATTATAGGTAGCTTTGATTTGACAAACCAGCTGTTCCCAACTGGCTTTATGAATTGAGTTTATGCCATCTGCAATAACACGCAGTTCCCATTCCTCATAATTTTTAATTGCACAAACAGCTGCTTTAGCATTTAATAATTTTTCTTGCCAGTCTTGAGTAAATTGGATACTAACACTATTAATATCCAAAATATTGATATGAGCATCTCCAACAGTAAACTTCCAATTGTTTTGACGTGTAATATTATCAACGATGCTTTTATTATTATTATATCGTTCAACAGCTTGCTCAAAATCACTGTCCGACCAAATATCTGCAGTATCAGGTAATTTACAAGCTAGCTGTTTCTCCTCATCAACACTTACACTTTGGTTGCTGTCATACAACTCTACTAATGCTCTATAAGAAACTGGAAGAGCTTCACAAGTATACACATTACCGGGTATTACATCGCCAAGCTGATCTCTGTTTTCTTTTAAAAACTTAGCGGCATCTATTGGTGAAAACTCTTCCCCATTAAGAATAATCGTATTGCATTGCTGATTGCGAATTTGAAATAGCTTTCCACGAGTTTCTTTTAACTGCTGAATAATGCTCTTACGCTTAATATCACACTCTCTAATCTCTTTTTCTAATTTCGCCGGTATCTCTGAAAAATTAGCAATTGCTGCAATAGAGCTTTCAATATCCTTCCTTGAATCATCAGTTACCGAAACACATAATGGTTGTAATTCACACTCCACTTTGTCTTTCAAAACCTTTAATGCCTTATTAGTATGACTTGTTACAAGTACTCTCTTGCCCTGCGCTAAAAAATGACCTAACAAATTAGCAATAGTATGTGTTTTACCGGTACCGGGAGGACCTTGCACAACAACAGCATCATTAACTTCTATAGTTTTTGCAATATCTAATTGCTCCTGATTTGCTTCTTTAGGCAATAAAATATCTATAGCTTCACCACCAACTGCAGCAAGCTTTTCTTCCGTACTTTCTTGTGTATAATCACTATTCTCTACAAAATTATTCCCCGGCTGTAAAATATTAACAAGATGCTGTGGAACTTCTCCCGTCTCCCCAATCTTTTCGATAATCTTATTAATCATTTTTGCCATACCATTAGGACGTTGCCTAAGAATCAGCATCGGTTCCCAGGAAACTTTAAAGGCAGCATCATTATTTAATTTTGCTAACTCCATATTAGAGAAATACTTGCCTTTATGCGATACGGAATGTACCACTCGCTCAAAAAAAGTTTTTGTTGCATTTCTGTCAAAGGGATAGTATTGTTCTCTGCTATTTTCGGCATCAGCATTCTGAACAGCATCTCTATCAACATCAGAAATACCATTAAACAACTCTATATAAAAGCTACTGTTTACATCTACATCTCTGATATAAATGTCATTACTCTCAGTATCGAATTCAATTTCAACTCGTTTTAACAAAATCGGATGACTAATCGACGAATCTTCCGTTACTTGAAAAAAGCCATTAGCAATAAGCAGCTCCCAATCCCCATCTTCTTTGATAAGTCTTTGTCTATGCATAAAGAGCTCAGCAAATAAATTTTTTGTTTGCTCAAGCACTAATTGTCTTGCACGCCACAAATTACGTTTTTCCATCCATCTATCATACATTACCTGAGAATCAAAAACACTTCTAAATTCTCTATATACTACAGGATTGCTTCCAGCCAAAGGTATACGTTCTCTGATTTTCGGTTTTTCAACATTATAATCATTCCAATCCTCCTGAAGCCAAGGCATAAGCTTCTCATTAGGCATGGGACAGGCATCAAAATCAGGATTATGCACCTTCAAAATATATGGTATCTCTTCCAACGCACTGTAACCTTCATCAAATTTTACATAGTCACGATAATGAAAAGCTATATTCTCCGGATCATCCGGTAAATCTTTAACAAAATAATTCCATTGGTGATTTGTATAATTAAGAACTATATTGTCCTGCTTCTCCTGCATAGCTTGCAGATATTTGAATAAATTAATGGCTTTGGCCTGAATCGTCATTTCATTTCCCACTACTCTCATCCCCTTAGGCGAATTTTTATATAAGAAAACTCGTAGTTTTTTAGCATCTATCATTAGTATAGCACAATTTTATTTACTTGTAATAATTCAATCTTACATAGAATACGGATTTTAATCAGCCTCCATCCCCATCCTTGACAATCCCCTCACTAACGCAATATGATTATCTTCGGTAATTACTTTTGGTAATCATTTATGAAGGAGAATCATCATGACACATAAACTGTCTATCGAAGCAATCAAAACTCTGCTCATTGCCTGCCACGAAGCAAAGCGTGTAGTAGAGCTGCAGCCACCTCTACCGGAAGGCTTAACTCCCGGCAATCTTAAAGTGCTGGACTACATTGAATACCTGGAACGTACCGCACAACCTCCAAAGGTCAGCGACATTGCGGATCTGCTGCAGGTAACGCGCCCCGGTATCACTCGCCTGGTAAGCGAGCTGCAGGCAATAAATGTTATCGAAAAAATCAGCGATAAACAGGATAAACGCATCGTCAGACTGCGCATGACAGACGAGGAGCGTAAAATTCATGCCTATTACATTGAGCAATATCACAGCTGGCTGGCTGCACAAATTACCGATATCAGCGAAGCAGATATCAACACCACTGCTGCCACCATCGCCAAGCTTTAATTTCGGCTTATACCTTTTGCTTATCATCGGCTTCAGCAGCCTGATTTTTGCAACCAGCATTGCATCCGACTTCGGTTGGTTCAGTATCGAGGTGCTGGCTCTTTTCGCAATCTGCCTTATTGCTTTGACTGCCTTCTATAAGCAATCATTAAACAGCAGCACACCTCTTTTACGTGTGCAGATTTTCCGCTATCTTCCGTATACGCTCAGCACTGCCAGTCTTTTGCTCGTCGGCTTTATCTGTCTTGGACTAGGTTTTTTAATTCCCAACTATGCGCAACTTGTTTCGCATACTGATGCCTTTACCGCCGGCTGTCTGCTGCTACCCGGCTGTATCATCGGCGCTATGCTTGCTCCTATCAGCGGCAGGCTGTTGGATAAATTTGGTGCCAAACGGCCGATTTTATTAGGCAATACATCAATTCTCGTATCCGTTATCTGCTACAGCCTTTATCCGGGTAAATTGAGCTCCTTGCTATTCATCATCTTCTACCTGTTCTTTGCCTTTGGCCAGGGATTTTCCATGGGAACGATTATGACCAATGGTCTGAGCCAACTGCCTGAAGAGCTGAACGCCGACGGCAACGCAGCCATGAACACGCTGCTGCAGTTAGCAGGCGCAGTAGGTACGGCGGTTATCAGTACGATTGTCGCGACCGCGCAGGCTGCAGAACCGACCAATATCGCGCATGCTACTATGCTGGGCAGCAGACATGGATTTTTTGTGCTTACTGTCAGCGCCGTGCTCATCCTTTGCTGCTCCTTAAAGGTGTTCGCTCTTATTAAAAAGAAAAATCCTGCTCATGCTTAATATATTGCGTTCTATCCCCGGTATCACAAAAGCCTCCCTCGTGCATATGCGCCGGGAGGTTTTTATATCAAAAACATTATGCCGGCATGTCAAAAAGGCCGCTTCCTGCATCTGACGCGCAGGTAAGCGACCTTTTAATATTTCCCTTATTTTTAATTACTGCAAGCCACGCAGCTTTTATTTTTCTATGCTGCGTTTACGGCTCACACTCTTTCCCTTATTTTTCGCAATCCGGACAGCTGATTTTTCTGTATGCTGTCCTTAGCGGATTACGCTCTTTCCCTTATTTTTGTTTATCGTAACCCCGACAGCTTTTTTATCTGTACGCTGACTTTAGCGGATTACGCTCTTTCCCTTATTTTTATTTTCTGCACTAAAAGTGCTTGTAAGCTGTTGATTATTTTTTCTTTAGGAAGCTCATCATGCCACGCAGTTGTGCGCCAACTTGTTCAGCCTGGGTTGCTCCAGCACGACGACGCATAGCGTTGAATTGCGGACGGCCGCATTGGTTTTCCAGTAACCATTTCTTAGCAAAGGTACCATCCTGGATTTCAGCCAGAACCTGTTTCATA
>ERZ827452.3149-NODE-3149-length-10952-cov-3.846563_pt1 | contig 10952 bp, 10 predicted proteins | sample MGYA00519866_ERZ827452 | MGnify/ENA primary metagenome ERZ827452 (study PRJEB31778, sample SAMEA3449307) | human gut metagenome | biome: human gut; feature: human-associated habitat; material: faeces | place: United Kingdom | collected 2010/2012 ... | reverse complement strand
GTGCGTAGCACGGAACAATTCGTAGGTATCAAAGTCGGGGGCTTTTGACCCCGACATCATATAAATATAATTATAGAAAGGAAGTCTGCTATGAGTGATATATTAGAGGTTATTAAGACAAGAAGAAGCGTAAGAAAGTATAAAAGTGATATGGTTCCTGCGGAGATTATAGATAAAATTATTGAAGCGGGAACATATGCGGCTACAGGAATGGACAGACAGTCGCCAATTATACTTGCAGTTACTGACAAGGAATTAAGAGATAAGCTTTCTAAGATGAATTCTAGAATAATGGGAAAGTCAGAAGATTTTGATCCATTTTATGGTGCACCAGTTGTGCTTGTTGTTCTTGCTGATAAGAGTATGCCTACATATATATATGATGGTACTCTGGTTATGGGGAATCTTATGCTTGAGGCACACGCACTTGGTGTGGATAGCTGCTGGATACATAGAGCTAAGGAAGAATTTGAGAGCGAAGAAGGCAGAGAGATACTTAAATCACTCGGCATAGAAGGTGATTATGAAGGAATCGGACATTGTATACTTGGTTATGTAGATGGAGAAGAACCTCAGTGTCACCCAAGAAAAGATAACTGGGTATACAGAGCATAGTTTTTAATATTTTGATGAAATTATACATTTAATAGTTTTGCAAATTGATATTTAACAGATAAAAATGCAGGAAAAAGAAATGGAAGAATAAAGAAACTGATAGAAAAGGAGATTAAGATATATGGTTAAACACGTTATATTGTGGAAGTTAAAGGAAGAACTTACAGCAGAAGAGAAGGAAAATGTAAAGGCAGGTATCAAGGAAGGTCTTGAAGGACTTGCAGGAAATATACCGGGTCTTGTAGATATAAAGGTTAATATCAATGGTTTAGCAACATCAACAGTAGATGTTATGCTTGATACAACATTTACAGATGCAGATGCTCTTAAGGCATACAGCACTAATCCGCTTCACGTTGCCATAGCAGATGGAAAGGTACGTCCATATACGGCAGTAAGATCCTGCCTTGATTATGAAGTGTAGAATTAATTATTGAATAGACTTCAGAAATTGAATCATAATAATTTTTAAAAATGGAAAAATAAAGTTATAGATTGACATGATTCATAAGGATATGCTATTATTTATCTATATAAATATATTAAAGACTGGGAAAGAGACTTCTTTTCATGGAACCTGACAGGAAAGTGATGCCACCGACTGAAAGCATACACAGGGAATTGTCAAGAGGAACACTCTGGAGTTGAATATCTGAATTATATCAATGCCCTTGGAATATGTTATGAAATGCGTATGCATGCAGCTGTTATAGACAGGCAGGTGATATATGTAGGTTATTACGTTGTACGCGTTAAGTACTTAAAGAGGAATGATAAGAAGCCTGAGTGGTTAAGTTATTGAAGACAAGTTTCTAGATGACAGCTATTCAGAAGCGGATTTCGTTCAATGCGGGTGGTACCGCGGATAATTATGTATTATTCGTCCCGGAATGCTGGTAAGGCATTCCGGGATTTTTTGCGTGCAGATAACGATTGCCACTAAGTTATATCGTTACAGCCTTTGCAGAAAGCAGGAACAATATATTTATCAGCTGCAACAAGACACACATTAACAATATAAAGCAATCAGAAAGGAGCTATTATCAAGATGGCAAACATTTACAGAGATGTCACATTACAGAATGTAAGTGAGAACGACATTGGAAAGCAGATGAAGGTATCAGGATGGGTTGAGAACATCCGTGATCACGGTGGAGTTTCATTCATCGATTTAAGAGATATGTACGGAGTATTACAGGTAGTTATCCGTGAACCAGAACTCTTAAAGGGTATTAAGAAGGAAGAATGTATCAGTATCGATGGTATTATGGAGCAGAGAGATGAGGAAACTTACAATCCTAAAATTCCATCAGGAACTATTGAACTTGAAGCTAAGAAGATTACAGTATTAGGACAGGTTTACCAGCAGGTTCCATTTGAAATCCAGACATCTAAGGAAGTAAGAGAGGATGTAAGACTTAAGTACAGATACTTAGACTTAAGAAACCCTAAGGTTAAGGATAATATGGTATTCCGTTCAAAGGTTATCTCATTCCTTCGTCAGAAGATGACAGATATGGGCTTCCTTGAAATCCAGACACCTATTCTTTGTGCTTCATCACCAGAAGGCGCAAGAGATTATATCGTTCCATCAAGAAAATATAAGGGCAAGTTCTATGCACTTCCACAGGCACCACAGCAGTACAAGCAGCTTCTTATGGTATCTGGTTTTGATAAGTATTTCCAGATAGCTCCTTGCTTCAGAGATGAAGATGCAAGAGCTGACCGTTCACCAGGAGAATTCTATCAGCTTGACTTCGAGATGAGCTTTGCTACTCAGGAAGAAGTATTTGCAGTTGGTGAAGAAGTGCTTACAGAGACATTTGCAAAGTTTGCACCAGAGGGTTCAGTTGTAACACAGGCTCCTTATCCAATTATAAGCTACAAGCAGGCTATGCTTGAATTCGGTTCAGATAAGCCAGACCTTAGAAACCCACTTAGAATTATAGATTTGTCCGATTTCTTCAATAAATGTACATTCAAGCCATTCCAGAATAAGACTGTAAGAGCTATCAATGTTCACGCTAAGCTTTCAAAGGGCCAGCACGAGAAGCTTCTTAAGTTCGCTACAGGAATTGGTATGGGTGGACTTGGTTACCTTGAGGTTCTTGAAGACCTTTCATATAAGGGACCAATTGATAAGTTCATTCCAGAAGAACTTAAAGGCGAAATCAGGGAACTTGCAGGACTTCAGGCAGGAGATACTATTTTCTTTATCGCTGATAAGGAAGATAAGGCTGCATTCTTTGCAGGACAGATTCGTAACGAACTTGGCACACGTCTTGATTTAATAGAGAAAAATGCATACAGATTCTGTTATGTAAATGACTTCCCTATGTTTGAAAGAGACCCAGAAACTAAGAAGATTGGTTTCACACACAATCCATTCTCTATGCCACAGGGTGGTCTTGAAGCACTTAATACTATGGATCCACTTGATATTCTTGCTTATCAGTATGATATCGTATGTAATGGTGTTGAATTATCATCAGGTGCTGTGCGTAACCATGATATGCAGATTATGGTTAAGGCATTTGAAATTGCCGGATATGATGAAGAAGTACTTAAGGCTAAGTTTGGAGCACTTTACAACGCATTCCAGTTCGGTGCACCACCACATGCAGGTATGGCACCAGGTGTTGACCGTATGATTATGCTTCTTAGAAATGAAGAGAATATCCGTGAGGTTATTCCATTCCCAATGAGTGGTACAGCACAGGATCTTATGTGTGGAGCACCTAATGAGGTAACAGAACAGCAGTTAAGAGAGGTTCATATTAAGGTCAGGGACTAATGGAAAAAATCCACTAATAAAAACAAAACAAAGATTTTTCCATACAGGATTTGCGCGTGAGGGCGCAAACCTGTCTGACATAATAGAAAGGATGATATGTTATGGCTAATGTGATTAGTGATGAAACTATCGAATATGTAGGTATTCTTGCTAAGCTTGAGCTTTCTGAGTCGGAAAAAGAGGATGCCAAGAAGGATATGGCAAGTATGCTTGATTATATAGATAAGCTTGGCGAGCTTGATACAACAGGCGTTGAGCCTATGTCACACGTATTCCCTGTTAATAATGTTATGAGGGAAGATGTTGTTACTAACGGCGATGGAAGCAAGGCTACACTTGCCAATGCACCAGAAGCTAACGAATATGGATTTATAGTTCCAAAGACTGTTGAATAAGAAAGGGAAATGCTATGAGTTTATTAGATTGTACAGCCGTTGAACTTGCTGCAAAGATTAAGGCAGGTGAAGTGACAGCGGTAGAAGCTATGCAGGCTGTTGTTGCTCAGATTGAAAAGTCTGAAGACAAGCTTAACTGCTATGTGACATTTGACAAGGAAAAAGCATTACAGGCAGCAGCTAAGGCTGACGATGATATCAAGGCTGGAAAGCTTACGGGACCTTTAGCTGGTGTACCTTTTGCTATTAAGGATAATATGTGTACAGAAGGCATGCTTACAACATGTTCTTCTAAAATACTCGGTAACTTTGTTCCAACATTTTCTTCTGAAGCAGTTATAAAACTTCAGGAGGCAGGTGCAGTTATTATCGGTAAGACTAATATGGATGAGTTCGCCATGGGCTCAACAACAGAAACAAGTGCATTCGGAGCAACTAAGAATCCAAGAAATACAGAGCACGTTCCTGGTGGTTCATCAGGTGGTTCAGCTGCAGCAGTTGCAGCAAATGAATGCTTTGCGGCACTTGGTTCAGATACAGGTGGTTCTATAAGACAGCCTGCATCTTACTGTGGTGTTGTAGGTATGAAGCCTACTTATGGTACTGTCTCAAGATATGGACTTATAGCTTATGGTTCATCACTTGATCAGATAGGACCATTATGTAAGGATGTAACAGACTGTGCTACTATTATGGAGGTAATAGCAGCAAAGGATGATAAGGATTCTACATCAGTAAAGAGAGAAGATACAGCATTTACAAAGGCTTTAGTAGATGATGTTAAGGGACTTAAGATAGGTATTCCAAGAGATTACTTTGGAGATGGACTTGATCCTGAGGTTAAGGAAGCTGTTATGTCGGCAGCTAAGGTGCTTGAAGAAAAGGGTGCCATAGTTGAAGAATTCGACTTAAGCCTTGTAGAGTACGCTATACCTACTTATTATACAATAGCTGCCGCTGAGGCAAGCTCTAACCTTGAAAGATTCGATGGCGTTAAGTATGGTTACAGGACAAGTGAGTATGAAGGTCTTCACAATATGTATAAGAAGACACGTTCAGAGGGTTTTGGACCTGAGGTTAAGAGAAGAATAATGCTTGGTTCATTCGTACTCAGCTCAGGCTATTATGATGCTTACTATTTAAAAGCATTAAGAGTAAAGGCTCTTATTAAGAAAGCATTTGATGAAGCATTTGCAAAGTATGATGTAATACTTGGACCTGTTGCACCAACAACTGCACCTAAGATAGGCTCATCTTTAGCAGACCCTATCAAGATGTATCTTGGCGATATATATACAATATCAGTTAACCTTGCAGGTCTTCCAGGAATAAGTGTACCTTGTGGAAAGGACTCTAAGGGGCTTCCAATAGGTGTACAGCTTATAGGTGACTGCTTTAAGGAAAATAATATAATACGTGCTGCATATTCATATGAGCAGGCACGAGGAAGATTTGAATAAGGAGGAGGTCAGGCAATGAAAGATTATGAAGTAGTTATTGGTCTTGAAGTTCACGTTGAGCTTGCTACAAAGACTAAGATATTCTGTGGCTGCTCAACAGCATTTGGTGGAGCACCTAATACACATACATGCCCTGTTTGTACAGGTATGCCAGGTTCTCTTCCGGTTCTTAACAAGAAGGTAGTAGAGTATGCTATGGCAGTTGGTCTTGCAACTAACTGTTCTATAACAAGAGACTGCAAGTTTGATAGAAAGAATTATTTCTATCCTGATAATCCACAGAATTATCAGATATCACAGCTTTATCTGCCTATATGCCGTGATGGACATGTAGACGTAAAGCTTGAAGATGGAACAGAAAAGTCTATAAGAATCCACGAGATTCATATGGAAGAGGATGCAGGTAAGCTTATACATGATGAGTGGGAGGATGTATCCTATGTAGACTATAACCGTTCAGGTGTGCCTCTTATAGAAATCGTATCTGAGCCAGATATGAGAAATGCAGAAGAGGTTATTGCTTATCTTACTAAGTTAAGAAATACTATCCAGTATCTTGGAGCATCTGACTGCAAGTTACAGGAAGGTTCCATGAGAGCTGATGTCAATCTTTCTGTAAGAGAAAAAGGCAGCACTGAATTCGGTACAAGAACAGAAACTAAGAATCTTAACTCATTTTCAGCTATCCAGAGAGCTATTGAGGCTGAAACAGCCAGACAGATAGATATAATTGAAGCTGGTGGACAGGTTGTTCAGGAAACAAGAAGATGGAATGATGATAAGGAATATTCATATGCTATGCGTTCTAAAGAGGATGCACAGGATTACAGATATTTCCCAGATCCAGACCTTGTACCAATCCACATAAGCGAAGAATGGCTTGATACTATTAAGGAAGCACAGCCAGAGTTTAAGGATGAGAAAATGCTTCGTTATAAGGAAGAGTTCGGAATTCCTGATTATGATATCAATATGATTACAGATTCTAAGAAGCTTGCTGATATATTTGAAGAAACAACAGCCTTATGCAATAAGCCAAAGAAAGTATCTAACTGGCTTATTACAGAGACTATGCGTATTTTAAAGGAAAAGAATATGGATCCTGAGGATATCGCATTCTCACCTAAGAGTCTTGCAAGAATTATTGAGCTTGCAGATGAGGGTGCTATAAACAGTAATGTTGCTAAGGAAATATTCGAGAAGATATTTGATGAGGATATTGATCCGGATAAGTATATTGAGGAAAATGGACTTAAGCAGGTTAATGACGAAGGTGCACTTAAGGCAACAGTTGAGAAGGTTATAGCTGATAATCCACAGTCGGTAGCTGATTATAGAGCAGGTAAGGAGAAGGCTATCGGATTCCTTGTAGGCCAGACTATGAAGGCTATGCAGGGTAAGGCTAATCCGGGAATGGTTAATAAGCTTTTAAAAGAGCTGCTGTAGATTTTAGGAATATGTTTAACAAAGACGATGTGGGAAGCGGCAAGGTGCAGAGTGCGGCGGACGGAGGACGGACGATTGGAGAAATCGGCGGAAGCAACAAAGACACGTTTGCACTGAGTGTCGCTCGCAGCGGTACTAAAGCGCCAAAGGACAGCGCTTAAGTGCCGGCGGCTCCCCATCGTCTTTTTATGCTTCCGCCGGTTTCTCCAATCTGTGCGTTGGTGGACTGCGATGGTTGCGGGGCTGGAGGGGTGAACATATTTTGTTAAATGTATTTGGGGATAGACAGATAAACAGAAAGAGAGGGGTGTACCGCCTCTCTTTTTTGATGAAAATATACTAAAATATATATTTGGATTTATATGTTTGGGGTTATTCTGTGTGGGTTATTCCACTGTTTAGTGTGAATTATTTCACTTGGGTTATTAGGTTTGTGGGGGCTCGGTGTGTGAGCTGTGGTTGTCTACAGTGTCACCTGTGACGGGTGACATTCCTACGAATTCACAGCCGTAGGCGTAGAGGTCTGAGTTATCTACTGGCTGACAGCGGATGATTTTGACAACACAGTTTATTGGGTCTTTTTCATCATCTAACTGTAACACAGCATCAAAATAAAAATCTAAAGGTAAAATGCTTTTTGAGCGAAAGCCGATTCCACCTTTTGATATATCAGTTATATTTATAGGTGAGTCGAGATTTCTTATATTGATGTAATCCTGCTTAAAAAGCTTAGACACATTTAATGTTAAATTCGCCTTGTGGCGGTTATAGCGTCTTTTTTCAATTCCATCATTCATAGTACAATCCTCCATCTACAATTGCGTATAATAATAATCTGAATACATAAAAAAGTTGAATAAATAAAACATATTGTATAAAGATTTTCTATAATAATACAATTTTTAAGAATAATATGCAAGTATTGTCTATTGATTTTGGTAGTGTACTGTTATATAATTTTTAGTTGTTGAGTGTATAATTAAATTCACTATTACTATAATTTAAAAGGATGGATGCGATCATGGAAAAGTTTAAGTTACTTTATGAAGGCAAAGTAAGAGAAGTGTATGATATAGGAGATAAGCTTGTTATAGCGGCAACAGATCGTATATCAGCATTTGACCACATTTTAAAGAATAAGGTCACAGATAAGGGTGCAATTCTTACTCAGATGTCTAAATTCTGGTTTGATTATACTAAGGATGTTATTCCTAATCATATGATATCTGTTGATGTTAATGATATGCCGGAATTCTTCCAGAATGAAAAGTATGCAAGAAGAAGTATGATGTGCAAGAAGTTAACTATGCTTCCAATCGAGTGCATCGTTAGAGGATATATAACAGGAAGCGGCTGGGCAAGCTATCAGAAGAATGGTACAGTCTGTGGAATTAAGCTTCCAGAAGGCCTTGAAGAGTCAGAGAAGCTTCCTGAGCCAATCTATACACCAAGTACTAAGGCTGAGGTCGGTGACCATGATGAGAATATCTCATTTGAGCAGAGTATTGAGGTATTAGAGAAGAAGTTCCCAGGCAAGGGTCTTGAATATGCAACTAAGATTAAGGATGCTACAATAGCACTTTATAAGAAGTGTGCAGAATATGCTTTAAGCAAGGGAATTATTATTGCTGATACTAAGTTTGAATTTGGTCTTGATGAGAATGGCGAAGTTGTAATCGGTGATGAAATGCTTACACCAGACAGCTCACGTTTCTGGCCATTAGAAGGATACAAGAAAGGACAGGGACAGCCATCTTACGATAAGCAGTTCGTTAGAAACTGGCTTCTTGCTAACCCTGATAGTGATTATCTTCTTCCAGATGATATCATTAACAAGACAGTAGAAAAGTACAAAGAGGCATATAAGCTTCTTACAGGTGAAGATTTCTAATTTGATTACATTGCTAATACGAATACTAAGACAGAGGTATATATGAACGACAGTTATATTGATGACAGAAAGCTTCACGAAGAATGTGGAGTGTTTGGCGCATATGACTTTGATTGCGGAGATGTTGCGTCAACGATATATTATGGCTTGTTTGCATTACAGCACAGAGGACAGGAAAGTTGTGGTATCGCTGTGAGTGATACAGAAGGTCCTAAGGGAAAGGTTCTTTCCCACAAGGATATGGGACTTGTGAATGAAGTGTTTAATTCTGAGAATTTAGAGAAGTTAAAGGGTAACATCGGTGTTGGACACGTCCGTTATTCTACAGCAGGAAGTTCTACAAGAGAAAATGCACAGCCACTTGTATTAAATTATGTTAAGGGTACACTTGGAATGGCACATAATGGTAACCTTCTTAATGCGGTTGAATTAAGGGAAGAACTTTCATATACAGGTGCTATATTCCAGACTACAATTGATTCAGAAGTTATTGCGTATTTAATAGCGAGAGAAAGACTTAATACACCTACGGTAGAAGAAGCTGTTAAAAATGCTATGAAGAAGATTAAGGGTGCATACTCGCTTATAGTGATGAGTCCTAGAAAGCTTATCGGAGCAAGAGATCCATTTGGTTTCAAGCCTCTTTGTATAGGAAAGAGAGACAATACATATTTCTTATCATCAGAGACCTGTGCACTTGATACAGTAGGTGCTGAGTTTATAAGAGATGTATTACCAGGAGAGATAGTTACAATAACTAAAGATGGGATACAGTCAGATACATCACTCTGTCAGAAGAATACAGCAAGGTGTATATTTGAATATATATATTTTGCAAGACCTGACAGCAGGATAGATGGTATGGGAGTATATGAATCAAGAGTTAATGCTGGTCGTATACTTGCAAAGACACATCCAGTAGAAGCAGATTTGGTTGTCGGTGTTCCAGAATCAGGAAATCCAGCAGCACTTGGTTATTCTATGGAGTCAGGTATTCCTTATGGTAATGCTTTTATAAAGAATAATTATGTCGGAAGAACATTTATTAAGCCAAAGCAGGAGCAGAGAGAGTCTAGCGTTAAGGTTAAACTTAACGTGTTGAAAGAGGAAGTCGCAGGCAAGAGAGTGGTTATGATAGATGATTCTATTGTAAGAGGAACAACAAGCCGCAGAATTGTTAATCTTTTAAGACAGGCAGGAGCTAAGGAGGTACATGTAAGAATAAGTTCTCCAGCATTCCTTCATCCTTGCTATTTTGGTACTGATATACCATCAGAGGATCAGCTTGTAGCATCAGGAAGAACAGTTGATGAAATCTGCAAGTACATAGAAGCAGATTCTCTTGGCTATCTTGAAACAGATAAATTAAGTGAAATGATATGTAATCAGACAGGCTTCTGCGATGCCTGCTTTACAGGTAATTATCCAATTGAACCACCAGAAATAGATATTCGTGGCGAGATGGGTTAAAATAACCGGATTGGGAGGGTAAAGCCCTCCCTTTTTGTGTAATAGGGAATTACGGTAGAATTCGTTGTTACGCGAAAGCACTATATGCCGATGATGTATATTCGTGCGATGATATGGTTTGTCACAAACGACCATACTTACTATGGGAATGTGCTTTGCACGTTTTTTTAAATATTAATATCGGGGAGAATAATTAATGAAGAATAGTAGTCAGGATAATAATTACAAGACTAATAATAATCAAGATGATAAACAGAATAATAATCAAGAGAATAATGATAAGGACAGATTAATTAAACAGATAAAATTTATAGAGGAGATTGATAAAGAGAAACTTATAGGAAGACAGACATATCTTGCAGATGCTTCAAGGAAAGAAAATGATGCTGAACACGCGTGGCATATGGCAATTATGGCGGTGCTGTTAAGCGAGTATTCTAATGAAAAGATTGATGTGTTAAAGACTATGACAATGCTTCTTATACACGATATAGTAGAGATTGATGCTGGTGATACTTACGCATATGATGAGGATGGCAAGAAGACACAGAGACAGAGAGAATTAACTGCTGCAGACAGAATATTCGGGCTTCTTCCAAGTGACCAAGCTGAATATATGAGAGGGCTTTGGGACGAATTCGAGGAAAGAAAGACACCTGAGTTTGCAAGGACACTTGATAATATACAGCCTGTAATGCTTAATAATGCTTCTGGTGGAAGAAGCTGGGAAGAAAAATGTGTCCACTTAAATCAGATACTTAAAAGGAATGAGAATACTAAAGATGGTTCAGAGACTTTGTGGGATTATGCGTATAACAATTTTATCAAGCCAAATGTTGAAAATGGAAAAATAAAAGAGGACTGACATCATATTGAATGAA
>ERZ827452.3146-NODE-3146-length-10965-cov-2.964345_pt1 | contig 10965 bp, 12 predicted proteins | sample MGYA00519866_ERZ827452 | MGnify/ENA primary metagenome ERZ827452 (study PRJEB31778, sample SAMEA3449307) | human gut metagenome | biome: human gut; feature: human-associated habitat; material: faeces | place: United Kingdom | collected 2010/2012 ... | reverse complement strand
ACAATGATGACCTTTGTGGGGAATATTTCCACCGTCTCGTCCGTCCGGTTGTGGTCCACAAAGGAATACACCGGGCATTGGATGGACCGCCCCGCCTTCAGCTCCTTCAGGTGCTCAATGAGCAGGTCGGTATCGAATGCGTCAGGGTGATCGTAGTTTACCCTCGTCCGTTCCTCATAGGTCTTGCCGACCTGCCGCTTATAATAGCTGTCATGGCCGATGACCGTGACCTCCGGGCCAAAGTGCTCCTTCAGGTGCCGGGTCAGGGTTGTTTTACCGGAACCGGTGCCTCCGGCGATTCCGATCAGAATCGTGCTCATAACGGGACCTCCGTTTTTCCTGTTTTTTTATCATTATAGTAACTCCCCGCCACGAAAGCAAGGAAAAGTATGAAATTCCTGTGAAATCGACAGACCCATACTTGACGAAATGACGAAAAAACAGTATTATGTAAATTAACAAAGAATGAGGAGGCCACCCATGGCGATGAAGCGCTGCCCCGACTGCGGGGAAAAATACTCCGATACATATAAATACTGCCCCTTCTGTGAGGAGGAGGAAATTCTGAAAAAGGGAAAAACCGGAGGGCGCCGCGCCCGGCAGGAGCGCAGCTTCAGTCTGCTGACCCCGGTTTTGGTGATTTTGATTCTGCTGATGGCGGGACTTTTGATTTTCCTGCTGCGGGGAGACAAGCAGCCCACCGCGGCCAAGGACCCCATTACGCCCCAGCCCGGCGTGGTCACGCCAGTCACGCCAGACGAGCCTGACACAGCGGAGCCGGGTACGGACGAGCCCGACACGGAGGACCCCGGCGTAATGCCCGATGAGCCGGATGATACCACCACTACAACAGCGCCGAATACCGGCAGCGAGACGGGCGACTATGAAAAGGCCATGGCTCTGCCGGACGGTCTGACCCTCAGCACCTCGGATTTCACCATGAAAAGTGTGGGCGAGACCGCCACGATCCGGGTCTCCGGCGGCAGCGGCAGCTATACGTGGATCAGTGAGGACGATGGCATTGCCTCTGTGGACAGCACCGGCAAGGTCACGGCCATCTCCAAGGGCACCATCAACATCGTTGTCACGGATGGCAGCAAGAAGGGCGTGTGCATCGTGCGCTGCAATGTCAGCGGCACAGCCGCTCCTGCCACGCCCTCTACTTCCTCTACAACGACCAACACCGGCAATACCGGCAGCAGCACCTCCGGCAGTCTGAAAACCGGCAGCGGCGTTGTGACCAATGCCGCAGGCGGCGTGAATGTCCGCCCCAGCGCCGGTACGGACGGTTCCCCCATTGCCTCTTTGAAAAACGGTGACAAGGTGCAGATCGTGTCCAGCGCCGGAAACGGCTGGTATCAGATCACGTTCTCCGGCCCCGGCGGCCGGGATACTACCGGTTATATGAAGGGTGAATTCCTGTCAACCACAGCGGGGACCACTTCCACAGGTGCATCCGGCACCACCACGGGCACAACAGGTACAACCACGGGTACTACCACAGGTACGGCCGGCAGCACCACAACCACGTCCGGGGCCCTGAAAACCGGTAGCGGTAAGGTGATCAATGCCGGCGGCGGTGTGTTCGTCCGTTCCGGTCCTGGCAAGAGCTACGATTCCATTGCATCCCTGACAAACGGCAGCGATGTGAAGATCGTGTCCAGCGCCGGTGACGGCTGGTATCAGATCACCTTCTCCGGCAACGGCGGAAAAACCACCACCGGCTACATGAAGGGCGATTATCTGGCCAACAGCTGAACATACGCTTTTCCGACAGCTCCCCGGACGCGGTGCGTTCGGGGGGCTGTTTCCCCATTGCCAAGGTGGGAAAATCATGGTATGATGCAGCTATCGGTCCGCCGGAGGCGGACAGCAGCCGGAAAGAGCGGCTGTACTCTGTGAGAGGAGCTTTGAATTTTTCATGACCACCAAGGAATTTCAGGAGCGGTCCGATCTGCGGATCTTTCTGTCTTATTTCAAACCCCATAAGAAGCTGTTTGTGCTGGATATGGTCTGCGCCCTTACCATTGCGCTGATCGATCTGGCCTTTCCGTACCTGTCCCGCTGGTGTATGTACGAGCTGCTTCCGCAGAACGCATACCGCACCTTTTTCACGGTGATGGCAGTGGCCGCGGCGGCTTTTGCGGTGCGGGGCGTGTTGACCTATATCATCGGCTACTACGGGCACACCTTTGGTATTCTGGTAGAGGCGGACATCCGCCGGGATCTGTTCCGCCACATGCAGGAACTGGATTTCGGCTACTATGACCGCAATCGGACCGGCGCCCTGATGAGCCGCCTGACCAGCGAGCTGTTTGAGATCACGGAGCTGGCCCATCACGGCCCGGAGGATATTTTCATCTCCGGCGTGACCGTCATCGGCGCGCTTGTCATCATGTTTACGATCCAGTGGCGGCTGGCGCTGGTGATCGCCGCCATTCTGCCGGTGTTTTTGATCGTGGTGTGGACCTGCCGCCGGTCGATGAGTCAGGCGTCCCGCCATGTGAAGCAGAAAACCGCCGCCATTAACGCGGGGATCGAGTCCGGCATTTCCGGTATCCGCACGGCAAAGGCCTTCGCCAACGAGGCGGAGGAACTGGAGAAGTTCAATGTCTCCAACGATGTTTATAAAACCTCCAAGAAGGAATTTCATAAGGCGATGGGCCGATTCAACGGCGTGATGGAATTCTTCCTGTCCATTCTCTCCGTGGCGGTGATCGCCGCCGGCGGCGTCCTCATTATGCGGGGCGAGCTGAATACCGTGGACCTGATTACCTTCAGTCTGTATATCACAACCTTTGTGAATCCCGTGCGGAAGCTGGCCAACTTTTCCGAGCTGCTGGCCAACGGCACTGCCGGTTTTTCCCGCTTTCTGGAGCTGATGCGGACGGAGCCGGCCATGAAGGACGTGCCGGACGCCGTGGAGCTGACCGACGTAAAGGGACAGGTGGATGTGGACCACGTCAGCTTTGCCTATGAGGGAGATCTGGATGTGCTTCACGATGTGGATCTGCATATCAAGGCGGGAGAGACGCTGGCGGTGGTGGGACCTTCCGGCGGCGGAAAGTCCACCCTGTGCAAGCTGATCCCAAGATTTTACGATGTGACGGACGGCGATATCCGCATCGACGGGCAGGATGTGCGCCATGTGACCCAGCGCTCTCTGCGGCAGCAGGTGGGCGTGGTACAGCAGGACGTATTTCTGTTTGCTGACAGTATTCTGAACAACATCCGCTGCGGCAAGCCGGAGGCCACCGAGGAGGAGGTTATCCGGGCGGCGCAGCTGGCGGAGATCTATGACGATATTCAGGCCATGCCTGACGGTTTGGAGACCTATGTGGGCGAGCGGGGGACGCTGCTCTCCGGCGGACAGAAGCAGCGGATCTCCATTGCCCGGATCTTTTTGAAAAATCCGCCGGTGCTGATTTTGGACGAGGCCACCTCAGCGCTGGACAGCGTGACGGAGGCAAAATTGCAGGAGACCTTTGAACGGCTTTCCCAGGGGCGGACCACCATCATCATCGCCCACCGGCTGTCCACCGTGCGGAACGCGGACCGCATCGCGGTGATCGAGGACGGCCGGGTGACGGAGCTGGGGCGGCATGATGAGCTGATGGCGAAAAACGGCGCTTATGCCCGGTTGGTGCGGACACAGGAGCTGCGCCATGGATAAGAGCAAGCTGCTGGACCAGTGCGGCGCTCTGGGAGAGGACCGGACGCTGCTGGCCCGGGTACTGGATCGGGCCAAGCAGGCATCAGAGCGGAATATCCCGGCGGCAACGGACTTTTTAAGCCCCGCCCAGCAGGCGCAGGCCGCCGATCTGCTTCGTGCGGCGGGAATTCCGGAGACAGCATATATCCGCTGGGGCGGCTATGACGGCGCGGAACGGGCGGTGCTCCTGTTCCTGCCGGATTGGATGGACCCTTCGGACGCCGGAACGTACAGCCCCATCCGGTGTCTGCGGGCGGCCTTCCGGGAGGAAGAAAACCTGACCCACCGGGATTTTTTGGGCAGTCTCATGGGTATGGGGATCGTCCGGGAGAAAATCGGAGATATTTTAGTAGGGCCGGACAGCGCCGATGTGCTGGTGCTGGATACCGTGGCGGAATTTCTGGCGCAAAGCTGGGAGTCCGCCGGACGGGTGAAGCTGCGGGTGGCGGAGATCGACCCCGGCTGCGTCCATATCCCGGAGATCCGACGGGAAGAGCGACGGGATACGGTGTCCTCCCTGCGGTTGGACGCTGTGTGCTCCACCGGCTTCCGCATGGCCCGGGGCAAGGCGGCGGCGCTTATCGAAAGCGGCCGGGTGCAGCTGAACTGGCGGGAGTGCACGAAGCCGGATCGGACGGTTTCCGAGGGAGATACCGTCTCTGCAAGGGGCTTTGGGAAATTTGAGCTGACGGAGGTGGGGACCTTGACGAAAAAGGGCCGCATCCCCATCACCGTGCAGTGCTATAAGTGAGAGGTGGTTTCTGTGCTGGAATACGCATTTGAGCGGGTGGACTGCACCGGCTCCGGCGGGTACAGCTTTTTGGGCGGCGTTGGACTGGCAACAGTGGGCCATCAGGAGATCATCCGGAAACGGGCAGCCGAGGGCTGGCGGTTTGCGGGCTGGATCCCGGTCACCCAACGGGCAGGCGGCTTTATAGAAACAATAGACCTCGTTTTTGAACGGGAAACCGCGGAAAAGGAGTAAATATGGAACAAAAGCAAATAGACCGGATCAACGAATTGGCGAAGAAGGCAAAAAGCCCCGAAGGGTTGACCGAGTGGGAGGAGATGGAGCGCGCCGCCCTGCGGCGGGAATACATTGATTCCGTGCTGGGCAATTTGAAAGGGCAGCTGGACAATACCTATATCGTGGATGAACAAGGCAACAAAACAAAATTGCAGAAAAAAGGAGAGAAGTAATATGGCGATCCTGTCAAATCTGGAACCGAAGCGGGTATTTGAAATTTTTGAGGAGATGTGTGCCATTCCTCACGGCTCCACCAACACAAAGGCCATCAGCGACTGGTGCGTGGCATTCGGCGAAAAGCTGGGTTTGGAGCATTATCAGGACGAGGCCAACAACGTGATCCTGATCGCCCCGGCCACGCCGGGCTATGAGGACGCCCCGGCGGTGATCTTGCAGGGCCATGTGGACATGGTATGTGAAAAGGAGGCGGGCTGCGCCAAGGACATGGACAAGGAGGGCTTGGACCTCTTTGTGGACGGCGATCTGGTAGGCGCCAAGGGGACAACTCTGGGCGGCGATGACGGCATCGCCGTAGCCATGGCACTGGCGGCGCTGGAGGACACCACCTTGCAGCATCCCCGGCTGGAGGTCGTGCTGACTACCGACGAGGAGATCGGTATGCTGGGTGCCGCCGTGCTGGATGTGACGCCGCTGCAAGGGCGTACCATGCTGAATATCGACTCCGAGGAGGAGGGGATCTTCACCGTGGGCTGTGCCGGTGGCAGCAGCGTGTTCTGCCATCTGCCGCTGATCCGGGAGGAATTCGCCGGGGAGACGCTGGCGGTGCGGGTGTCCGGTCTGGTGGGCGGACACTCCGGCGTGGAGATCAACAAGGGCCGGGCCAACGCCGATGTGCTGCTGGGGCGGCTGCTGCGGGCCATGTCCGCCGCGACGGAGCTGCGTCTGGTGTCCGCTGAGGGCGGCAGCAAGGACAACGCCATTCCCACAGCGGCGACGGCGGTGGTCACCGTGGCTGACGGCAGTGCGGCCCGGAAGGCTGCGGAGACGCTGGCTGCGGAGATGAAGAAGGAATACCGGATCGCGGATCCCGGTCTGACGGTAGCTGTGGAAACGGTGGAGACCAAGAGCCTGCCGATGGACGAAGTGACCACCGGCAAGGCGCTTTGTATGCTGACCTGCCTGCCTAACGGGGTGCAGGCCATGAGTATGGATATTCCCGGTCTGGTGCAGACTTCCTTGAATATAGGCATTCTGAAATGCGGCGACGATGAAATGACGGCGGTGTGCTCCGTCCGCAGCAGTGTAGCCAGCCAGAAGCAGATGGTTCGGGATCGCCTGCGGTGCCTGACGGAGCAACTGGGGGGCCGTGTGGACGTGATCGGCGACTATCCCGCTTGGGAATATCTGCCGGATTCTCCCCTCCGGGAGCGGATGATCGAGGTCTATCGGGAGCAGTACGGCAAGGAGCCGGTGGTGGAGACGATTCACGCCGGTCTGGAGTGCGGCCTGTTGGGTGAAAAGCTGCCGGGACTGGACTGCGTGTCCTTCGGCCCGGATCTGACGGACATCCACACCCCCAGAGAGCGAATGCACATCGCGTCCGTCCAGCGGACGTGGAAGCTGCTGTGTGAGGTTCTGAAGCGCAGCAAGTAAACAGGAAAACAGAGGCAACCCCGACGGATAGTCGGGGTTGCTTTTTTGTGGCGGATGTGGTATCTTATTTGAAAATGATTCTCAAATTGAGAGGAGACCACTGTGAAAAGACTGTTGATTTGCGTACTGGCGCTGGCGCTGCTGGCAGGATGCGCACCGGCATCCGTGCAGGAACCGGAGGATGGAAAGCTGCACATTGTAGCGACTGTATTTCCGGCGTATGACTTTGCCCGGGCCGCCGCCGGAGACTTAGCGGATGTGGAATTACTGCTGCCGCCGGGGACGGAGAGCCATTCCTATGAACCTACTCCGGCGGATATTTTGAAGGTGCAGAGCTGTGACCTCTTTTTGTATCTGGGAGGGGACTCCGACCAGTGGGTAGAGACGATTTTAGAGGCGGCGGAGCCTACGGGCCGGACACTGGCGCTGATCGACTGCGTGGAGACTCTGGAGGAGGAGCACGTAGAGGGGATGCAGGAGGAAGTGGGGCATCACCACGATGAGGACGAGGATGACCATGACCACGACCACTTAGGGACTGTGACGGAGATCGATGAGCATGTTTGGACCGCCCCGGCCAACGCCGCGGCCATCACCCGGCAGTTTGGGGAGGTACTGGCGGAGTTGGACAGTGCGAATGGGGAGCGGTATCGGGCCAACGCAGAGAAATATGCGGAGGAGATCGACACTCTGGATGGCGAATTTCATGCGTTTTTCGACAGCTTGCCGGACCGGACTATAGTGTTTGGAGATCGGTTCCCACTGCGGTATTTCGCAGAAGAATTTGATCTGCGGTACTACGCGGCATTTCCGGGATGCTCCACCCAGACGGAACCGTCCGCCGCGACCATTGCTTTTCTGACGGACAAGGTACGGGAGGAAGGGATTTCGACTGTCTGGTATATTGAGTTTTCCAATCATCTGGTGGCGGACGCCATCGCCGAGGCGGCGGGGGCGGGGACCGCGATGTTCCACACCTGCCACAACGTGTCTCCGAATGAGTTGGCAGGGGGAGAGACGTATGTGACGCTCATGCGGGGGAATCTGGAACGTCTGCGGGCGCATTTGAACGAAAGGTGAGAAAATCTGCATAAAGAAAACGAAAAAAGCACGGCTTTGCCGTGCTTTTTTTGCGTGAATTCGCAAATGTCAGAGGCCAAACAGGAGCCGCACGGTGAGGGCAGCGGTGAGAAAGCCAGTGAGGTCTGCCGCCAGCGCCGCCGGGACGGTGTGGCGGGTACGGACGATGCCAGCGGAGCCGAAGTAGACGGCGATGGTGTAAAAGGTGGTTTCTGTGCTGCCCAGCATGACGGCGGCCACCCGGCCGATGTAGCTGTCGGGCCCGTGGGAGGCCATCAGATCACTGGCAACGGCCAGTGCGCCGCTGCCGGATACGGGGCGGACCAGCATCAGCGGCACGGTCTCCGCCGGGATGCCCAGAAGGTTCAAAACCGGGGCGCACAGCCGGGCCAGCGCATCCATGGCACCGGAGGCCCGGAACATACTGACGGCGGTGAGTAAGCCCACCAGAGCGGGGATCACATGGAGCAGGACGGTAAGACCGTCCTCCGCGCCGCGGGTCAGGGCGGCGTAGACGTTGACCCGGCGCCCGGTGCCGCAGGCGGCGGCTCCCGCCAGCAGCAGGGGGATGATGAGGTCAGAGGGGTTCATGCAGGGCCTCCTTTCCGGCGGGAGAGAAGGCGGGCGGTGAGCAGGCCCACCGTGACAGAGGCGAGAGAACTGATCCAGACGGCGGGCAGAATGTCGAAGGGGGCGGCACTGCCGAAGGCAGCCCGGACGGAGGCCACGGTGGTGGGCAGAAGCTGGATGGAGGCGGTGTTGAGCACCACCAGCAGGCACAGCTCGTCACTGGCAGTGCCACCGCAGTTTCGGGCCATCCGCCGGGCGGCTTGGATGCCCAGCGGCGTGGCGGCGTTGCCAAGGCCCAGAAGGTTCGCGGAGACATTGGCGGAGACTGCCGCCAGCGTTTCCTCGTCCCGGCTGGCGTTGGGCAGCAGGCGGCGCAGCAGCGGACGGAACAGTGCGGCGATGCGGCGGGACAGACCGCAGACATTCAGAATCTCCATGACGCCGCTCCAAAGGCAGAGGATGCCGGCCATAGAAAGGCTCAGCTCCAGAGCGGACTGGGCACCGTCCAGCGCGGCGGCGGCCACGGCGCTGAGGTTCCCGTGAAAAAAGCCCCAAAGGAAGGAGAGGATCACCAGACCGGACCAGATATAAGACATTGCCATCGTTCGACACTCCCAAGCATTGATTTTGAGAAATGGGTGCACTGCAACTGTATGCGGGAGCGGGGACGGTCATTCTGAAAAATACAAATTGGGGGGCGATCTCGCGGGGCATCTTCAAAATGCGGGGCACTCCGAGAGAAATGACTGACCAGAAGCGGAAAAGAACGGGAATAAAAGGGACAAATGGATCGCAAAACAGAACAGCTCCTCCGCTGCATGGCGGAGGAGCTGTTTATGTACGTCAGTTTTCGGATTCTGCCATGCGGTAGCCCACGCCCACTTCGGTGAAAAGGTATTCCGGTTCGGCAGGATTTTTTTCAATCTTCCGGCGGATGTTGGCCATGTTGACCCGAAGAATCTGGTTATCGCCGCTGGCCCGGGGCCCCCACAGCTCCTTGATGATGGAATCATAGGTCATCACACGGCCAGCGTGCTTGCCTAACAGAGCGACGATCCGGAATTCGCTGAGGGTCAGCTTGGCGTTTTCACCCCGGACGAGAACCTGATGCTTGTTGTAGTCGATGGTGAGGTCGCCTACGGTGTAGGTGCCCTGCTGGGCGATCTCACTGTTGCCGGTGGCGGTGCGGGTGTGGCGGATGGCCGTCCGCACACGGGCCAGCAGCTCGTCGGTGCCGAAGGGCTTGGTGAGGTAGTCATCGGCCCCCAAATCCAGAGCGGAGACCTTGTCCTGCTCGTGGGAGCGGGCGGAGACCACCACCACCGGCAGGTTGGACCACTTGCGGACAGATTTCAGCACCTCCATGCCGTCCATGTCCGGCAGACCGAGATCGAGGATGACCAGATCCGGACAGTGCGAGGAGATCATGGTCTTCGCCTCACTGCCCGAGCGGGCCAGCAGCGTTTCGTAGTCGTTGGAGTTCAAAATAGTGGAGATAAAGTGTATTCATTTGGACGGTGGATTCGATGGAGCAATGGAAGTAAATGATGCCGCTATGAATGCAAATCTGAAAGGACAAATAGCAAAAGCGGCAGGGGGAGCGTATGTTGATACGAAGGCGCTTACAGGCCCGATGGCTATTTTGTCAAGGTATTGTGTGCAAAATGGTGTAAGTATAATGAATTCGCGTGTGTTTAAGTGGATAAACAGAGCATGCATTGCAGCGCAGATTATATTTGCTGTTGCTTGTTTCTGTATCTTTATTCAATATTAGTAGTCGGGAGAAGTTAATGGGAAAGATAATAATTCACAAATCGCTTTTAGGCCATATAAAGATTGACGGAAGTTTTATTGATGATAAAGTTAAAGAGTTAGAAATGGCTAGTGGAATATATGATATAGTTGGCGGAACAGATTGCGATTCATCATATAATACAGAAAGCTATCAGCATGGAAGTAAATCCAGTATAACCTGGGGAATACATGAAAAAGTGAAAATTGACGATAAATCCGTTTGCCATGTGCATGTAAAAAGAAAATTGTCATTTTTATATATTGTTCCGGTAATCAAAGTGAAATATGAGAGTAATGAGGTATTATAAAATGTCAGATATCAAAGGTAAGATAGTTTTAAAAACACCTTTCATTTGTGAATGTTGTATCAGAAGTGATAGGGTATACAAAACTCTAAATTCTTTCAAAAAAACACAATGGTTGAACTATCAGCAGGCAAGCATATGATTAATGTGGGTATCGGTTATGATGAAATGCCAGAGAGCAGCAGAGTATATAGTGCGGATACTTGGGCATGGGAAAGCGATAAAGCAATAGAAATCGGTGAAAATGCTTTGCTTATTTCGATAAAGAGAAAATGGCATTTATTTAGGCCGGTTACAGTAGAAGCTGAAATAATAAAATAGTGGAAACATACTGCAAGGAGATAATGATGAGTAAGTTGAGTTTTGATAAGAAAACCTTTAACTGGGGCTATGGTTTTGTCTATACCTTCCAAAGTCGAAGTTAGAAGACCACAGTCACAATTATTATGAATTCTATTTCTTTTTGGAAGGAAATGTATCGATTGAAATTGCAGGAGAAAGGCGTCCGCTTCAGTACGGAGATGTCGTTCTAATTCCGCCGGAAGTGGCACACCATGTTGTGATTCATGATGTGGAAATGCCGTATCGCAGATTTGTCTTTTGGATTAGCAAAGAGTATGCAAATCAGTTGATGCAGTTGTCACAAGCTTACGGATATCTGATGCAACAGGCAGCGGTGACTGGTAAATACATTTTCCATAATGATAGAATTTCGTTTAACGCAATACAGACAAAGGTGTTTCGTTTGATAGAAGAAATCCACTCCAATCGTTTTGGAAAAGAAGCGAAGATATCTTTGTGCCTGAATGATCTGATACTTCATTTGAATCGAACAGCATATGAGCAGGAGCATCCGAAGAGTC
>ERZ827452.3123-NODE-3123-length-11038-cov-3.674315_pt1 | contig 11038 bp, 6 predicted proteins | sample MGYA00519866_ERZ827452 | MGnify/ENA primary metagenome ERZ827452 (study PRJEB31778, sample SAMEA3449307) | human gut metagenome | biome: human gut; feature: human-associated habitat; material: faeces | place: United Kingdom | collected 2010/2012 ... | reverse complement strand
CCGGGCCTCGGCGTGGACAACCGCCTCGCCCTTCCGGCCGATCATCAGCTCCGCCAGCTCCACAATGGAGGTATTCTCCACGGCTCTGGTGGCAACCAGCTTGCCGTCCCGAAGGATGGTGATGTGGTTGGAAGCGGCCATGACCTCATCCAGACGATGGGTGATGAAAATAATTGCGATGCCGCTGGCGGCAATTTGCTTCATAACGGAAATCAGCTGGTCTGCCTCAGACTCCGTCAGAACGGCGGTGGGCTCATCGAATACCAGCAGCTTCACGCCGGTCTTGTCAATTTCCCGGGCGATTTCCACGAACTGCATATAGCCCACAGGCAGTCCCCGCACCAGCGTATTCTCGTCCAGGCTCATGCCCACGCTGTCCAGTGCCTTCCGGGCATCCTTGCGCATAGCAGGGAAATCCAGGGTCTCCAAATCCTTGCCCAGGATCCGGCTGACGGGATTTGGCTTGGCAATTTCCCGGTTGAGCTTAATGTTCTCTGTAATCGTAAAGCCGGGCAGGAGCATGAATTCCTGATGCACCATGCCAATACCCATGGCCATGGCGTCCTGGGGAGAAAGAATACTGACCTTCTCACCGTTCAGAAAGATTTCTCCCTCAAATCCACCGGTGCTGTGAATCACAGGCATACCGAACAGGGTATTCATCAGGGTGGATTTGCCTGCACCGTTCTCGCCGAGAAGCGCATGGATCTCGCCGGGCTTTACGGAAAGAGACACATCGCTCAGAACCGCGTTATTGCCGTACTGCTTGCTGATGTGCTTCATTTCCAGTACGTATTCGTTCTGCATTCTTTGTGTTCCTCCTTGTATACGGTTAGACGGGTCCGCCCGAATAAATCGGGTGGACCCGTTATTTGGACTTGCATTTTGTTGTTACTGAGGCGTTTGCGCCCGTTGGGCGCATTCCCTCAGTAAACTTGAGGGAGCGCCTGAACCCGATTACAGGTAATCGTTGAAGTCAACAGGAGCCAGCAGGATGGTGTAGTAGTTGTCGAAGGTGGTGCCTTCGTCGTTGGTGTAGTTCTTGATGGTTGCGCCCTGAACTCTCTCGTTGAACATGTTCTTCAGGGTGTCGGCATCGTTTCTGCTGGTGATGGTGCCCTCGGCGAAGCCCTTGGCATACTCAACGCCCACGGCGATGATGGTCATGGCAACGGGAGAAGCCCAGGTGGAGTAGCGGTCAAGCGCGTTGTGCTCCTTCAGCTTCAGAGCGATCTGGTGCAGAGCCTCCTGATCGTCACCGCCGATGGCCAGCTCCAGACCCAGGGTAGCGGGGAAGGCGTGGTAGGGGCTGGGGCAGCAGGGAGAGGGATAGTAAGCGTTGGGCTCATCCAGGCAGGCAGTCTGCAGAGAGGGCTGCATGCCGCAGTTGGTGGTGAAGAAGGCAACCTTCTTGCCCTCGTACTTGGCCAGCTCCTGAGGAACATCCTCCAGGATGAACTGCTGGGAAGCGGACAGGCCGGCCTCGGCGGTGGGGTCGGGAGCGGTGACGTCCACGAACTCGATGCCCAGAGCGTCAGCGTTCTGCTTGAGCAGGTTGTGACGGCCGACGATCAGCTCCATAGCCATGTGACGGGGGAAGGAATAGTGAATGAACACATCGATGCCCCACTTCTCGCAGGACTCCATGATGGTGTCGCCCTGACCGACTTCATCGGCGTACAGCACGATATCGGAAGCGGCGGAGATAACGGCAGGATCCTCCTGGGGTGTGCCGGCAACCAGCAGGATGTCGTCACGGCCCATTTCCCGAACCTTATCGAAGCCGGCCTTAGCGCCGGGGACGGCCTGGCACATCACGATGGCCTTCACGTCGGGATCGGAAGCGAAGGAGACGATCTGGGAAACGGTGGTCTCCATCTCGGACATAAAGTTGTCAGGATAAGTAGCGGTCACAATGTGCTCGGGACCATAGGTGGCCAGAGCCTTCTCGGCGGCCCGGAACTCTTCCTCGCCCTGAGAAACGGTGCCGGTGAGAATGGCAATCTTCCAGTTGTCATTGCCGGAAGCAGCAGCGGTAGCGGCGGCCTCGGCGACGGTGCCTTCGGTAGCGGCAGGGGCAGCGGTAGTGGGGGTCTCGGTCTTGGCGCCGCAGGCAGTCATGCCCAGCACCATGACAACGACCAGCACCAGGCTAATCATCTTTTTCATGCTATTTCCTCCTTATAATGTCTTTACATCAGCTACGCAAGTCCCTGATGTAAGGATTTCTTGGTTATTGTAGCACAGAAATTTAACAAATGCAAACAAAAACAGGGGAAACCCCCGGATTTCGGTAATTTGTTAAAAAACACACGGCTACGTTACGCACTTTCCTACTACATTGCACAAAAGTGGTCAATTGTTAATGAAATTATCAGTCGATATTCTTGCACAGCGCACCGTTATCCGGGTCTTTCCGCCAATCGTACAGGTGAAGAGTGTCAGATCCCAGTCCCCTTCCTCCATAGGCTCCACGTCCTCCGGATTCAGGATTTCCAGGGAAACCACTTCGTATTCAAAATCATTGTCCTCCACGTCCCGGAAGGTGACGGGATCGCCGATCTGGAGCTTTTTCAGTCGGCCGAAATGGGAATCGTAATTGTGCGCCATCACAATCAGATTGTCGTTATAGGCAGAGCCCAGATACCGGCAGGGTGCGATTTTCAGCAGCTCCCCACTCCAGCCGTTCAGCACCGGAAGGGTTCTTCCGATGGTGGGAAGAAATAAAGTGCCCACATATTCCCGACCGTCGATCTCCACCACCGGCATTTCCATCTCCGGCACCAGCTCATAATCCGGTCGGGTGAAAGAAGGAAGGGTCTCCCCTTCCCCCTCCGGATCGGTTTCCCGCGTTTGCTCACTCTGCCGGACAAGCTGAATCAAGTCCTGGGAAGCGGTTAGCCCCGCCTGCCGGTCGTCCCAGAGGTTGTAGCCTGCCAAGACGGCCGCCGCCAGAATCAGAAGCAGCCCCAGGGTTATGGTCAGGGTTCCCTTACGCCTCATAGTTATCCTCTTTCCGGCGCAGAAGACCCACAATCACCAGCACCAGTCCCGCCAGCAGCAGCACCGGAACCGGCCACCAGAGCTGACCGGTCTGGGGCAGCTTGCCGCCCCTAGGATGGTCGGGACGGTTGCAGGTGTTGGTCACCGTGATGATGGTTCCGTTCTTCTTCACCTTTGGGTTGTTGTAGCCCTTCACCCTCTCCTCTGTCACCGTCCACTCGCAGGTGGCGTCCAGATCGCTCCATGTGTATTTCCAGTTGTTGTCCTTGGAAAGCGTCACCACCGCGTCGTCCAGGTCGGCAATTTCGCCGTCGCACAGCAGCGTCACCGTGATTTCTTCCGGACGGCGTTTGGGATGGCAGGAGTCTTTCCAGACCTTGACCACCTCAATGTCTGTGATGTCAGCCTCCCGGCGGGACTTGGCATTGACCTGCTGAGTATAGACCCACTGGCCGTCGAAGTAATTCGGAAGGCTCACCAGGAAAGGACTGGTGGTGTAAATCCAGCCGTTTTTTACGGTTTTGGTGTCGCGAACATAGTAAAGGCCGGGAACCAGGGTTTTTCCCTCGGAGGGGAATACCGCGTCTCCGTTTTTATCGGTTTTTGCCTTGTCCACAGGCGTGGCACCTGCCGGGAAATCGCTAATCAGTCTATTCAGCGTTTTCTCCCAATCTGCCTGACTGCCGCCGGTGACATAACGGGAAAAGGCAGGCTCCGCCGTCAGAGCGCCCCCCTGCCCCATTTTCGCCACCAGGTACAGGGAGAATTCCACTCCGGCAAGGGGAATATTCTCGCCGCTGGGGTTGTACACATGATGAACGGTCAGAGAAACCGGCTTTGTCAGATCCGGCGCCGACTGGGCACCGACAGGCAGAGCCAGCGCACCCCCAAGGGTCACAAGGCACATCAGCCACGCCAGCCATCTATGAATTTGCTTCATACTTATCACCACTTTATTCCAGGATCCATCGCTTATTTCGCCGCCTGGGAATCAGAAGTCCCAGAAGCAGCACCAGCAAAATGGGGGCAGCCACCACCGGCGCCACCAGATAAGGCTCAATCTGAATGGCGTCCGAGGTCACCCGGACATTTTTCGCGTCTTTTTCCGTCTCCACCCGGTGGCCTCGCACCAGAAGCCGGTGAGTATTGATGCCGTAAGGGGTGCAGGTCACCAGGGTGCATAAGTCTTTCCCCTCCTCGATGAGCAGGGCTTCGGTGTCCTGAGGCTCCACAATGAGAATCTGGTCAACCTCGTATGTCAGCACCTGATCCAGCACACCCAGCCGGAACCGATCTCCTACCACCAGCCGATCCAGGTCGGTAAAGAGCTTGGCACTGGGCAAGCCCCGGTGACCGGACAGGACGCAGTGAGTGCTCTCCCCGCCCACGGGCAGGCTCGTCCACTCCAGGTGTCCCACTGCCACCTGCAAAACCGATTCCTCGGTGCCGTGGTAAATGGGCAGGGACACCTTCAGGCTGGGAATTTCAATATACCCCATAATCCCCATGCCGGACACATCCAGCAGCCGCTCATATTCCGCCTTCTGACTGTCGTCCAGAAGATAGGCGTTTTCCCTGCCTACCAGGGAGCGGTTATATTCCCAGGCCTGCTGCCAGAGCTCGTCATAGTGGTTTTCGTCCAGCTTGGAAACCTCCTGAGAATAAGCGGCGATGGCACGGGACTGATGGGCCTCATTCCACCAGTTGGAGAAGGAAGGGTACAGCATCAGGGACAGTCCTACGACCAATATAAGAATCAGAATCATTGTCGAGGCATGTTTGCGCATAAGGCTCTCCTTGCTGCTGTCGAATCTATCAAAATACTCTGCCAGTGCTCACACCGGTGCGGCTATCCCTCGGTACTTCCGAGAACCATCGTTAGCATCTGTAGGGGACGATGCCCTCATCGTCCCAAAACGAAAAAGTGTGCGTATATTCACACGCTTAAAAAATGTTTTGGCTCTGATTACTCCGGCGGCAATTTTCTTGTCCCGGCAAGAAAATTGATAAGAATCTCCCGACCGCCCTAACGAGCTGCGGCAAAATGCTTCGGATTGCAATGGGCGGTTTTGCCGGAATCTCGGATTATCTCCGAGATTCCGGGCATTTCTGTAGGCTAGAAATCGGTCTATCCGGAAAGTTTCTTAATTCTCGGAACGCATCCGCTTCTTGGTGACGAGCAGCACCACCGCCGCCAGCACCAGCACGCCGCCCAGGACATAGAAGAGGGTGGTGCCCATGCCGCCAGTGGAAGGCAGCTCTGCGCCGGACTGGTTGACCACGTTGGTAGACAGAGTCGTGGAAGGTTCTCCGTTGCCAATCGTAACCGTGGGATTGCCAGCGCTCAACGCACTTCCGTCAGTGTTATACTCTGCCGCGATTCTGAAGGAAACCGGTTCGCTCAGCAGGTTGTAGCCTGCAGGCGATTTCGTCTCATAGAGGTAGTAGTTCACACTATCGTCCAGGCCTTTGATGACGGGACTTCCGGCTTCGATGGCGTAGACGATGTCCGTTTCACCCGCCAATGCAATGCGGTATGCACCTCCGCCAGTCTTCACCAGACCAATCAAATCTGCGGTAACGGTCGGTACACCGTTATCATCGCACGCAAGATCCGTAACCTGGATTGTGCCAGACTTGGACAGTACGAACTTTGCGCCGGTCAGAGTGTTGCCGCCCTTGTCCACCTTGTTGATGCCCATCTTAAAGGTCCAGTCGTAGACCTTTTTGTCCGGGGACTTGCCTTTGCCATCGTCGTTGGGATTGTTGCTGTACTCCAAATGGGCAGCGTTGTCCTGTTTGCCATCGTCATAGACCTTGGCATTCTCATTCAACACGCCAGTGTAGTAAGCATACAGCTTATCGTTTTTCGTAATCACGTTATCCGCCACAGCTTTCAGGATATCAACATCAATGGTGAAGGTGTTGCCGGTGGCGTTCACAGTGTAGTACGCTTCACTTAGCCGAGTCCCCTGGTCATTGACCTTGATGGTCACGTCAGAAGAAACCTTAACGTTGGAGGTCAGGCCAGCGGACATGGTATCACAAATCCAGTAGGTATACGTTTCATAGCCGGCGGTATCAGGCACGGTGGAGATGGTACGGAACTCCACGGTATCTCCGATCTGGTTATCACCCACAACACCCCAAGAGCCATCGTCGTTGTGCTTAATCTGCTTGTCGAGAGTCGGCTTATCGCCCTTCGGCGTAGCATTCACGTTGCCGACCACCTCCATGATATAGGCGGTGTAGAAATCGTCCTGATTGCTCAGTGTGTTATCCTTGTCCTTGACCAGATAGTAGCCGGCGGAAAGTCCGGAGATGCTGTAGCTGCCGGTTCCCGCAGTGCTCACGGTCGGGTTCTGCAAATACTGAGCAACTTCCTTCGCAAAAGCCTTGGCATCCGTCTCGGTCTTCAGGCTCGCCGCCTTATCGGCCGCATCGCCTAATGCGGTTTTGCCCGCTTCTGTCACGCCACTGCCCCAGACGATGTTGGACAGGATTTTGTCTCCATTTTTTTCGGCCAGATCGCCCGCAAAAACCTGATACGCCTCATAGGTGTGGCCGGTTTTCTCATTTGTTATGGTGATGGTGTAGGCATCCGCAGCGGAGGCGGTGGCGGTCATGGCAAAGACCATCATCAGCGCCAGCAGCAGGCAGGTCAGTTTTCTAAGCTTGTTCATAGTGACATTCCTTTCTTTTCCGGTTGTTTCAGAATTGGGGTTGCGGAATTCATTGTGCTCAGGCGTCCCTCCTTCTGCGTTTCTTCCGCGTCAGAAGATACAGCCCGCCGGCGGTTACCAGCGCGCCGCCCAGGGTGAAGCCCCGGGTGCCGCCGCCGCCGGTTTTCGGCAGTTCATATGTGGGTACCGGTTCGTTTTCCACAAACTTCTGCTGATCCGTCTGGGACAAGTCCATTGCCCCTGTCGGCAGATTTTGGGGAAGGGTGCGCGCCGCGCCCTCAGGATTGGAGAAGTAGAAGTAGAACACCTGAGGGGTATCCGGAAGCCGGTAGCCTGCCGGTGCTTTGGTCTCCTTCAGGGCATAGAGGGTATCGTAGTCAAAGTTCAGCTGTGCGTCCGCCTTGTCCTGAATCCGGATGGTCAGACGACCAGCGTCATCGGTGGCCATGGGATTGGGGAACGCCGAGCCGTCCGGCCGGGCGACATACTCCGTGAAGGCATAGGGCGTTACGGAGGTATCCACCGTGTACACGGTAAATTCTGCACCCGGCAGAACAGTGCCGTAATCCCCTCTGGCTACCTTGTAGATTAACAGGGTTCTGCCGGAAGTTACCTGACCGCTGGTTTGGGTTTCCTGCCACTTCTTTTCGAATTTGTCGGCATCCGTTTCGTAGCCCGTTCCCTCCAGTGTAACCTTGTTTCCAATGGAAAGGTCTTCGATAATGCCATTTTTCGGCGCATTGGTTTCCACCTGGTACTTGTACTCCAGCCGCAGATGGGTTCCGTCTGGCACATCGGACATGCGCAGAATGCACCCTCTATTCGGATCCCATTCGTTGATGCCCAGCTGCTCTTCAAAAGTCCAGGGAACCGAAAGCGGCGTTTCGGTTGTGGTACCGTCCTCATTTTTAGTCACCCGGTACAGCTTCACGGAATTCTGCACCAGGGACACGTCCATCTGAACGTTGTCACCGTGATAGTTCCCACTCTCATCCGTATAGTGAGCCCATATCCACTTCTTGTAGGTCAGAGTATCCACCAGGGTCAGCTTCCTGGTGCCATCGAGCAACGTCTTGCCTTCGGGATTGATGGACACCGAGTAGCTCAGCATCCGGCTGTCGTTGTGCCATGTGCCGATTTTGCCCAAAATCCTCGTTTCCGTGTCCTGATTGTCATAAGTCCACTCCTGGGTCTGGGAGGCACTGCCGATTTCCGCTACCTCTACCTTATTGGTAAAAGGATGGGTATTATTATCCGTATAGTCCGTCCGGCAGCCGAAGACAAAGGTCAGCTTGGTTTTCGTGGGCAGGTCGCCGCCGTTCAAGGCGGTAACCTTCAGAGATACCTTTCCCGTGGTCTTGTCGTAGGTTCCGTTCACCTGGTACAGGCCATCCTCCCCGGAAACAGCGCCGCCTTCCCCGATTGTCATGCTTACGGTGCTGTTACTCCACTGATTGATAGGCCGAATCAGCACCAGCTCCTCCAGCGTCACATCCGAGGGCAGCGTGTCCGTAATGTCCAGGGACTGACGCACGGTGTCGTCCAGGGTGACAATGACCTTCCATATCAGATCGCCCTGGCTGGTGACGGTGCTGGTTCCGGTTTTTCCGTCGTCGTCGGTTTTTTCGACACCGGATCGCCAGTACTCAAACTGGGCACTGCCTTCCTTCTCCCCCGCCTTGAAATAATTGGAATAGACCTGGGTCGTCTTGGCAGGGTCGATTATCAGGGTCGTGCCGTAAGTGACGGAAATCTCCTGAGCCTGCCCGTTCGCCGGAACCCAATCCTCAAGCAGCGTCAGGGTCAGCTTGCGGAACTTGGCATTCGTGTAGCTGTCAATCTTGCTGTATTCATATTGATTGGGCGACCAGTAGATACCGTCCGCAATGTCCACCTTCACATTCTGGGGCTGAATGCCCAGTTTCTCGCAGAACGCCGTAACCGCATCCTTCACCTGGACATTCGTCATATAGATGTTGTCATTTCCGGCACCCACGGAATCCTCCAGCACAGTGCCCTTAGGCATACCTCCCGCGGGGACGTGAATGGTCACCGTCCAGGGAAGCACGCCGGTGGTTTTGTCCTCGGAAAGGGTCAGCGTGCCGCTGGTTTTCTCCACACTGCCGCCGCTGCCAATCGTGACCTCGGCAGTTACCTCTTCCTCATGGTCACCCTTTTTCAGGTGGGCGGTATTGGAGACGGTTCTGGCTGCCAGCGCCGGGCTGGCGGCGGTGGTGTAGGTAATTGTATAGGTGTTGGTGTTTGCCTCGCCATCTACCGGCTGGAAGATGATGGAAACCTTACCGCTTCCATCAGTACCGAGCTGGTAGCCGCTGGCGGGGCTGACCTGGATGGAGTTCTCCAGGGCGTGGGTAAGCATATCGTCCGTCAGCTCTGCCCCGGCAATGTTCCGCTTTTTGGCGTTGACGGTAATCACCCAGGTGATGGTCTCCTGGCTGGCATTATAGGTGCCGGACTTGGCCGCGTCGATGCCTACGCCCACCTTCGCCTCCCTCTCGATTTCATCGCCGGGATTTTCCGGATCCGGGTCGAAGGACGCCTTGTTGATGACCTCCTTCACATTCTCGTCCTCAGGGGCAGCCGTATAATAGGTAATGGTGTAGCGCTGATCGTTCTGCTTCCCGTCCACCTGGGTGAAGGTGATTTTCCCGTTTTCCAGGGTATAGCCGCCGGCAGGGCTGACGGTGATATCCGACCCGGCGGAAAGGGTTTGGAACATCTCATCCGTCAGGGTGGCTCCGGTAATGTCCGAACGGTGGTCGTTCAGCGTGATCGTCCACTTGATTCGGCTACCCTCCAGCTTGCCAACCTTGGCGGCGGTGTGGGTCTTGTCAATTTGGGAGGATATGTTCTTCTCGTCTGTAACCTCCTGCTTCCGTCCCTCATCTTTGGCTTTGACGGTGAGCTTGTTGTTCGGATTCATCACCGCGGCGGGGTAATCGGTCACGTCATAGGTATATTCAATTGTATGGGTCTGCCCCGGATTCAGTCCGGGCAGGTCATTCATGGTGATGGTGCCGGTGTCGGCATTCCAAGTGGCTGAATGCTCCTGTCCGTTCACCTTCACCACAGGGGTTCCCAGGGTCATGCCGCTGGTTTGAATGGTATCCGTGAACTGAATGGGACTGGGGGTTCCCTTCTTGGTGCTGATGGTCACCCGATAGGTCAGCTTGCCGTCATCGATATTGCCGTCCGTCGATTTACTGGCGGAAATATCGTATTTCTCCGTTTCGCCGTTGGGATATTTAATTTCATCCGTATTGATGATCAGCTGGTTGTCCCCGCCGCCCAATACAATTCTTCCGTCCTCTTGAACCTTGGTGGCATCCAGCGTGCCGTTAAAATTCACGAAGCCCGTCACATCGTCCTGGGTTTGGTTGACATTCGACAGAATCACCGACAGCCGATAGACGCCGTTCACCTTTTCAAATCGGTAAGTACCTCTGTTATCCTCCAGGGGATGCTCCTGATTCAGCAAGCTCTCCGGAATCTCGATTCCCTCCGGGTAATCATAGGTGTAGGTGGTGGTGTTACTGAATGCAGAACCGGGTATCCGGAAATCGACGTGGATTGTCGTCTTGAATTTGTTCACAGACGGATCATAGCTGGCCTTTGGGGTAGAAGTCGCCGTAATCTCCACATTGGGCAGAGGCTCCGTGCCCTCCGCAAAAAGAGCCAGTGCCTCTTCCTGTACCGGAAGCGTTTCCTCGGTCGCCGTGACCTGTAGGGTTTCCTCCGGCGTTGTGACCTGCTCAGACAGAACCGGTTCCGTAGTCGCACCCGTTTCCCCTGCCGATGTGGTTTCCGCAGGCTTTGCAGGGTAGCAGCTGTCGGTGTGGGTGTGCTCCTGGATTCCGCAGGTCGCTACGGTTTCCCAGGCATAGCATTCATCGGCGTGGTGATGGGGGACGCTCTCGGCCTTGCCGCAGACGAAGACTTCTTCCGTGCGGTAGCAGCTGTCCGAATGGTGATGTCCCTGAGTTTCCGGCAGAGTACAGGTCAGAACTCCCTCCGCATCATAGCAGCCCTCCCCGTGGGTGTGGCCGTTGGATTCCGGGGTCGTGCAGGAGAACACCCGCTTCGTGCCCTTGCAGGCGTCGGTGTGGGTATGCCCCTCGGATTCGGCCAGGGTACAGATCAAGGCACCCCGCTGCCGACTATAGCAGCTGTCCGTGTGCACATGCTCCGAAAGGCCGCAGACGGTCTCCCGCTCCATGGTAATGGCAGGCAAAATCAGGGCGTAGGTGGTGCAGAAAACCACCAGGCAGCCCAGAGCTGAACCGCTCCCTGTCAAGTAGACAGATGAAAAAACAAAAATAGTTTTCTACCAG
>ERZ827452.3122-NODE-3122-length-11041-cov-7.795103_pt1 | contig 11041 bp, 13 predicted proteins | sample MGYA00519866_ERZ827452 | MGnify/ENA primary metagenome ERZ827452 (study PRJEB31778, sample SAMEA3449307) | human gut metagenome | biome: human gut; feature: human-associated habitat; material: faeces | place: United Kingdom | collected 2010/2012 ... | reverse complement strand
ATGCATTCACCTACCACCTCCCCCTACGGGTACTCCTCCTTCCCGAAGGAGGAGAATAGAGTTACTATTGCGTACAACTATTCGAGTTACTATTGCGTACAACTACTCCCTAGAACTCCTTTTTCACATCGAAGCAGGGACAGGCTTTCATGTATTCATTGGGTGAGATGATGCCGTCTCCGTTGAGGTCGGGGCTTGTGTCCCGGTGTCCGATGACCTGTTTCACGTTGGGGAAGGCCAGTTGCAGAGATTTCACCAGTCGGATGAGGGCAGTGCGTTGTGCATCTGTCCGTGTGTCGGCGGGGCGGCCTTCCTTGTCCAGTCCGCCGACGTAGCAGATGCCGATGGAACGCTGGTTCCAGCCCATACAATGCGCCCCGTCGAGGGTGACGTCTCGTCCCGGTTCGATGGTGCCGTCGAGGCGGATGACGTAATGATAGCCGATGGACCAGAAGCCACGGGCACGGTGCCAGCAGTCGATATCGGCAGCGGTGATGTCCTGTTCCGCACGGGTGGCGGAACAGTGGATGATGATGGTGTCTTTCATTGCAGAAACTCCTTTCTTTGTCCTCTTTCTCTGGGCAATATATAAGTGTTGAAACCAAAAATGGCGGATTCTTCGGGAGACAGGCGGCGGTAATAGTGTTGTGTCACTGAATGGTGTACGGGAACAAAGAGAGAAATAAGAGGAAGAGGCGATGAAACAAGGGGAGAAGAAACTGACTGCACACATACATTGCCTGCTTCGGACTCTCCGACTGAATTGCTCGATCTGCCTGTTCCGAGCAGATTGCCTGCTTCGGACTCTCCGATTGAATCAGCTTTGACGGTCAGCACAGGTATTTCGGGTGCTATCAGAAAGCATTCTTCCGAACCGCTTCTTTCGGCTCTTGGCTTTTTCTTCATGGCCGATTGCTTCAGTCTTTCGGGGTGTAATAAATGCAGCACCAGCCAATTACGTTGTTTAGGGTTCATTTGTTCCCCTTTTACCAGTGCGTTCATGGATGGATAGGCTTGCAGGATATTTCCTGCCTCGTCCGTTGTGGCACAGGGGACGGGGGAGAGGGCGGGTGACGACGGACGCAGACCGGTCCGGATGGCGTGCATGACATTGTCGTAGGCATCGCACCATTCGAGGTTGGCGACGTGGTTGTTGAGCTTGTTTCCGTCGAGGTGGTTCACTTGGGGGAGACGCTTCGGGTTGGGGATAAAAGCTGTTGCCACTAAGCGGTGTACAGAGTAGCCGACGTATATCCCCTTTTGGCGGATGGCCACGTACTCATAACCTTTTGCGGTAATACTGCTGCTGATTATCAACTTCGATTTGCCTTTGAAACTCAATATCCGCCCGTGGTCTGAAACCATATAATCGGAATTTGCTTCGATAAATCTCCAATTTTCCATACTTTATTCTTTATATTGTTAATAAAATTATACTTCGTTAAAAAGAAATCCCTTTTCCGAAACCACCGGGGATAAACGGCGCAGCCTGCATGGTAGAAACGGCGCAGCCTGCAAGGTAGAAACGGCATAAACAAGGACTGTTAAACGGCGTAGCCTCCTCGCTGACATGAGGCGGTTCCGCCCGCTTACTCCGGTCTTTGACCTTTCTCATTCCTCCTCTGCACGGGGTTCGAGCCGTTCGGCACAGCGAACGAGAAACTCCAGTTCCTCCCGACACCCTTGAATGGCTTCGTACAAAGAGTCCACATGATACATTCTGCAAAGCGTTTCCCATTCTTTTCGTTCTTCTGAAGTCATTTGTTCTCCGAAATTCATTTGCTGTCCAAAACTTATCTGCTGCCCGAAACTCATTTGCTCTCCGAATCTCATCTGCTCTTCGAAACTCATTCGACGCAAAGGAAATTTTCGGCATGAAACGTGCGCCACCCTTTGGCTTCGAGATCGTAGTAGACTACAAACGTATTTTCCGGTCGTGGCATATAGGGGCGGTGAAAACTGTGTTGATATCCGGTGAGCGTGCCGACAGCGTGGCGCACGGTTCCGTCCTGCTTGGTGTAGCAGAATTTCACGTTCTCCCTGTGCATCTTCCTTATCAGTCCACCGATTCGGTGGGCGATGATGAGCGCATCACGCCGGTTCATGTCATTGTTGCGACGGATGACGGCGGCCCGCCTCATGAGCCGTACCCGTGGGAGGGAATGTTGTTTTTTCATTTCAGTCATATGATTCAATTGTTTTTTATTGATTTCGGGGCAAAAGTAGACTGTGGGTAGAATAAAAACCGTTCACGCTTGACTAAAATGAAAAAATATGTAGAAAGAGTCACGCGTGACCCAAAATGTTAAAGGTAAATCCCGAATTTTGTCGGATTAATTTAAATATAATTAGTAATGAACAAAAAAGAAAACTGCCAGAACAGTAGTGAAAGAGAACAACACATTGAAGTAAAAAGGACTGTAAATCAGAAAAGTACAAGTCAGAAAAAAGTAAATCAGAAAAGCATGAGTCAGGAAAAAGTAAATCAGAAAAGCATGAGTCAGGAAAAAGCAAATCAGAGTGGCGAAAAGTCCGTGTATGACGAGAACAGGGATGCCCTTCAGGAAAGAGTCGAAGAGAAGCAATGGAAGAAAAAAGCAATGTAATGGCTTGCAACACAGTGATGACGAAGAAAAACAGAAAGTCATCGATTCGATTATGAAAGTCAGCCGGGATAACGGCTTTGACGACGCTTATCTTCAGCAGCATTCGGACTGTTCGGCATCGTCGATCAAGCGCTTCCACTCGGCCTGGATGGGAAAGAGAATGTCCAATTGGACGACGATTTTTAATTTAGCGCACTGCGTGTCCGTCAATTGTGTCTTTGCCGAAAATCTGGTCGGGATGCTGGTTGTCATTATTATGTTCTTGATTAGAGATGCCGGAATTGTGAGTTACCATATCGACTCGCCCAAGAAAGTGGTGATAGAAATAAATTTCGGTAAAGATAAATTATTGCGCATGAAAGACGAGGAAAAGAACGAAAAAGGAAAAGAAGGTAAAGACGACGAACACCTTTGAGCGACGACAATGATCGGGACAAAGGAAAGAACAACTGACGGAATGAGGTAAGTCCTGTAAGAACTTGGTAGTCTGTATTCGTAAAAAAACGATTCGATATCAGCGATGGACTTCCATTTTATTCCCTTGTTATAATGTCACCACAAATGTAATCATATTATTGAGAAAACCATGCAGAAACGCTTTTATTCTGAAAAATAAGTTTTATTGTTCACTCAGATTTCATATTCGATGTTGACATCCTACGTTTTCTCTTTTAGATATTTATTTGTTTTCCTTTGTCGGTTTCTACCGTATTGCACGTTCGTCATTATTTACAAATTCTAATTATTGCATTCTCAGTTCGGGTAAAACGAATCCGTTTTCCGAGCTGAGAATGCAGATGACGGCTTTTAATAAGTCTGTTTGTTTTTATTTCTTTAGTAATATATTATAAACTGGCAGATAAGTCGCTCTACCAAGTTCTTACAGAACTTACCTTTTTGTATAGTAATATTTAAAGATTTAATAGCAATATTTTAAGATATTCAGTGATCGGTTCCGCAAACAATCAAAACAATCACTATTTATGGAAGCGCGGATAACTCGAAAAACAGCGGCACTTGCAATCTTTCTGATCAGTGCATTTCAGACTTACATTTATGCCGGCCGCCCCTCTTCTTGTCAACTATTAATCATCAATTCTTATACCGAAAACTGTCTGTGGAGCGATGACTTTATGGCCCCTGTCTATAAAGAGTTTCGCGTCCAGAACAGCCCGGTTGACATATGTGCCGAGCACATGGAACTGATGGCGACCGTTGTCCCGGATATGCGCAAACAGGTCTTCATGTCCGACAGGCGCTGGATCAGTGCGCAATGCAGGAAAGAAGCGGAGGAAGTGATGCCTTTCCTGTTGATCGGCGGCTATTTCTGGACAGACAGTGAAATAAAGAAACATCTGCTCCCGGTGATCAAAAGCCGCCTGGACGGAGCGTCGCATCCGCACAGAGTGGAAACGACAGCGATGGGGACGCCCCCATCCGTCATCAATTATGCCGACTACGTAGAGAGCGGACTGTTGCTCGGCCTGTGTTCCGACGACACTGTTTTTGGTATGAAGCCCCCCACTTTTTTCGAGCGGAACAAATATTATCTGGCCCTGTTTTTCTCTTTGATGGCACTGGCCGTCATCTATGTGATATGGCTCCGGAGGGCGCTGCATGAGAGGAGCAGGCGGCTGGAGATCATGAGGAGCTATAGCAGTCTGGTCGAAAACATGCCCGTTCTCTATGCCCGTGTCGAGCTCATATTCGACCCCGGTGCCCGGATTATCGACTATGTCTACCGGGAAGTGAATCCCACTTTCGAGAAATACATCCTGCCCAAAGAAAAAATACTGGGAAAGAAATACAGCGAACTCAATCCGGATTATTCGCCGGAACTGCCCGACAGGTACAGCGAACTGAATGACAACAGGCAAATAACCTTTCAGTATTATCTGGAGAAGACGAAAACTCATCTGACCGTCATCTCCATACATTCCAAAACGAAAGGCTGCGTCGATGTCTTTGGTGTGGACAATACCGAACTGGTGCTGACGCAGCAAATGCTGAAATCCACCAACCATAAGTTGTCCGCCGCCCTCGACGCTGCCGACATGACCCCTTGGAAATGGGATTTGCGGACCGGCCTCCTCTCGTGCAACGTCAGCCACGACTTGTACGTCACCGAAGAGGAGGTGACGCACGACGGCAACCTGATTATCGTGCCCACCTCCGCCTGTTTCGCGAAAATCTGCGATGAAGACCGCGAATGCGTGCGGGACGCCTTCGAGCGCCTCGCCAATGGCGAAACGCAGAAAATGCGCGAGGAATATCGGGTAGGCAGACAGTGGCTTCCCTCCCCGCAACAGAATGAATGGGTAGAAGTGCGCGCAGCCGTGGACGAGCGCGACGCGAACGGAAAACCGCTGAGCCTTATCGGCACTTCGATGACCGTCACCCAACGAAAGGAAATGGAGGAAGCGCTCGTACAGGCAAAGGTGAAAGCCGAGGAGGCGAACACGCTCAAATCTTCTTTCCTCGCCAACATCAGCCACGAAATACGCACTCCCCTCAACGCCATTGTCGGCTTTTCCTCGCTGCTGGTGTCGGCGGAAAGGGGGATTTCGGAAGAGAAACAGGAATATATCAACATCATTGAAAACAACAACACACTCCTGTTGCAGCTTATCAGCGATGTGCTCGACCTTTCGAAGATCGAAGCCGGAACGATGGAGTTCGACTACGCCCCGGTAGATGTGCACGGCCTGTTTATCGAACTCGAAGATACGTTCCGGTTGAGGAATAAAAAGTCCGGCATCTGTATCTGCTATCACCGCCGGACTACCGAATGTGTCGTAAAGGCGGACCGTAACCGTCTGGTACAGGTGATGATGAATCTGATGAATAATGCCGTGAAGTTTACCGGGGAAGGCAGCATTGAGTTCGGGTTTGATGTGCGCGAAGACGGTTTCCTGCATTTCTATGTCACCGACACCGGTTGCGGGATACCGGAGGAACGGTTGGAAGAAATCTTCGGGAATTTTGTCAAACTCAACAGCTTTGTGCAGGGCACGGGACTCGGACTCACCATTTGCCGGGCAATCGTCGAAAGGATGGGAGGAAAGATCGGTGCTGTCTCACGGCTGGGTCAGGGGAGTACTTTTTGGTTCACGCTGCCTTATACGGCCAACGAAGAGAAGGTTTGAAAGGGACGTGGCGTGACGGAAATATACTTGCTTCCCGAAGAATGGGACTTTTTAGTCAGCCCCTTCCCGAAGGGAGGGGAAGCCATGCGGATAGTCAGCTCGAATCAAGGCTCCCCCAAGAAACGGAAGATGAGCCCTACTTGCGCCGGAGTGAGCAGGATGGCTTTCTCGGAATATCCCGTGCGGGCGAGTTCGTTTTGTAGTGCCGTGTTCTTGGCGATCCAGCTGCGGAGAGTGCGGCGTGCGGAGGCGGGCTGTATGTGGGGCAGGTAGAGAGTGGCCAGTTGGCTTTTGCTGTATGCCTGTATGCGGGGCAGGGTTGCATTTTCTTCGGAAGTTGGTTTCATGATTTTTGCTTTCATTGTCTTTTGATACTGCTTTTACTATCTTTTCTATATTTCTTTCTTTCATTTTCGTTGCCAATGTAAAGGTACGCTTTTTTTAGTCGTTTGGTGTTGCTTTGTACAGAAGTCCTTGGAGGCAGTATTTGTGCGAAGCCGTGCCGACTGGTGCTCTTCCGTTACAAGTCGTTACATCGTGTATCCTGACTTTTTTGCCATCGCCTACTTTTGTCACCGTAATCGATTGCACAGAGATAATTTACATTAACCATTAAAAAAAGAAAGGAAAATGACCTTATGCCATTAATTTACAAACCTTATCAGGCGAATATCGCCAACAAAGCGGGACAGAAACTGTATTATCCCCGCCTCGTGAAATTCTCGAAAATGGTCAACACGCAGAAGATGGCGGAACTGATTGCTGAGAAGGCTTCTCTGACACCGGGTGATGTCCACAACGTGATTAGAAACTTGATGTCCGTGATGCGTGAACAGTTGCTCAACAGCCGCACAGTGCGTCTCGAAGGCTTGGGCACATTTACGATGATCGCCAAAGCCGGAGGAAAGGGAGTCGTGTTGGAAAGTAAAGTCAGCAGTTCGCAGATCGTTTCGCTGCGCTGTCAGTTTACCCCCGAATATACCCGTTCTGCCGATGGCGTCACTACCCGCGCACTGACTTCCGGAGTGGAATTTGTTCACGTCAAGGACGTAGCGGGCGGCTTTGTGGACGACGATGATAAAAATCAATCGGGAGGCGGAGACACTCCCGGCGGCGGAGGCACTCCCGGAGGCGACGACGATGAGGCTCCGGACCCAACCGTTTAATGAGGCCGAATCGCTGACTCACTAATGCATGATCGGTTCCCTTATTAAATTGCTCCATTTACTCTGTTTTTTAACTCTAAAGAAGGAAGCTATGAAATTATTTTTAGAAAAGTTATTAGATATTTTGGAAGCGCTCTTGCGCTTCCGTCGTCGGAAAGCTAAAAAGACGGGAGATTCATAAACCGACCTCCTCTCTTAAAAACTAGAGAATCCCCTTTTATTTAAAACCGTATCTGTCTATGATATGGGGTTGAATAAAGGGGATTTTTGTATGGGAAAGTAATAGGTAATTGTATAGTAATAGGTAGTGGAATTTAATTCATTTCATTTCTTGTGCGAAATGATTCATACCTGCTCTGAGATGTAGGATTTATGGAAAAGTGTATTATCAAAAAATGGGGTCACCTATACCCCTGTTTGCTACATTATGTTTTTTGAGCCCGATAATGCGGTAGTTGGAGAATTTTGACATCTATAAAAGAATATCCCGGCAGATTGGATAACAGTCAACCGCCCAACCATAAAAAGGCTGCCCCAATTCTACTTGGGAGCAGCTCTTTTTGCTTTTTCCGGTTTATCTCTAATGCATTTTATTTAATCAGATAGACTTTTTGAAGATAAACCCTTTTGTTGTGTGCTTTTGGGGGATGAGCCACCTTACGGCATTTCTGTTTCCATTTGGAATTTCCGGCTTACCTTCATCAGGTTAATGATGTAAGTCACTACATTTTGAGCTTCCTGCACCATGGTCAGATAAACCATACTTACCCGGATACTGCCCGACTGGCTTTGGATGCGCTGCAACTCTTTGCGTTTCAGTTGCGATAGCTGTCCGTTGAGGTCGTTGGCACGGCGGATTTCCTCTTCCATATTCTGATAATCGTTGTTTTCCAACTTCTTGCGGCATTGCTGAATCAGATAAGTGATGTCCTCGGCCACGTCGCTGAATTCACCTTTCTGAATGGCGTCGAGCGGGTTGAAGTTATTGTCGATGTGTTCAAGACACGGTTCGCAGAGGCGCGAGATGCTGTACACCAGTTCGCTGGCGAAGTCGTTGCCTTGATAGTAGTAGAGTCCTTTTTCGAGCACGGTGTTGTTGTCGAGGCGGCACATGGCAACGGTTCCGGTGCGTTTCATCTGCTTGATGAGCTGCTTTTCGAATTTCGTGGAACCCATGGCACGACGTAGTCCGCGGAGGTTTTCGTGTATAAAGGAGGTGACGGTCAGTTCGAAATTCGTTTCGGCGTACTCCAGCACTTTGGCGAGTTCTTCGCGGGTATGTTTACGCATCAGTTGCAGCGCTTCTTCGCTGTCGGCGGTCTGCATGAGTTGTTTCAGCGTTTCGTTGCCTTTCTCTTTCGCCTTGCGTTTCTTATACATCACCTGGCTGCGGATGAGGATGAAAATCGCTATTCCGATCAGTGCGATGATGGAGATGTTGCCGCCGTAGTGCAGCACGAGGGCTACGAAGAAGCAGATGGTGAAGGCGGCTCCGGCAGTGATGAACCAGCCGCCGATGACGCTTAGAACGCCTGTGATGCGGTAGACGGCGGAGTCACGTCCCCATGCACGGTCGGCGAGCGACGTACCCATTGCTACCATGAAGGTGACGTAGGTGGTAGAGAGCGGCAGTTTCAGCGACGTTCCCAAGGCGATGAGCAGACCGGCGAGGACGAGGTTGACAGAGGCGCGGACGAGGTCGAAAGCGGCTCCGTCGGCTATGATGGCTTCGTTTTTGCGGAAACGGGAGTTGATCCACTGCTTCGTGCTTTCGGGCATGATGCGGGAGGTGCCGTTGGCAAGTGTCATGCTGAAACGTACCAGTGTGCGTGCCATCGGGGTACTTCCGAAGTTCTCTTCTCCTTCATCCTGACGGGAGAGGTCTACCGAGGTTTTGATGACGGCGTGCGCCTTTTTGGAGGTGCAGAGGGCGTAGACCATGATGGCGCCGGCACCGATAAGGAAGTACCACGGTGTCTTGGCGGGGCCTAGCAGCGAGGTCATCAGGAAGCTGTCCGGACTTGCTCCGGCTCCGTTGGTGGTGTAGTCTATGAAGGAGGAGTAGCCTGCGAGGGGGACTCCGATGAAGTTGACGAGGTCGTTGAAGAAGGGACGTTCCTTGTGAACGGCGTAGAAGCCTTCGGCTTCGGCGCGGGAGAGCTGACGCATCTGAGCGGCGACGATCTTGAGGCCGGCGTTTTCGAAACGGGTGTAGATCTGGCCGATCACGTTCTTGGCGACGGCATCGGGCTTGATGATGGAAAGAGTGCGCTGAATAGCCATTTGTTTCTCTTGATATGAAAAAAAGTAAAGAAAGAGTCCGCCGTTGCAGCAGACCCGCATTCGAAAGAGACGCCGTCCGAAGGTGTACTCACCGCCTGAAAACGGGCCTCGAAAATTCAACGCGCGATTTTACCATGCACGGCACCGCTCCTTGCAGCCCGCAAGCGGCACGGTTGCACATTTTTTCGATTTTCCGGATGCCGCAGCTTGTCGTCCCGTCTCGTTTCATTTCGAGTCATCAGACCATAGTGAAAGCGTCGAGATTTTCGCTTCGAATAGCATCCTGATAAGCTCTGTTTCGGCACTGTGCTTTTATTCGATTCAGAATTTTCTCTTAGACCGATTCACTTACTCAAGCAACTCTGAATCAATTCTTTTCGCTTTTTTTAGCAATTTAGTAACAAAATAGCGCACAAAATGCAACGTTCTTGTATACTCAGCGGCGATCTAAATTAAAAAGAGACGTGTTTAGATCAAATTTTCTTATTGCTTAAACCCAGGAACGAACAATGGATAACGATTTCAAGACCATCTACGACAACCTGCGCGCCGAGCAGGAGGCATTGAATGCCAAAATGCAGTCCGCCAGAGGCGATGCCATCAAGCATGTTCAGGAAGTGATCGATGCCTTTCACCTTCTGCGCAGCGAACTGAAGTTCGAAGACGATCATCAGGTCAAGTCCCCCGCCGAAAAGCGCCGCGGTCCGGCCTCCATCAAATACCGCACGCCCAACGGCATTGAATGGACGGGCAAGGGCAACATGAAGCGCGAATTCCGTGACTACCTTCTTTCTCAAGGCCTCACGCCGGAAGATAAGGACCTCTTCCTGACGCCGCAATTCATGAAGTAATCGCTTTCGAGATTTCGGATCGACGAGCCTCCTTCGGGAGGCTTTTTTGTTAATACAAAAAAAGGATCTCAAAACCGCGTTCCGAAATCCTCTTTTTTTGTTTGAACATAATCACAGCGTCATTTCGACTTCAATTTGATTTCTGCTTCCGGCTAGTCGCCGACATTCGAAATCATTTCGAAAAAATCGCCATACCAATGTTTAATTTGCGCCGACTCAAGGCGGCTAAGGCCTGAACGAAAACAGATGGATTCGTTTATTTCAGGCGCTTTCACCGCATCAGGCCAAGTCAGGATCTTCACCGGGCTCGAGCACGGCGATGCTTTCGACGTGTGCGGTGTGCGGGAACATGTTCATCACGCCCGCGGCACGAACGTGCCAGCCGCCTTCGTGCTTAAGAATGGCGCAGTCGCGCGCCAGCGTTGCCGGATTGCAGGAAACGTACACCACGCGCGACGGACGCTTTTTCGTGGCCGCCAATGTCTGAGCGAGCGCCTGAGCGCCTTCGCGCGGCGGATCGATGAGCACGCGATCGATTCCTCCCATCTTCTCCCACAAAGCGTCCCAGTCTTGAGTCGACCAGGTAAAGAGATTGCGAGCGACAAAATTCGTCTTCTGAGCCAAACCGTTGGCGGCAGCGCCGGCGCGAGCGCGTTCCACCAGCGCTTCGCTGCCTTCGATGCCGGTCACGTATTCGGAGCAGCGTGCCAAAGGCAAGGTGAAGTTGCCCAAACCGCAAAAGAAGTCGGCAACGTGATGCTCGGGCTTAACATCGAGCAGATCAATGGCGCGGCTGACCATTTCGCGGTTGACGCGGTGATTGACTTGCGTGAAGTCCGTAGGCTTGAAGCTGATGGCCACATCGAACGCTTCGAGCTTGAGCTTAAGGCGGTCGCGCGCTTGCGGATGCATCGGATAAGCGGAGTCGGGGCCCTTGGGCTGCAGCCAGATGTCGACGTTCTGAGCTTGAGCAAACGCTTCGATCTTGG
>ERZ827452.3120-NODE-3120-length-11067-cov-5.655013_pt1 | contig 11067 bp, 9 predicted proteins | sample MGYA00519866_ERZ827452 | MGnify/ENA primary metagenome ERZ827452 (study PRJEB31778, sample SAMEA3449307) | human gut metagenome | biome: human gut; feature: human-associated habitat; material: faeces | place: United Kingdom | collected 2010/2012 ... | reverse complement strand
TTGCCCTCGCCTATTCGTATCTTTGGACAAACGTTTTCGCTATGAAACGATCGATCGCTGCCTTCTTGATTTTATGCTCCGTATTCGGGATACGGGCGCAATGTCGCAATTTCCACCTCTACCGTAACGAGCAGGGAAAACAAGGCGTAATCGACGGGCGCCGCAATGTATTCGTCCCGGCCCGCTACGACACGCTGATCATGCGGGACACGATTTGGGCGAATTGGTTCGGCGATTTCGAAAAACACGCAGGTCTCTATGTGCATATCGACGGATTGACGCCGATGAACCGGTTCGGATACCTTGCCCGTCAGGACGGGAAGTGGGGTTTCGTCGCGGCCGACGGCAAGACGCTTATTCCCGCAGTCTACGACACGATATGGCCCTGTGAAATCACCGAACGATACATCGTGCGGCGGAACAGGAAATACGGCATGATCGATTGTCGCGGTTTTCAGGAGCTGTTTCCGTGTGACTACGATTCGATCCGGTGTCGAAAGACAGATCGGGAGTTCTCCTATTGTTCGGACAACGACTCGACCTATCTGCTCGGCGTAAAGGTAGAAACATGGCGCGACGGGCGTTTTGAATCGCGCGATTTCCCGGCGGAATACACGCCGCTCTCGCCGGCAGACTGGAAATCGCTGCTGAATCCGTGACGTATCGCGGAACTACGGCCGATGCGGTCGGCCGTGCGCCCGCAGCTACTCTTCCGGCGCAGCGTTCTGCCGTTGCAGGTACTCCCCCACAATACGGGCCGCACAAGCGACGAGTTCGACGCAGGGGCGCTTTTTGTAATATTCGGCCGTCCGTTCCGCAGGCACGGGTTCCTCCTTGCGGCAGGCGAGCCCCAGCAGTTCGCGGCAGACGATCGCACCGTTCTCGGCGCGGAACCGCTCGGCGAACTCCTGTACGAGCGCGTAGGTCGCGGCTTTGGCCTGCCGGGCGGCCGGATCGGGGCAGGGTGCGAGGAAACCGGCGATGAGCGACATGCCGCTCACAGCCCCGCACACCTCCCGCAGCCGTCCCATGCCTCCTCCCAGCGGCCCCGAGATCGTCGCAGCGAGTGTCGATTCTACCCCCAGCAGGTCGTTGTAGGCCAAAAACACGGACTGCGAGCAATTGTATCCCTGCCGAAACAGATCGCGGGCCTTCTCCACCCGCTCTTCGAGTATGAAATCCATCGGTTACGTGCTTAAATTTTCCGCAAAGATAGTACAAAATATTCTTTCGCAGCACATGCCGGAACCGCATGGCCGGAGACGACAACGCCCGGGCGGACCCGGGCGAAGCGCCACTTAACAAAATTCAAAAAATAACGGCAGTTATTGTTCTTCGTTGCTGTAAATCGTATTTTTCACATCATTCAGTTCGACCAGTTTGTTGACGATCGCATAGATGGTCAGGCCCGCCGGCGAATGTATCTGCAATTTGGCCGCAATATTGCGCCGGTGCGTGATGACCGTATGCGCCGAAATAAACAGGCGCTCGGCGATCTGCTTGTTGGTCAAACCCTTCACCACCCCGACGATAATTTCCTTTTCGCGTGCGCTCAGCAACTCCTGCGAAGCCTCCCCGTCGCGCGAATTGCAGACCGAACGGAGTTTTTCCTTGATCTGCTCGGCCGTGTCGTAGATCGACACGACGGCATCGAAACGCTGCATCAGGCGGGCATCGGCCAAGGCACTCTGGAACGCGATCAACCGCAACGACTTCTGCTGCAATTCCCGGAGCATCTTCTCGTCTGTCAGCGACGGATTGATAATCAACACATCGGGAGCCGCTTCGGCGATCAGTTCCTCCAACTGTTCAGTCTCCCCCGTCTCGACGACCTGCACGTCGAATGTCGTCAACCGTCGAAGGACATAACTCATACCGCTGCGCAGAATCAGCGACGGCTCGACCAGGACGATTTTCAGGAAAGTGCTCATCGTGCGTCGCGGATTTTACGTTCCACCTCCGCAACAGCCGGAATGAACAGCCTGTTTTCAAGGTCGTTATGGGAGGCCAGCTCGGATTCGCAGAGAAAGATGTCGAACAATACGCCGTTCATCTCCTTGCCGCAGCTCTCCGAAGCGGGATAGTATTTGATCAGTATGTTTTTCAGTTCCGTCAGTTTGGCTTCGATCTGATCGTGCTGGCGGTGGAAGGTTTCGATGTCGTATCCCGCGGGACATTCGCCCGTAAGCAACTGGCGCACGTAGGGAAAAACCGTCTCCTCCTCGTACATCATGTGTTTGTGTACCTCGGCCGCATAGTCGTCGAAGAACCGGATGATCGCCTCCGCAATCCCGTCGCGGCCGCAGGCGACAGCCTCGCTCAGTTTGCGGCGGATGTCCGGCAGACGGTATTGCAGGAAATAGTCGTGCGAATTGTGCAGATAGCGCAAAAACGCTTCGAGGGAGACGTTCCGGCAATCGACGGTCGTCGTGCCTTCGTCGTAGAGCAGATTGACCACGGCAAGGAACGTCGCCGTGTCGACGCCGCTCTGGCAACACACTTCGTCCACCGTGCGGTCGCCGAACCCCAAAGCGATACCGAACCGGCTCATGATGAGCAGGATATGGTAATTGCCGCATACCAGATCGCTCATCCTGTCCGAAGCCGTATATTTCCCGAGCCTGTGCATAATGGAATATCCTTTCGTTCGTTGCAAAGATAGCGACTTTTCACCGTGCGCCAAATACCCACAAATGGGGATTTTCCGCTCTCCTGCGATGCGAAGATCGTATGGGACGGGGCGACGTTTCGACCGAAGGAACGTCCGGACAGGCCGAACGACAAAAAAAGCCATCTCTTTCGAGACGGCTTTTCGGTGAACCCGCCGGGGCTCGAACCCGGGACCCCAACATTAAAAGTGTTGTGCTCTACCAGCTGAGCTACGGATTCAACACTTGCCAAACGGTTGAAACGGTCTTCTTCCGATTTGGTGGTGCAAATGTAGAGAATATTTTTGTTTTACCAAAATAAAACGATATTTTTGTATTGCTGAAAGCAAGAAATCATTTCAAAACCTATAAATTATATGTGTAGAGCTTTGATCATCGGCGCAGGCGGCGTCGGTACGGTCGTAACGCAGAAGGTGGCGGCCAATCCAATCTTTTCGGACGTGATGCTGGCCAGCCGCACCAAGTCGAAGTGCGACGCCGTTGCGGCGGCGATCGGCGGCGGCCGCTGGTGCCACGGAATGGACATAACCCTTACCGACGCCACTCTGAATCTGTCGACCAATTACCGCAGCAACGGCTCGGACGCGGCGGCTGTCGGCTACGGCGACATTGTTTACAAACCGGAGCAGCTCGTGGCGGATCCGTCAATCGCGACGAATGACCGGATAAAGGTCGGCTCAAAGAATGGAAAGATCGTCATGCTGACGGCTAACGGTCACGCGCTCAGAACGGATGGGAAACCGAGCTACTTCATGCATCTCACTGATTTCCTGATTCCGGACAGCGACGGAATGATTGACCTGTCGCTGCTGACTTTGCCATACACGCAGAACTACGGATGGGCGATAACTGATCTTGATATGAAAATGATGGAGACCTCCTGCGAAGGGAATCATGTCTATGGCTGGAAAGACTGGAATGGCTGTCATGTCTGGGGATGCACACGCTGCCCGGCTCGGGATCCACTAAAGAGTGGACCTGCTCCGGATGGTGAACATATTCCCGGAGAATGGGAAAGCCAGGAAAAGAAGTGCACTGTGTGCGGGCATAAGCTGATGAAGGACACGACCCCGCCGGTGATCGAGGGAATTACGAATGGAATGGAGTATACCGCCGACGACACCGATGACGGGCAGCCAGGCACGATCAGCTTCACAGTCAGCGACCCGGTGAGAGACAAGGAGGTGTCCTCCGGCGTCAAGTCTGTGACGATCAACGGTGAGGAGCAGACCGTGCAGACCGGACAGGCTTATCAGCTGACCGCGCCGGACGGCGGCAACAATGACGAAGGACTTGTGTATGAGGTCGTCGTTACGGACAATGCGGGCAACAGCACCACAACAAAGATAACTCTGTACAGAAGACACCGGGTCCTGATCCTGAGTGACAGAAACGACCCGAGCAGCGCGATCCTCCACCTTGGCGTGCCGCACGGGTTTGAACTGGAACTGCCGTTCGATCATCTGCCGAAGGAAGCCTATTTTGTCGACTGGGATAACGAGGACATCAAAATAAGCCGCGGGGAGAATAATGACTATAACTTCGGCATCATCAACTCGAACCGGACGTTCCTTCAGGTGATTCCGGAGACTGAACTGCCAACGCTGGAGTTAGGGCTCAGAAGCAGGCGCTTCTGGGGCTATCACGCAGACTCGGAGAGCGATTTCTGCTACGCGGATATGCCGTCAAAGACTGAGGAAGGCTATCTTATGGATATCCGCGTCACATCAAACAAAATCGGCTACTACTTCGGATCGCCGGTACGCTACACGCAGGAGCAGCTGAAAGCACTGGATGCAGAGGACAAAATCAAGTGGACGCAGTTCGACACGACCTCGCTCCTGACATTCGATGTGATTTCCTATGAGAAATATAACGGAAGCTGGTACTACTATGCGAAAGCGACAAACGAGGTGGGGACAAGATACGTTTCAACGCCGAACATCATCATAGACGCCGACCCGGCGGTGGCGCTGGAATATCCCTCCGGCAAGGAACTTACCGGCAAGTATAGGCAAACCGAGAGCGGTACATACTGGGGCGATCTGCAATTCACCGTGGTTGATGAATCGGAGTTCACCGTAAAGGACGGGAGTACGCCTCTGGAGCCGGATGAGAATGGCGTCTATACGATAAAAGCGGACATGGACGAGGGCATAAAGCACGAGATCGTTATCATGGACGCCGGCAACAATAGAACTGCGTATATCAACGAGATACGTATGAACACGCTTGACCGCAGGGATAATCCCTCTGCCCTGAATCTACCGAACGGCGCGAATCTGGAGGAAAGTCTCCCGAAGACGGTTCGGATTCTCACGGCAAGAGACAGCTCTATGTTTACCAATATCCCTGTGATATGGGAAATACCAGAGACGTATGAGCAGGCGTCAAAGCGGGAGCAGAGCTTTACCGTGAACGGAACGCTTGACCTGTCTGGTACGGATATCGTGCTGCATCCGGATAAGACGGAGCTTGGAAAAGCCCAGATATCCGTGACGATTGCGGGCGCGCCGCGCTACACGCTGACGATAGCGGATAGCGCAAACGGCAGTATAACGGTGGTAAATGCCACAGAAACCGCCGAGGACGGCAAGCCGCTGTTCTTTAAGGACGAGCTTGTTATGCTCTCCATCGCCCCCGACGAGGGCTATATGCTTAGCGCGCTGTCCGTTAACGGTATCCCCGCCACCGTTGCGGTTGGAGACGATACCTATACCTTCGCCCAGCCGGAGGAAAACGTCACCATAACCGCAACGTTTGAAAAGCGCAACGAGCATACCGTCACGTTTGACGCGAACGGCGGCTCCGAGCCTGAGGATCTGCCCGAGGAGGTCACCACCGCAATGCCCGCCAAGAAGGTATTGCACGGCAGCGAGTATTATCTGCCGGAGTGCGAGTTTGTTGCGCCCGAAGGAAAGCAGTTCAAGGCGTGGCAGATAGACGGTACGGAGTATCCGGTGAACGCCCCCGTGACCGTCACCGCTGACATCACAGTCAAGGCGCTGTGGGAGGACGCGCCTCCCGCCCCTGCCGAGTACACCGTCACCGTGACCACAGAGGGCAACGGAACGGCTTCCGCATCTCCTGACAAGGCCGTGGCTGGTACGGAAATCACCCTGACCGCAACGCCCAAAGACGGCTACCGCTTCAAGGAGTGGCAGGTCGTATCTCCGGCAGGGCTTGTAATCACCAACAACAAGTTCACCATGCCGGACAGCAATGTGGAGGTCAAAGCTATCTTCGAGGAGGACGCGCCTACCGCCCCTACCGAGCATACCGTCAAATTCAATGCCAACGGTGGCGGCGGCACAATGGCAGATGTCACCGGCGTTTCCGGCAGCTACACCCTGCCCGCCTGCGGTTTTACTGAACCGGAAGGCAAGCAATTCAAGGGCTGGTCAACCAGTGCCGACGGTTCGGTTATTTCCGGCACGACCTATGAAGTAAGCTCGGATACTATCTTCTATGCAATCTGGGAGAGTAAAGAGTATTCCATCATCGTAACGGACGGCAAAGCGACAATCGGTGCAGGAAGCGAAATCAGTAAAGCGGCGCAAGGCACAACCATTACTCTGACCGCAAATGCGGCTCCTGACGGTAAGGTGTTTGATAAGTGGGTAGTAGAAAGCGGCAACACTACTCTTGAAGATGCGAACAGTGAAACCACTACTTTCATAATGCCTGACAGTGAAGTCAGCGTGAAAGCGACCTACACAATTCCCCATACCCATACCTACGATCAGGAAATTCAGAAGCCGGAAACCCTCAAGTCGGCTGCCGACTGCACCAACGATGCAGTATATTTCAAGAGCTGCTCCTGCGGAGAGATCAGCACAACAGAAACCTTTACAGCAGCAGGTACACAGCTCGGGCACGCATGGGCAAGCGATTGGAGCAAGGACACAGACAATCATTGGAAAGAATGCTCTCGCTGCCACGAAAAGAAGGACGAGGCGGCTCACGATTACGGTAGCGATAACATCTGCGACACCTGCGGATATGACAAGACCGTACCGCATACGCACAATCTGACCCTCGTTCCCGCAAAGGCTCCTACTTGCACGGAGAAAGGCAACACGGCATATTACACCTGCGACGGCTGTGACAAGTGGTTTGAGGATGCAACCGGTGCATCCGAAATTACCGACAAGACAAGCGTAATCCTTGCGGCAACAGGTCATAGCGCTTCCGACTGGAAGTCCGATAATACCGATCACTGGAAAGAGTGCACCGTTGTCGGCTGCGGCGTGATCATCGAGGGCAGCAAGGCGGCGCATACCGCCGGTGAATGGATTATCGACACTCCGGCAACAGCTACCACAAGCGGCTCAAAGCATAAGGAATGCACCGTCTGCGGTTATACGATGGCAACCGAAACTATCCCGGCAACCGGCGGCGGTGAGCATACTCACAGCTACGGCTCCGACTGGAAGAACGATGCTACGAACCACTGGCATGAGTGCTCTTGCAGAGATAAGGCCGATAAGGCGGCACACGACTTCAAGTGGGTTGTTGACAAGGAAGCGACCGCAACGCAAAAGGGCTCCAAGCATGAGGAGTGCAGGGTTTGCGGCTACAAGAAGGCGGCAGTTGAGATTCCGGCTACCGGAACACCGACTGAGCCGGGCAAGCCGACCGATTCGGATTCTCCGCAGACCGGTGACAACAGCAATATGATCCTTTGGATCGCACTGCTGTTTGTCAGCGGCGGCGTAGTGATCGGCATCACCGTTTACAGCAAAAAGAAGAAAGAAAACGCTGAATAAATCAGCTGCGAACCTTTGAGCAAAGGGCGGTGACGGACATTGCCGTCATCGCCCTTTCGCTTGGACTGGAGAAGAAATCTTCCATTGATTTATAGCCTGTCCACTTCATAAAGTGACGTATGTTGTTGATATAGGTATCTGCAGTTCGGGAGGACCTGTTACGAATCAGGCATTCCTCTCTGAGCTTGTTAAAATATTTTTCGTACATAATAAACCTCCATGATACTAGTAACGTTAATGAGTCACTGCCATCATGGATGTTCACGTATTAAAGATACCCTCTTGAGAAAAAGAGATTCTGGTGTTATTCTATTCATGGCAGTGTTAATGATGAACCTGTTCGATTGTTATTTTGTGGTGATTTAACAATACTACTTTTAGGGCTCATTATCTACTGCCTTTTTAAGTTAAAGAGAAAACTGTGCCACAGCCTTCGCAGGCCATCGCACAGCGATTTAGTTCAATTCAAGTTTGTCGAACTGACAAACCATAACAATTTAATATAAACAACAGCGTTAGAGCATTTATGTGATTGAAACATAGATGCTCTTTTTTTGTGCCCTTTGGGCAATGTATATGAATGTAACTTTAGGACATTTTGTCCAGAAGTTCAGATAAAGGAAATTAAGGAGGAACACGAGATGTGCATTAAAATGTGTATCTTATGGGTGAGAGCACCCACAGACAGAAGCCATAGGAAAACATATAACAGGAGGACAGAACAATGTTCGATGAGTTGACGCAGGAGTCATTCCAAACGGGAAAGGCGATTGTGACTGTCAGCGTGGATCTGATAACAGCCATTGCGGAAGCCTGTAAACGTTCAGAAGAGAAAAATCCCGGTATGAGTGCGGAGCAGAAGGAAACTCTGCTTGGCAAGGTAGTCGATAAGGTGGTTTCCAACTATAAGGAGACACATGGCTCGTTAAAGGATTTTAACCAAGAGGGTAAAGATGTTACTTCCATAGATGTGAATGATGAGAGAACCGCAGAGATATTAAAGAAAGCGTGTAAAAAAAGTCATATTCCGGTGGATATGAGAGAAGTCACACGGGCAGATGGTTCGGTAACACATACAGCATGTGAACCTTATTTTATGACGATGCTATTTGTAGTATTCATGGCAAGAAGCAGAAAAGCGGAGTTTCAGATACCATTTGAACGACCAAAGATGAAAATGCTCCTGCAGAGTATCGGTATCTCAGTATGCTTCTGATGATGTAGCTGACCGGATAGGATTGATAGAATGATTTGCATGATGTTGTGGTATTAATTGCGGGTATGAGTGAAAAATGGTATAATCAATGTGTATTTTTCGATTATAAGTGGTTAGGATTATATAGTATATGACACAAAAGAGGGGAAACAAGGGATGGCTTTTGAAGAAGAACTTAAAACACTAATAGAAAGAACAAAAAAGAATGGCACAGATACCAGTATGTTCTTGAAAAAATTAACATGGGAATGACAATAAAGGGAATGTACAGACAAGATGTATATGAACTTCCTACAGATAGCATAAGAGAGTTGATTGCAAACGCAGTGGCTCATCGTAGTTATCTTGAGCCGGGAAATATACAAGTGGCATTGTATGATGACAGACTAGAGATTACTTCGCCGGGTATGCTACTGAATAATGTTACGATCGAAAAAATGATAGAAGGTTACTCAAGACCGAGAAATCCCGCAATCGCAAGAGCTTTTGCGTACATGAAAATTATTGAAAAATGGGGAACTGGAATACCGAGGTTATTTGCAGCCTGTGAGGAATATGGATTACCGAAGCCGGAGTTGATTGATTTTGATGGCGATTTCAGAGTAAATATGTATCGAAAAAGGGATGCTAATACAGAAACTAACACAGAAACTAACATAGAAACTAACACAGAAACTAACACAGAAAATGTAGGGAGAATAATTAGGCTCATGGGTGAACAGCCTTCCATTACAGTAAAGATGATTGCACAGCAGCTTGGGCTTTCTGTTGGAGGAGTTCGCTATCATATCAATAAATTAAAGAAAGATGGTGTTGTGGAGCATATCGGTTCTTCTAAGAAAGGTACATGGGTAATCCATGATTAAAATTGTTGTATTGCGAGTGGAATAGTATACTAAAAGCAAAAGGTGAACAATTAAAGCGATTATGCCGATATACAATGTGAGTCAGTAAATGGATTTACAATATAATGTGCACAAGGAGGTTACATTATGTCAAAAATTACAGATTATGCTTTTTTGTTTCAAAATTCATCCGGAAAGTCGGCATTTAATCCAATAGGGAGTTTCCAATTATCCCAGCTCAATAGCAGTGCAGTACAATCACAGTTAAAAGCAGCAGGGATTAACACAAACAGCAAACAATATAAAACCGTTATAAGTAAAATGATGCAAAATGCAAACGGAATGATGTATACCAATCCGGCAGCCATAAAGAATTTGATGAAGAACTATGATAAAGATGGGGACTATATTTCTCCGGCAACTGGTCTTGCCGGTATGGACGCAACGGATATTCCTATTTCGCAGAGACACGTGATTATTGATATTCCTGAAAAAAACAGACAGGAAATGTTTGATAATGCAAAACGGGAGTTCCTTGAAGAAAATGGAATTGCAAACGGAGATACTACAAAACGTTCAGATGTGTTTTACCATTATCAAAAGTCTGCAAAGAAGCGGGACAGATTAAAGGGGACGTGGACTTTAGAACAATATGAACGACAGTATAATCAAGCTTTTTATGATGCGGCAAAGGCTGCCAATCCAACATGGAAACCTGGAAAAGCGATAAAAGCAGGTGCGTTGGATGGGATTACAAGAGAGCAAATTGATAAATCATTGACTGTAACGATGGGACAATATGGAGAAATATTCAAGAGAGGTTTTGATCTGAAATTATAATGATCTGAATATATTAGTAGACAGAACGGCATTTTGTGTAACAAATGCCGTTCGGATGCCTTTTCTATAACTTTACTGCAAAGCATGAGGATTAAATATCTTCATGCTTTTTCCCTAGATAGGTGTCAATTTCCTTCTGGTGGCGCTGCAGCTCCTTTAGATCACGCTCGTTTTGTTGCTGCTGCTCCTCAAGGTTATACATATCCTGCTCAGCCTGCTCGAGTCGATTTTGCAGTATTTTGATATTGGAACTGGTGATTGCAGTGAGGTCTATGTTGTGGCTTTCCAGTGCGAATTTCGCATCATGGTAGGCGTTTAGCTGGAGACATAGCTTCGTATGTAGCTTTCCGCTTTTCTTTTCGTTCTTTCGCTCTTTCCTTTTGCGTTTTCAGATAGGCCTGTCGTCTCGAAATTCTCTTTTTTATGTTGTCGTCGGTATAGAAGGAACCGAGAGAGTATAAATTTAGCAAACTTCATCAAATCTTTATTTTTCCCTGATAGATTATATTTCAGTAAGAAATGAAATATAGAAGGAAGGATAGTAAAGATGGAAATGATGTTACAGACACAAAATCTATGTAAATATTTTAGAAAACAGAAAGCGGTAAATAATGTTTCACTTAATATCGAAAAGGGACAGATTTATGGACTGCTTGGACCGAATGGCGCTGGTAAATCTACCACATTGAAAATGCTGACCGGTATGATGAAACCAACTGCAGGAAAGA
>ERZ827452.3117-NODE-3117-length-11081-cov-3.359695_pt1 | contig 11081 bp, 7 predicted proteins | sample MGYA00519866_ERZ827452 | MGnify/ENA primary metagenome ERZ827452 (study PRJEB31778, sample SAMEA3449307) | human gut metagenome | biome: human gut; feature: human-associated habitat; material: faeces | place: United Kingdom | collected 2010/2012 ... | reverse complement strand
CTCAGGCTTACTTCGATTATGACTCCAAGAAGTCCGGCGGTGTTACCATGTCTCACCTGCGTTTCGGAAAGAAACCGATCAAATCCACCTACCTGATCCACAAAGCAAACTTTGTTGCATGTCATAATCCTTCCTATGTGAACAAATATCACATGGTAGAGGAGCTGGTAGACGGAGGAACCTTCCTTCTGAACTGTCCATGGGATGAAGCAGGACTGGAAGAGCATCTGCCAGGTCAGGTAAAAGCATTCATCGCAAACCATAACATCAAATTCTATGTGATCGACGGCGTTAAGATCGGTATCGAGACCGGCATGGGACCGACCCGTATCAACACCATTCTTCAGTCTGCATTCTTCAAGCTTGCGAAGATCATTCCGGAAGAAAAAGCCATCGAACTCATGAAAGCAGCAGCAAAAGCTACCTATGGCCGTAAAGGTGATGATGTCGTAGCAAAGAACTGGGCAGCTATCGATGAGGGTGCAAAACAGATCAAAGAAGTTGCAGTTCCGGAAAGCTGGAAAAATGCAGCAGACGAAGGTCTGACCACAACTCATGCAGAGAGCGGCCGCGCTGACGCTGTTAAATTCGTAAATACCATCCAGGCAAAAGTAACTTCCCAGGAAGGAAACAACCTGCCTGTATCCGCATTTGCAGACTACGTAGACGGAACAACTCCGTCCGGCACATCCGCATACGAGAAACGTGGTATCGCCGTAAACGTACCTGTATGGAATCCGGAAAACTGTATCCAGTGTAACAGATGTTCCTTCGTCTGCCCGCACGCTGTTATCCGTCCGGTTGCCATGACCGCAGAAGAAGCAGCAGCAGCTCCGGAAGGCATCCAGACCATGCCGATGACCGGTATGCCGGACTACACCTTCACAATGGCTATTTCCCAGCTTGACTGTACCGGATGTGGTTCCTGTGCAAACGTATGCCCGGGCAAGAAGGGTGTGAAAGCACTGGCTATGGAAAGCCTTGCAGCACACGAAGCAGAGCAGAAATACTTCGATTATGCAGCAGCTCTTCCAGAGAAGACAGACGTTGTAGCAAAATTCAAAGAGAATACCGTAAAGGGCAGCCAGTTCAAGAAACCGCTGCTTGAGTTCTCCGGCGCATGCGCAGGCTGCGGCGAGACTCCTTACGCAAAACTGATCACCCAGCTGTTCGGTGACAGAATGTACATCGCAAACGCAACAGGATGCTCCTCTATCTGGGGTAACTCCTCACCGTCCACTCCTTACACTGTAAACGAGAAAGGACAGGGCCCGGCATGGTCCAACTCCCTGTTCGAGGACAACGCAGAGTTCGGTTATGGTATGCTTCTCGCTCAGAAAGCAATCCGCGGCGGCCTGAAAGCCAAAGTTGAGGATGTTATGAACTCCGAGAAAGCTCCGGAAGAAGTAAAAGCAGCATGCAAAGAGTATCTGGATACCTTTGACTGCGGAGCTACCAACGGAACTGCAACCGAGAAACTTGTAGAAGCAATCAAAGACGCTGACTGCGACGTTTGCAGAGACATCGTTAAGAACAAAGACTTCCTCGCTAAGAAATCCCAGTGGATCTTCGGTGGTGACGGATGGGCTTACGATATCGGATTCGGCGGCGTAGACCACGTACTTGCCAGCGGAAAAGATATCAACGTAATGGTATTCGATACCGAGGTTTACTCCAACACAGGCGGACAGTCCTCCAAAGCTACTCCGACCGGTGCAGTTGCACAGTTCGCAGCAGGCGGTAAAGAAACCAAGAAGAAAGATATGGCAAGCATCGCAATGAGCTATGGCTATGTATACGTAGCACAGATCGCTATGGGCGCTGATTACAATCAGGCAGTCAAAGCAATCGCAGAGGCAGAGGCATATCCGGGACCGTCCCTCATTATCGCTTACGCTCCATGTATCAACCATGGTATCAAGAAAGGTATGAGCAAAGCACAGACCGAGGAGCAGCTCGCTGTTCAGACCGGATACTGGCATTGCTTCCGCTTCAACCCGGCACTCGCTGCAGAAGGCAAGAGCGCATTCACACTGGATTCCAAGGCTCCGTCAGGAGATTATCAGGAATTCCTGAACGGCGAGGTACGTTACAACTCTCTGAAACGTGCAAACCCGGCGAAAGCAGAAAGACTGTTCGGCAAGAACGAGCAGGAAGCAAAAGACCGTTACACTTACCTGAACAAACTCGTAAAACTGTACGGCGCAGAAGAAGAGTAATTCTTTTTCCTTAAAAAGAATTTGAAAAAGGAGAGAAGTCATACTTGAGAGAGTATGGCTTCTTTCTTTTTGGGAGAAAAAATGAATTAGCGACATTTGGCAATAGTTTTGTATCGTTTGTCAACATTTTTATCCCGGAAAATGTTGACAAACGATACATTTTTGCGCAAGAAGGCTTTGAGATATGGTATAATGTGCGTATCACGATATAATGAGCGTTAGCGAGAGGAATTTTATTATGTTGAAAATATATCTTGGAGAAATGAAAGGTGCAATCTATCATCCGCCAACCTATTTTGATAATTGTTATGAAGATGAATGGCTGACCACGCCACTGGCAAAAGAAATGATCCGCGATGTGGATCGCTCGGAGGTAATCAGTGCGCATCTGATTGACAGCCCGGTGCTTGGTCCGATTCCACCGAAAGATTTATCCGGAGGAATCAAAACGTTGCTGCTGATGGCATACGATACAGACGGAAAGATCTTTAATGCCTCCGTATGTGGAGATAATTGTGCAAAATGGATTTTAAAATTAGGAGAGCAAAAGGATCTGACGATTAATCTGCGTCATGTGATGCGGTTTGGCAAAGATCCTTTTGAAATCCTGATTTTAAATACAGGGACTATTGTGCGGAATATGTCCGAATTTGTAGATGTTGCCGAGGCTTATGTATAGGTGGATGTATGAAGGGAAAGAAAAGAGTTATTATTCAAAATAACAGAGTTCATTATGAATTTGTGATAAAGCGTAATATTACAATCATCCAGGGGGATAGTGCATCAGGAAAAACAACACTGGTAAATATGATCCGGCAGGCAGAAAATTTAGGGGAGTCCAGCGGAATCAACGTTTCCTGTGAAGTACCGTGCAGAGTGCTGGAAGGTGTTAATTGGAAAATTATTTTGGAAAACAGCCGGGAAAGCATCTTTTTCATAGACGAGGAGAATTATTTTATAAAAACAGAAGAATTTGCTTCTGCCATACGGGGTTCAGAAAACTATTTTGTATTGATTACGAGAGAAAACTTATATAATTTGCCGTATAGTGTAGAAGAGATTTATGGATTGCATGTTTCCGGAAAATACAGAGATACCAGAAAAATATATCAGAAAATGTATCAGATCTATCCCAAAACAGCACGGCTTCCTGTTAGAGTACAAAAAATAATTACGGAAGATTCCAATTCTGGGTATCAATTTTTTGAAAATGTATGTGCAGAAAGGAATATTACATGTGAAAGCGCTGGTGGAAAAACAAAAATACCGGAAATGATCGGCAAGGCAGGAACAGAAGAAACCTGTATTATTGCGGACGGTGCTGCAATTGGAGCAGAAATGAATCTTCTCAGCAATAAAATAGAGGAAAAACAGAACGTACATTTATATTTACCGGAGTCTTTTGAATGGCTGATTTTAAATTCAGATCTTTTACAGGACAAAGAGGTTCGTAAAATTCTGGAAAATCCAGAAGATTATATCGACAGCACAGAGTTTTTTAGCTGGGAACAATATTTTACAAAATTGCTGATTCAGAAAACAGAAGGAACATATTTGCAGTATAAAAAAGCAAAATTAAATCCATCTTATTTGCAGGATAAAAATAAAAACAAAATACTGGAGAGTATACAAGGGATTCAGTGGAAAATAAAATCCTTAAAATAGCAAAAATAATGAAAGAATAGAGAGAAGAACATGAACTATACAATTTATGACTATCTCGGCCTGTTTTTCTTTTACGCCTTCCTTGGATGGCTTCTGGAAACTTCTGTGGCCGCGATCCGGAAAAAACATATGGTAAACAGAGGATTCTTAAATGGTCCGCTCTGCGCCATCTATGGAATCACAGCTGTCTTTATGACACGTTATCTGTATGAACTGCAGTCAAGCCCCGTCTTTTTGTTCCTTGGCTGTATGATTATCGCTACCGCAGTCGAGTGGCTGGCCGGTCACGCACTGGAACGCATTGGCCATGGCAAATGGTGGGACTATTCCAATAAAAAATGGAACATGGACGGCTATATCTGCCTTCAGTATTCTGTACTATGGGGAATTTTAGGACTGCTTGCCATGAAAATCGGCAATCGCCTCTGCTTTACAGTTCTTCATTCAATTCCGGCCGGTTTCCTGCATATCACATCCTGGATTCTCTTTGGTATATTGATAGTAGATGCCGTCGGTTCCTATGCTGTTCTGCACCACATCACGAAAAAAATGCCGCGGATCAGCGCTATGAACGATCAGATCGACGCCTTCACCAGACGCCTTTCTGTCCGTGTTTACCGCTATCTGGAGCGTCGTGTGGAACGTGCCTATCCGGCCGTACAGCCAGTTTCGGAGAAAAAAGAGAAAACAGAAACCGGCGTATTTGCCGAAGGATGCAGCTTTTACAAAATCGTTCTTCTCTTCATCATCGGCGCATTTTTGGGCGATATTACAGAAACCATATTCTGTCGCATCACCGCCGGTGTCTGGATGAGCCGCAGCAGCCTTGTATGGGGCCCGTTCAGCATCGTCTGGGGCCTCGCCATCGCCCTCGCCACCTGGTTCCTCTATAATTACAGAAACCGCTCCGATGGCTTTTTATTCGCCTTCGGAACCTTCCTCGGCGGCGCCTACGAATACCTCTGCAGCGTTTTCACCGAAATCGTCTTCGGAAAAGTTTTCTGGGACTACAGTGACATTCCCTTCAACCTCGGCGGTCGCATTAACCTCCTGTACTGCTTCTTCTGGGGAATCGCCGCCGTCGTATGGCTGAAAAAACTCTATCCCCTGTTCTCCAAATGGATCGAAAAAATCCCCCTGAAACAGGGCCCCATCATTACCTGGATACTGATCATCTTCATGCTCGCCAACATCCTCGTCTCCACCCTGGCCCTCACCCGCTACGACCAGCGAGCCCACAACGAGCCAGCAATAAACGCCATAGAGCAGCTCATTGATGAACGTTTTCCGGACAGCCGGATGGAAAAAATCTATCCGAACGCAAAAATGGCGAGCTGAAGCAATAAACCTTTGGCAACCCATCAAAAGTATGATATAATGTCACATAGATATTTTGAGGATAAACCGTCCTCTAAGAGCGAAGAAAGGACTCAACCACAAATGACAGTAGACAACAGCTTCACCATGAAGAAATTCCAGAGCATGGAAATCATCTATGTGACCTTTTCCCAGATCACAAAACTCCCATACGTAGAGTGCGATCCGGAAACCTTTGATGATCAGGTATACATGTTTACCGAAGAAGAAGCAGCCAAGGAGTTTGCAAAATCCTATGTAGAAAAGAACACCCCGCTGCTCACCGTAAAAGTCCTGCGCAAGCAGATGCCGAACTTCTATATGGGCCTCTACGCCGAAGGCGTCAATATGGTCATCTTCCACGAAGGCGACCAGACCCGCCGCATCGAGCTCGAGCAGATCTTCCCGAAACCAGACATGGAGAAAATGAACAAACAGCACCTCCCGGTTCTGAACCCGGGCGTACAGCTCACCGTCGTATACTTTCTGCAGGAACTCAGAAAACCAAACCAGAGAAGAGACGATGCCGAGCGCATGCAGCACCTGCGTGAACTCGAAGAAGAAATGCTTGTCAACCTGATGCGAAGCAAATTCATCCTTGCCATCGACATCTCCCAGGTACAGGGCGAATTCGATCCGGCCAACCCGGGACCAGACGTGCGCATCCCGTACATCAAAAACCAGAACGAAGACATCTTCCAGCCGCTGTTTTCCGATATTGGTGAATTCCAGAAATTCCGTCCGGATCCGCAGGCAAAACTCCGTCTGGCAGCCATCCCGTTCCAGCACCTTCTGCCGTACCTGATGAAACAGGCCAAAGGCTTCGTCATCAACCCGTCCGGCTTCAACCTTCTGTTGACCAGAGAACAGCTCCAGAGAATCATGGGAGCCCAGGCACAGAGCGTCCGCCCGAACCTTGAGGCAATGATGGCACAGGCTGCTGCAGCACAGGCACAGAAAAATGCACAGAACAACGCTGCAAACGACGAAGTAAAAGAACACGTCGACGAGACAGAGAACACCGCAGCAGAAACCGACAACGAAGAATAAAACCGACAGGGCCGCAGAAAATCCCAGCAAACGGGCACTGCGGTCCGTTTTTGACTGCATAAAACCGGAAATAATAAAGAAAAACAAGAAAGGATATACAAAAATGAACGCAGAACATTGCAAAGCCTATACCCTGCTGCAGGAACAGCAGATTGACGATATCCATGCACACGGCTACCTCCTCCGCCACAACAAGAGCGGTGCCCGCGTGCTCCTTCTCGAAAACGAAGATGACAACAAAGTCTTCAACATCGCGTTCCGTACCCCGCCGGCCGACAGTACCGGCGTAGCCCACATCCTCGAGCACAGCGTCCTCTGCGGCTCCCGCGAATTCCCGTTAAAGGATCCCTTCGTAGAACTCGTCAAAGGATCCCTGAACACGTTCTTAAATGCTATGACCTACCCGGATAAAACCATGTACCCGGTAGCCAGCACCAACGATGCCGACTTCCAGAACCTGATGCATGTCTACATGGATGCTGTATTTTACCCGAACATTTACAAACATGACGAAATCTTCCGTCAGGAAGGCTGGAGCTATCATCTGGAAAGCGAAGACGGCCCGCTGACCTACAACGGTGTTGTATACAACGAGATGAAAGGAGCCTTCTCCTCCGCAGACGATGTCCTGGAGCGTGAAACCTTCAACACCCTGTTCCCGGACACTCCGTACGGCGTAGAATCCGGCGGAGATCCGTCCTGCATCCCGAACCTGACCTACGAAAACTTCCTGAATTTCCATCAGACCTATTACCATCCGTCCAACAGCTATATCTACCTGTACGGAAACATGGATATGGAAGAAAAACTGGCATGGATGGATGAAAAATACCTGTCCCATTTTGATGCAAAAGAAGTAAAATCCGAAATTCCGTATCAGAAACCATTTGCAGAGACCCTCGACATTGTACACGAGTACCCGGTACTCGATGGCGATCCGCTTGAAAACAATGCGTACCTGTCCTACAACATGGTCATCGGCAGCGGTCTGGATGTAAAATTAAACGTGGCATTTTCTGTTCTGGAGTATGCACTCCTTGACGCACCGGGAGCCCCGGTCAAACAGGCACTCCTTGACGCACACATCGGAAAAGATGTTTACGGCTCCTACGAGGACGGCATCCTGCAGCCATTCTTCTCCATCGTAGCCAAGAACGCCGATGAAAATGAGAAAGAAAAATTCCTGTCCATCATCCGCGGCACCCTCGAGGATATCGTGAAAAACGGCATGGATCAGAAAGCCATCGAGGCAGGCATCAACTATTTCGAATTCCGTTTCCGTGAGGCGGACTTCTCCAGCTTCCCGAAGGGCCTGATGTACGGCATTGACGTCTTCGACAGCTGGCTGTACGACGAGAACAAACCGTTCGCCTACCTGCAGCAGCTTGCGATCTACGATGAGCTGAAAAAACTGGCAAAAGAAGGCTATTTCGAAAACCTGATCCAGACGTATCTGCTGGACAACACCCATGCCTCCATCGTGACCCTCATTCCAAAGACCGGTCTTGCCGCAGAAAATGATGCAAAGACCGCAGAAAAACTGCAGAAATATAAAGAGAGCCTGTCAAAAGAAGAGATCGAGAAAATCATTGCTGACACCAAAGAGCTGGCAGCATATCAGGAAGAAGAGGAGAGCGAGGAAGCACTCGAGACGATTCCGCTCCTGAAACGAAGCGATATCAAACGTGAGTCTATCAAACTTTACAATGACGAGCATGAAGTCGATGGAACGACGGTTCTTCATCACAACGTATTCACGAACGGCATCGGTTACTTAAGCTTGCTGTTTGATACGAAAAATGTGCCGAACGATCTGATCCCGTACATGGGCGTATTAAAATCCGTTCTCGGCTATGTGGACACCGAACACTACACCTACGGCGAACTGTTCAACGAGATCAATGCACAGACCGGCGGCATCAACTGCGGACTGCAGGTATTCCGCATTCCGGAAAATGATGACGACTGCCGCAGAATGTTCGGCATCCGCGCGAAATTCCTGTACGACAAACTGGATTTCGTCATGAAAATGATCGAGGAAATCCTGAACACCTCCCGCCTGGATGACGAGAAACGTCTTCACGAGATCATCTCCAGCATGAAATCCGGCCTGCAGAACCGCCTGTCTTCCGCCGGAAATGCAACGGCTGTGATGCGTGCAGCTTCCTATTACTCCCCGATGAGCAATTTCCAGGACCGCATCGCAGGCATCGGCTTCTACCAGCTCTTAAAAGATCTGGACGAGAACTTCGATGAGAAAAAAGCAGAACTGATTAAAAATCTGCAGACCCTGATGAAATACATCTTCCGCAAAGAGAATCTGACCGTCTCCTATACCGCAGACGAGACAGGCTACGCACCGCTGGAAGAAAAAATCGCAGCATTCAAAGAGAATCTGTACACCGACGAAGTGGAGCCGGGCAGCATTGTGTATGACTTTGAACAGAAAAACGAAGCCTTCCAGACCTCCGGCCAGGTACAGTACGTAGCACTCTGTGGAAACTTCGAGCGCGAAGGCTACGACTACACAGGAGCCCTGCGCATCCTGCGTGTCATGCTGAGCTATGACTATCTGTGGATCAACATCCGTGTCAAAGGCGGCGCTTACGGCTGCGGCGGAGCTTTCGGAAGAGGCGGAAACGCGTGCATTTCTTCCTACCGTGACCCGAACGTCGGAAGAACCCTTGAAGTATACCGCGGTATCGGCGATTACGTGCGCAATTTCGAAGCAGACGAGCGCCAGATGACCAAATACATCATCGGAACGATCAGCGAACTCGACGTCCCGATGAACCCGTCCGCAAAAGGCCAGACCTCCGAGAGCGCATGGTTCAACGGCATCACCGAAGCAGACTTCCAGCAGGAGAGAGATCAGATCCTCGATGCAACCCTGGATGACATTCATGCACTGGCAGACCTTGTAGATGCAGCCTTAAAACAGAACAACATCTGCGTTGTCGGAAGCGAAGCAGCCATTCAGAAAGAGAAAGAACTGTTTAAGAACGTAGAGAATTTATAAATGAGGAGAAGAGACAGCAATGGAAAACAATGCAAATTATAAATCCGGCTTTGTAGCCCTGATTGGCCGTCCGAACGTGGGAAAATCCACGCTGATGAACCATCTGATCGGACAGAAGATTGCGATTACATCCAAGAAACCGCAGACCACCCGCAACCGCATCCAGACCGTTTATACGTGTGACGAGGGACAGATCGTGTTCCTCGACACACCGGGTATCCACAAGGCGAAAAATAAGCTCGGCGAGTACATGGTCGATGTAGCCGAGAAAACGTTAAAAGAAGTCGATGTGATTCTCTGGCTGGTAGAGCCGAGCAACTTCATCGGAGCAGGAGAGCGCCATATCGCAGAGATCCTGGAGAAAGTCAATGCGCCGGTCATCCTCATTATCAACAAGACCGATACCGTGGAGAAAGACAAAATCCTGGAATTCATCGATACGTACCGCAAGCTGTTCCAGTTTGCCGAGATCATTCCGTGCTCGGCACTCCGCCATCAGAACACCGATGACATCATTCCGAGCATCTTCAAATATCTGCCGTACGGCCCGCAGTTCTACGATGAGGACACCATCACCGATCAGCCGATGCGCCAGATCGTGGCTGAGATCATCCGCGAGAAAGCACTGTACGCCTTAAACGAAGAGATCCCGCACGGCATCGCCGTTGTGATCGACCAGATGAAAGACCGCCCGAACGGAAAAATCGTTGATATTGATGCGACCATCATCTGCGAGCGCGATTCCCACAAGGGCATCATCATCGGAAAACAGGGCGCGATGCTCAAGAAGATCGGAAGCAACGCGCGGTATGAGCTGGAGCAGATGCTGGAGCAGAAAGTCAACCTGAAGCTCTGGGTCAAAGTCAAAAAAGACTGGCGTGACAGTGATTTTCTTCTTAAGAATTTTGGCTATAAAGAAAAAGACTGATTACCAATATGTGTTAGCATAGCCGGTTTGGAATCGGGATATCCTATTGCTAGGGTGTAAAGCAATTTACATCCGGACAAAAGTATAAAAGCCGCAAAAGGACTGCGGCGAGGAGGAACGCAATGGGAAATGAAGCAAACTGGAATACATTTACACAGACGGGGAAAGTGTCTGATTATCTGGCGTATGTGAGGGAAGAAAAAGGAAGAAACGGATGGGAAAATGCAGCAAAGGAAGAGAGGGGAACACGTGAAAGAGAGAGTGACAGGAATGGTGCTTTCGGCAGCTACCATTGGTGAATACGACAAACGTGTTGTCCTTTTGACGAAAGAGCGGGGGCGCATCTCCGCCTTCGCCAGAGGGGCAAGGCGCCCCAGAAGTCCGCTGTCTGCTGCAACGGAACCGTTTACCTTTGGGGAGTTTTTTATTTATAGAGGACGGGATTCTTATAGCATAGAGCAGGTTGAGGTGGAAAATTATTTCCCGGAATTAAGGCAGAATCTGGAGCATTTATATCTGGCACTTTATTTTTGCGAGGTGGCAGATTATTTTACGAGGGAAGGAATGACAGCGAAGCATGAATTGAATCTTTTGTATTTGTCGCTGCGGGCGTTATCGGTGCCTTCTCTGCCGGAAGAACTGGTGCGTTACATATATGAATTCCGAATGTTAGCGATTGCCGGAGAGGCACCGCGTATTTTTGAGTGCATAAGGTGTGGGAAAACGGAAAATCTGCACCATTTTTATGTGGGGGATGCGGGCATTGTATGCGATGACTGCCACGACGGAAAGACCGGTATTTTGTTGTCGGAAACTGCTATTTACACTTTGCAGAGGATTCTCT
>ERZ827452.3113-NODE-3113-length-11094-cov-4.699882_pt1 | contig 11094 bp, 8 predicted proteins | sample MGYA00519866_ERZ827452 | MGnify/ENA primary metagenome ERZ827452 (study PRJEB31778, sample SAMEA3449307) | human gut metagenome | biome: human gut; feature: human-associated habitat; material: faeces | place: United Kingdom | collected 2010/2012 ... | reverse complement strand
CCGCGTAGTGCTGGCTGCGGGTGCCGTGACCGCCCTCCCAGATGCGGCGGAAGGCGTACCCCACCGGGATTCCCCTGCCGTATTTGCGGCGGGTCAGGTTCCACGCTTCCATGGCGGCAATGGTGGTCCACAGGGTAGGGCTGGACGATTTGCCCCGGAACTCCCGCAGCCGCAGGGTGGTCAGGGTGCTGTAAGGCATGGGGTCGTTCTCGTTCAGGTTTGCGTAGGTGTACACCTTGTTTTCGTAGGCGTCATAGATCAAAAGGCGTGCCATCCCTCATTCCTCCTTCTCACGGCCGCAGGGGTCGGTGCACTGGGCTTGCAAAGCGTGCCATGTTTCCCGGTACACGATGCCGTTTACCGGCTGCAGCCCCGCCTGCTGCTGGACAGCCCGCACGGCGGCGGCGTCTGCCGCGCCAAAGCGGTTGTTGTCGGCCACATAGTCCTCGCCGCAGGAAAGCTGCGCCCGGCGGTTGAGCCAGTACTCCACCTGCCCCACTTCTTGCCCGGCGCTGCCCTCGGCGATGGCGCGCCCCGGGTAAGCGGTGCCGGGAGGGGTGTCCCGGTCGGGGTTCGGGGCATGGGCAGCCAGCTGCAAGCTCAGCGCTTCCACCGCCGTCCATGTGTCGGCATCGGCAATGCCGGTCTGCTCCAACCCCAGCAGCTGCTGGGCGCTGCGGGTGGCGGCGGCAGTCTCATCGGTATAACGGTCGGCAAGGGGCGGGGCCTCCACGCTGGAAAAATAATAGGCGATGCGCTGTAAAAGCAGATTGTAGTACAGCACGGTATCACCGCTGCTGCCCACCGTCAGCGGGGTGCCGGGGTAGGGCAAACGCTTTAAGGTGACCACCGGGCCGGAGGAGCGCAGCTGGCTGGCGCGGCCATAGAGAGAGTTCCATGTGGTGCGCCCCACCACGCCGTCCACGGTAAGCCCCGCAAACCGCTGGTACGCCCGCACCGCCCGCTCGGTATCCGCGCCGAACTTTCCGTCAATGCTTACCGGCGGGATGCTGCTTTCGTAGGCGCTCATGAGGTAGAGGTAAAATTGCAGTTCCCGCACCGGCGTGCCGGTGGAGCCGGTGCGCAGCACGCCCGGGTACTCGCCGGGGCGCAGGGAAGAGGAGAGCAGCCGGTTGGCGATATCGTTGTACACCTCGTACAGCTTTTGCCATGTGGTTTGCCCCACCACGCCGTCTGCTGTCAGCCCGAAGTAGCGCTGGAACCGCCGCACCGCCGATGCCGTGCCCGCGCCGAATTTTCCGTCCACGGTCACGCTTTCAAGGCTTGTGTATACCGTGCGGGCGATCTTCAGCCAGAACTGCACCAGCCGCACATTCTGCCCGGCAGACCCCTCCCGCAGCGGCGTGCCGGGGTAGGCGTTGGGGGTGCCGTTGTCGGACTGGATGCTCAAAAACTCGTCGTACAGCTCCTTCCAAGTGGTCTGCCCCACTATGCCGTCTACGGTAAGGCCGTATTTGCGCTGGAAAGCACGCACCGCATTGGCGGTGGCAGTGCCGTATACGCCGTCTACCTTTACGGCGGGGATGGCGCTGTCGTACTGCGCCAGCGTGTTCAGCCAGAACTGTACCTGCTCCACCGCGCTGCCGGAAGCACCGGTGCTCAGCACCGTACCGTTCCATGTGCCGTTGGACAGGGTGCCGGTGGAAGTCTCGCCCTCGCTGGTCAGCTCGGCGAGATCTTTTACCGATACATAGATATAGCTGATCTTGTACCATGTCTGCCGCCCCACTACGCCGTCGGCGGTCAGGTTGAACTGCTTCTGGAATGCCCGCACCGTGGCGGCCATCCGGCTGCCGAATACGCCGTCTACCGTCAGCTTTCCAAGGAAGGGATAGTCCTTGGTAATGCGGTTCAGCTGCCTTTGCAGGGTGAACACCGCCGCGCCGCGGCTGCCCTGCCGCAGTGGTGTGCCGGGGTAGCTCTGCGGGATGGAGCGGATATTTTTGGTGCGCACGATCTCGATGCTGCTGCCGTAGTAGTAGCGTAAGATCTGCAATGCGCTGCGCCCGTTGTTGGCAAGCGCCACCGTGCCCCACTGCTTGAGCCCGGGACAGGTGACCGACTTGCCGTCGCAGTACTCGGAATAATAGGGGTTCACCGTACCGCTTTTGCGCAGATAGGTGTTGAAGATATCGTCCGTGATGCGCACCATCACCTCGAACACAGTGCGCCCATGGACGTAGTACTGGTCGTAGCTGGTGGAGTTGGTAATGTTGAAGGTGTAGCCCTTGCTGGGGTACCACTCGGTATAGATGCGGTTCAGCGCCAGCGAGATCTGGCAGTGGATGTTTGCCCGCAGTGCCTGCTCCGGCCACGGGGAACACCATAAACCAACGGACGAAATAAATGCTGCATCGTGTATTTTGCAGCGTATAAAAAGCGGCTGCTGCACAAAATGCTGTGCAGCAGCCGCTTTTTTGGGAGCTGATGAAACGCTTACGCTTCCGTCTTGGGCTCTTCCTCAGGCTTTGCTTCGGAATGCCGCCGACGGAACCAGTCGGCGGGGATGCCGCTCTGGGCAGGGGTAAGATCCGGCGCGGGGTGACCGTCCGGCAGGTGCGCACCGAAGGCCGGAACAAAAAAGAACTTGCGCACGATGAAGATCAGCGCGATCGCGCCAACGCTGAGCAGATTCTCCACGGCGGAATCGTGCCCCACCACCAGATGGCGTGCAATGGCGTAAAGCAGCACCTCAAGGCTGCTGCCGGGGCTGTGCTTGGCCAGCATCTTGATGAACTCGATGCCGATCACGATATCCAGACTGCGCTCCAGAAAGGTGCGGATCTCTGCTTCGTTGCCGTCGGACAGCAGGCCGGGCATCCAGCGGATGAGCGGCACGACGCTGAGCAGCAGGCCGATCAGCACTAAGCCGGACAACAGCACCTCCAGCAGACTGGAAGCCTGAATAATGCGGTTGCGCAGGGAGGTGCGCCAGTGGCTTTCTACCGGGTGAGAGGGGTGTTCCATAGTAAGACCTTCCTTTCGGCATTCTGCTAAACAGGATTCGACAAACTTCTGGTTAGATTGTAGCAGAATGCGGGCAGGCTGTCAATTCATGGAAAATCAATTCGCCTTGGCGGCAGACTGTGCCGGAACGTACCCGGCCTTCTGGATGCAGGCAATACCGTCGGCGGTGTCCAGCCAGTCGTACAGACGGCGCTCCGGGCTGTCGGCGGCGGCATCCGGGTGGATGACGGCGTAAAAATCGTTGCACAGGGGGTAGCTGCCGTCGGCAAGGGTATCGTTGCTGGGGGTCACACCGTCCACCGCCAGCAGACGCAGCCCGGGTTTGGAGTACATCTGGTCGATGTAATAATACACCGAGAAGCCGATGGCGTTGGCGCTGTTGTTGTAATCGGCAATGCTGTCCACCAGCTCACCCATGGCGGCGGGAGCCAGCTCAGAGGGCGGGGTCATCAGCTCACCGCCCTGAATGAGCAGCTTTTTGAACAGGGTCTGGCTACCGGAGTCCTCGCCGCGCTGGAAAGCAACGATGGCCTGATCCTTGCCGCCTACGTCTTTCCAGTTGGTGATCTTTCCGGCGTAGATGTCCCGCAGCTGCTGCCGTGTAAGCGCCTGCACGGGGTTGTCCTCGTTGACGATGAACACCAGCGCGTCCACCCCGATGGGTTTCTGCTCCAGCTCCACGTTGGCCTCCTGCAGCTCTTCCTTTACATAGTCCGGCGCTTCGTACACCACCAGCATCCGGGTGGTGGTGTCGTACAAGCCAAAGTTTTCCCATGCGTAGGCGGTGGTGCTCACGGTGATGCTGCTGCGGGCTTCTTCCAGGTCCATGCCGGTGGTATCGGCCAGCATCTGCGCCATCAGCGGGATGCAGGCGGTGCTGCCGTCCAGCGGGGGAAAATCCTCCACGGTCAAAAACGGCGCTGCCTGCTGCACAGTAGAGGACGCTGCAGAGGACGCGGGCTGTTTTACCACAGAGGAGGCGGTGCTGCCGGAGGGAGCATCCGTGCCCTTGCAGGCGGTCAGTACCCCGGCAGCGGAGCAGGCAGCCAGCCCCAGCAGAAAGCTGCGGCGGGAAATTTTAGTGTTTTTCATAAGAAAACCCTCCTAGATCAATAGCCGTAACTCGGTTCATCGTCCGCAGTGGCAGACGAGAAAATACTCTGGCAGTACAGCCAGTTGCCGCTTGTGTCCATCCAGCCCACATAGAAGCCCCGTTGTGCAGCAAACACATGGTCGGGCAGGGCGTTCAGGCTGTTAGAATAGTACCCGGCGCAGCTGGCAAGCCCCTGTAATACTACCTTGCCGTCTGCGTCCAGCACATCGCATACGTTGCCGTAGGCGCTGCCCACAGCGCTGCGGCTGCCGTAGAACATGGGTCTGCCGTCGGGGTCGGTGGTCAGGTAGTTGACGTAACTGTATTTGCCCTGCAGGGCGGTCAGGTCGCTGACAAGCCCCTGCGGGCCGTACAGCCGGGTGGCGGTGGTCTCGTAGCGGTCGTTGTCCTGCAATTTCAGCCAGACGTAGCCGCTGCCGTAGTTGCTCATCCGTACCCGCTGCTGGTGCTCCACCGGCTCTACGGTGGTGTCGGTCAGCAGCTTGCCGTTGTCCTTGCTGTACACCCGCAGGCTGCCGTCCAGCGCGTAGACGGCTATGGTGTTATCGGTGGTGTTCACATCGTACAGCGGGGTCTTGGTGCCGGTTTCCAGATCATAGAGCTCGTAGCCATGATCCTCGCCGCTGTGCCATGTTACCACATAGCCCGGGAAATATTGGCTGGGCTGCTCGTCAAAGGCGGCAATCAGTCCGCGGTCCTCTGTGGTCATATCCCGCAGTTCGTACCGGCCATCGCCGGTGGAAAAGCTGGCAAGACCGCCCGGGTAGACCTGCAAAAAGCCCGTGTACTGCTCGCCGGTCTGGGTGTTATACAAAATCTGGTCGGTGGTCTCGGCTCCGGTGGCAACGTCCAGCTCCACCCAGTCGCTCAGGGTATCGCTGTCGTAGAAAAGGCGGTATGCCGAGGCGGCATCGGCGCGGTAGACGGGGGTGCCGTCCTTTTCCTGCACAACTACCCAGCGGTTCTGTTGGTAATCCGTATCCCAGTCGTAATCGTCCAGCCCTTCCGGGCGGGCGTAGCAGCTGAACACCAGCTTATCGCCGCATAGGGTGCAGCTGTATGCGCCCTCCGGCACCGGCAGCGCTGCGCCGGTGGCAAGGTCGATGACCTGACAGGTGCCGTAGCCGGACTCCGGGACGTAGCCGCCATCGACAAGGCGGCTCTCCTGCAGCACCAGCAGGCCGTTTTGCAGGGTAGCGTTCTGCTCGCCCTCAAAGGACATCACCTCAGTGCCGGTCTTGTCGTACAAGGCGGTGCGGCGTCCGCCCCGGCCGGTAGGGTCGGACCAGCTGCGCAGCCAGTAGTCCGCGATGCCGGTGGCACTGTCCTCCACCAGCGAGACGTTTTCGCTGCGGGCAGACTGATGCAGCGGGGTGCTGCCGCACAGGATGGTGGTGCTGCTCCCGGAACGGCCATAGCAGTACAGCACCCGCAAACGGCCATCGTTCAGCACGGCGGGGTCGTACAGGGGCTTGCCGCTGTCGTCCGTGGGCACAGAAACGGCAGAGCTTGCAGCGCCCGGCACGCCGGTGGCGGGCGGCAGCAGGGCACAGCCGCAGCCTAAAGTAAGGGTAAGGGCAGTGCAGACTGCCCCGCAGCCGATACGCAAGACAACACGCTTCATAAAAACCACTCCTTTGCAAAAACAGGGAGGAAAATTTTTCCGTTCACTCAGAATACGAAACAGCCGCATTTTTCATTGCAGAGTTTGCAGAAAAATGCGGCTAAAATCGGTTACAATTGCATTACAGCTGCGCCGGGGCATGGGACGCTTCTGCCTTGTCCATCTGCTCCAGCTGCCGCAGAAAGGCCAGCAAAAAGGGCAGCGAGATGAAGAAGGTGAGCGCATCCGCAATGGGCTGGCAGAGCTCCACACCCACAAGACCCAGCACCCGGGGAAGTACAAGGATCAGCGGGATAAAGCACACGCCCTGTCGGCAACAGGCCAGAAAGGTGGCGCGCCCGGCCTTGCCAACGCTCTGGAAGGTCATGTTGGCCACTACGATCACCGGCTGCAAAAGGACGGCAAAGCACTGGTAACGGAAGGCAGGCAGCGCCACGGCGGTGACTTCCGGGTCATCCCGGAACAGACGAATCAAAGCTTCATCCTTCCACCAGCACACCGCGATCAGCGCCACCAGCAGCACAAAGGCGGCTTTCAGGGTAAAGACAGCGGCCTGCCGCACCCGGTGGTACTTGCGTGCGCCGTAGTTGAAGGACGCCACCGGCTGCAAGCCCTGTCCCACGCCGATGGCCACCGAGAGGATGAACATAAAAATGCGGGTCACGATGCTCATGCCCGCCACGGCGGCGTCGCCGTAGCTGCGGGCGGCAATGTTCAGCAGCATCCCGCCGATGCTGTTCAGACCCTGACGGCCAAAGCTGGGCGCGCCGCCTGCAAGGATCTGCAAAAACTCGCGCGGCTCCCGGGTGACGGCAGAAAGCCGGAACTGGCTGACCGTTTTGCCCCGCAGGAACATATACAGCAGAATGCCAAAGCTGATGGTCTGGCTGAGGGCGGTGGCGATACCGGCACCGGCAGTGCCCAGCCCCAGCCCGAACATGAACAGCGGGTCCAGCGCGATGTTCAAAAGCCCGCCGGTGACCAGCCCGACCATGGCAAGGTTCGCCTTGCCCTCATACCGCAGAATGTTGTTCATCACCAGACTGGAGATCATCAGCGGTGCGGCAAGCAGGATGGGGCGGGCGTAGGCGCAGGCGTGGGGCAGAATGGTCTCGGTGCTGCCCAGCAGCATCATGAAGTCCGGCAGGGTGGCAAGGCCGGCCACCGCCAGCACTACGCCAAAGGCCAGCGCTGTAAAAAAACTGGTGGAAGCAAAGCGGGTGGCGGCGTGGGTATCCTGACTGCCCAAGCGGCGGCTGATGATGGTGCCAGAGCCGTGCCCCAGCATAAAGCCCAGCGCCTGAATAATGGCCATCAGGCTGGAAACGACGCCCACCGCGCCGGAAGCACTGGTGGAGATGCGCCCTACAAAAAAGGTATCGGCCAGATTGTAGATGCTGGTGATCAGCATACTTAAAATGGTGGGCGCGGCCAGACTGAGGATCAGCCGGGGGATGGGGGTCTCGGTCATTTTATGATATTGCACCACAGTGCGGTCCTGCTGGGTCATGGAAAAATATCCTCCTTCAAAAACGAGAAAACCGCCCCTTCCAGAGCGGCAGATAAGCTTTGTAAAAACAGTATAACGCAGTTGCGGTAAAATGTCGAGAGGGAGAAAAACGGCCCTTTCTCCCCTGCGAAGGGGCGAAAAAGCAGGCGAAAACAGGGTGGTTTCTATATAAAGTGCTAAAGAATTGTCGAATTGCTTGTGAAAAATCACGATATGTGGTATTCTTTATAAGAAGGAATTGGAAAAATCTGTGCATTTTATGATTGGGAGGGATTTGTACATGAAATCCGTAGCACAAACTGTGATCGAAGCCGACCGCTTTTATACCATTGCCGCGCACACCGGCAACGTCATTCAGGCAGTGGAAGGCAGCAAGGACGGCGGCACTGTCCGTCTGGGCAAGTATGACCACAAGCCCGAACAGGAGTGGAGCTTTGTCCGCGAGGGTGATGGCGTGTACCGCATCCGCAACCGTGCTTCCGGCAAGTTACTGGATCTGACCATGACCGGCACTGCCAACGGCACTTGGCTGCATCTGTGGGAGGACGTGGGCGGCACGTCCCAGATGTGGAAGGTAGAGCACACCCCGGAGGGAACCGTGCGTCTGCGTTCTTCTTGGGCAGGCGGCAAGTGCGTGGACACCGTGGGCATGGGTGCCGAGGTGGGCGCTGTGCTGCAGATCTGGCAGGAAGTGCCCGGCGGTGGCGACCAGCTGTGGGTCATCTCTGAGGTAAAGGATCGCGTAAAGCGTGCCGCTAAGGCTGAGCAGGCAGCAGCCGCTGCCGAGACGAAGTCCGCTCCCGCCAAAAAGCCCGCAGCCCGCAAGCCCCGCACCACCAAGAAGGTGGAGGAGAAGCCCGCTGCGCCCGCAGTAAAGGCCGCAGAGCCGGTCAAGGCAGAAAAGCCCGCCGTGAAGAAGGCCGCTAAGGCAAAGGCTGAGCCTGCTGCCCCCGCCGCAGAGGTGAAGGCTGCGCCCGTTGTGGAGACCAAGGCTGAGACTGCTGTCCCTGCAACTAAGGCCGCACCTGCTGCGGAAGCTAAGACTGCCCCCGCCGCTGCAAAGCCCAAGGCAAAGCGTGCACCCTGCAAAAAGACCGTAAAGAAGTAAGAGATCATAAAACGCAAAAAAATCGGACAGACCGCAGTCTGTCCGATTTTTTGTGTTTATATAAGCTTTTTTATGCAGCAGGGGCGGCATCATCGCTCTGGGCGGCGCTCTGCACGAACTGCACGATACTCTCGATGGTCTTGCGCAGCTGCACAAGGCTTTCCACGTCAGAGTCCTGCATCCGGGAGGTGGGAGCGGTCACCACGGTCTGGGAGGCAGTCACCGTGCCGGTCAGCTCCGCATGGATATGGTGGGCGGGCACGTCCAGCAGGATGTGCACCTTGGGGGACAGGGTCTTGAGCAGCCCCTGCTTTTCGATGCCCAGAATCAGCTGCGGCGCGTCCTCCCCGGCGGTGAGGTTCGGCAGCTGAAGGTAGAGGTAGCCTTCCTTCGCGTTGGCGGGCTGCACGGTTTTTAGCTGCTTGAGATCCAGCTGGAAGTCATTCACCTGCTGCAAGCCGGTGGCGGCGGGGTCTACCCCCAGCAGGGTGGCTAGCTGGTCTTGGGAGATATAGCTGCCCAGCGACCAGCCCGGCAGCAGCAGGCTTGCCAGCGGATACTCGGCCACAACGGTGCTGCGCAGCTTGTTGTACAACTGTCCGGCATCGTACAAGGTCTCTTCCTCGCTGATGTACATCCGGGTCAGAGGGGCATCGTTGACGGTGCTGGTGCCCGTCGGGTACAGCGCCAGCTGCACCGCTCGGGGGGTGTACTGGCCGGTCAGACTGCCGGTGGTGCCGCCGAACTTGTCCAGCAGGGCGTAAAGGGCAGGGGGCTCTGCTTCGGTGGAGGTGATGGTGTAGTCCAGCGCAAAGCTGGCACCGCTCTGGAATGCCTTGATCTTGCGGCTGACGAAGCTGTACAGCACTGCCGCAGCCACCGCGCACACCAGAACCAGACACAGCAGAACGATCAGCGCCGCACGCAGACCGGTGCGCTTTTTGTGGGAAGATGCCATGGAAAAACCTCTCCTTCCGGTAAAACGTATTTGTTCCAGCATAACGGAACTGCCCGCAAATGTCAAGCGCCGCAAACTGCGGACAAAACAAAAAACCTGAAACATTTCTGTTTCAGGTTTCTGGCGGAAAGATGGGGATTCGAACCCCAGAACGCTTTTGACACGTTACACGATTTCCAGTCGTGCGCCTTAGACCAACTCAGCCATCTTTCCACATCTTTTGTTCTGCCTTTGGGCGGGTGCCCTTGGCGCTCCACTATAATACCTGAAAGCAGGCTTTTTGTCAAGGATTTTTTTGAAAAAAATCAGACTTTTTTAAAAATGACGAAAAAACGCGAAAAGACGTTCTGCCGCATGGACGGAAAGCACAAAAAGCCCTTGACGCACCTTTAAAATAGGTCTATATTGAGGGCAAAGAGCACTGCGGCGGGTCATTTTGTGCCGCAGCGGCGGGAAATATAAGGAGGATGCTTTTATGACTTATCCTGAGGTGCTTGCCAATGCCCGTACCTGCATTGGTCAATACTGCAAGGCCTGCCCGGTGTGCAACGGCGTGGCCTGTAAAAACCAGATCCCCGGCCCGGGTGCCAAGGGCGTGGGCGATACCGCTATCCGCAATTATAATAAGTGGGCGGACATCCGGGTGAACATGGATACCCTGTGCCCCGGCGGTGCACCGGACACTACGCTGGAGCTGTTCGGCAAAAGCTTCCGCTACCCCTTCTTTGCGGGCCCCGTGGGTGCAGTGAACCTGCACTACTCCGATACCTACACCGATATGACCTATAACGATGTGCTGGTGCGCGCCTGTGCCGAAAACGGCATTGCGGCCTTTACCGGCGACGGCACCAACCCCACCGTGATGGAGATGGCAACCCGCGCCATCGGCGCTGCGGGCGGCTGCGGTGTGCCCACCATCAAGCCGTGGAACATCGACACTATCCGGGAAAAGATGGAGCAGGCCAAGGCCAGCGGCTGCTTCGCCGTGGCCATGGACGTGGATGCAGCGGGTCTGCCTTTCCTGAAGAACATGACCCCGCCCGCCGGCAGCAAGAGCGTAGAGGAACTGGCTGAGATCGTGCAGCTGGCAGAGCGCCCCTTCATCGTCAAGGGCGTGATGACCGTCAAGGGCGCACTGAAGGCAAAGCAGGCCGGTGCCGCTGCCATCGTGGTGTCCAACCACGGCGGCCGTGTGCTGGACCAGTGCCCCGCCACCGCCGAGGTGCTGCCGGAGATCGCCGCAGCCCTCAAGGGCACCGGCGTGAAGGTACTGGTGGACGGCGGTATCCGCACCGGTGTGGATGTGTTCAAGGCGCTGGCGCTGGGTGCAGACGGCGTTCTGATCTGCCGCCCCTTCGTGACCGCTGTCTACGGCGGCGGCGCAGAGGGCGTGAAGTGCTACATCGATAAGCTGGCCGGGGAGCTGGCCGACACCATGCAGATGTGCGGTGCCCATACGCTGGCGGAGATCACCCCGGATATGGTGCGGGTCTGAGGCTTCTATTATAAGTAACAAAAAGGAGATGCCCGGCAGGACATCTCCTTTTTTGTTACTTCAAAGTGCCGTCCAGCACCTGCTGGTAATACCACGGCTTCGGGGCGTGGAAGGTCTTGCCGCTGAGGAAGGCAAAGTCCGGCTGGGTGAAGCGGGGCATGGTCAGCTCCCATGCGCACAGTGCCTGATACTTCAGCTTCAGCTCCCGGTTGGCGCTGTTGTTGCCGTACTTGCTGTCGCCAAGGATGGGGCAGCCGATGCTTGCCATGTGGGCACGGATCTGGTGGGTGCGGCCGG
>ERZ827452.3112-NODE-3112-length-11096-cov-3.747758_pt1 | contig 11096 bp, 7 predicted proteins | sample MGYA00519866_ERZ827452 | MGnify/ENA primary metagenome ERZ827452 (study PRJEB31778, sample SAMEA3449307) | human gut metagenome | biome: human gut; feature: human-associated habitat; material: faeces | place: United Kingdom | collected 2010/2012 ... | reverse complement strand
GATCCTCGTAGTTGATCAGGTAGCCGGGGTAATCGGCCAGCGGGCTGTTGGCGCTGGACAGGTGCGGCAGACCCGCAGCATCCGCGCCGTCAAAGATCATGGCGTAGGTAGACATCACCAGATAATCCTCGGACACATAGTCCTTGATCAGCTCTGCGCCGTCAAACATGGCAAAGCCGTCGCCCAGATTGCGCAGAGTGTAGTTCATGCCGGCCAGCGCGTAGGTAGCGCCCGGGTCCAGCGGCAGATAGCTGCCGGAAGCCTTATCGTAGATCTTCACGTTCTGCACGCGCGGAGTGCCGGTGGCGCTGCCGATCCAGACATTCTTCTCGTCGGTCTGCACGGTGTTGGGGATATCGGTGTGGATCTCGTAGGTAGCACCTGCCACCTGCAGGAAGCCGCCGTTCTCCTTGCCGCCCTCGCCTGCAAAGCGGGCTGCAAACTCCAATGCGTCCTGGATCTGCTTGCCGGTGACCGACATCAGGCAGGCCACGTTGCCAAAGGGGCTGACCTGCTTGCAGGTCTTGAAGGTCCAGTCGCCTGCGGGCACATCGGCGCGGATGCCGCCGCCGTTCATGATGGCCAGATCACAGTGCAGCTTTTCCACCTCGTTGAAGTAGGCGTAGATGCCGTCGGCCACAAAGTCGCCGAGGTTGGTCTCGGCAGAGCGGATGCGGCGCTTGCCGGTGGCGGGGTCAGAGACGTAGAAATCGCTGTCGCCCACAGCGATCTTCTCGCCCAGCATATCGTCCACGGTGTTCACCCAGCTGGTCTGCATGGCAGCGATCGTTGCATCCATGCCCTCGTGGGTGGGGATGAGCTTGGTGGTGATGGTGCCGTCTGCAGCGATGGTCATCTCGCCAACGTTGGCAAAGTAAGAACCGGTCTGGGTCAGGGTGACCGCCTTGCCGGAGGCATCCTGCACCTGCTTGTTCTCCATTACGGTATGGGAGTGGCCGTCGATAAAGGCGTCAAAGCCGCTGGTGTGGGCAATGACTTCCTCACTGGTCCACGGAGAGGAAGAGGGGTCTACGCCCAGATGGCCCAGACCGATGACCACGTCTGCCAGAAGCTTTGCCTTATCAATGGCCTTCTGCACGGCGTCATAGAGCTTTTTGCCGTCCTCGCCGCCCTGAATGTCGTAGATGTACTTGCGCTGTGCCTTATCCATAAAGTAGGCCGGGGTGGACTTGGTAAAGGTCTCGGGGGTAGTCACGCCCACAAAGGCAATGCGTCTGCCACCGCGCACGAACACCTTGACGGAGGGCAGCACACGCAGGCCGGTGCGCAGGTCTACCCAGTTGCAGGACAGGTACGGGAAGTCCGCTTCCTTCATGATGGCCTTGGCGCGATCCATGCCGTAGTCAAACTCGTGGTTGCCGGGGGTGGCGACATCGTAACCGGCAGCGTTCATCAGCTTGATGATGGAAGCGCCCTCGTCCATAGAGCCATAGGCAGTGCCCTGCACATGGTCGCCGGCGTCTACCAGCAACACGTCCTTACCGGCGTTCTGATAGCTCTGCTTCAGGTCGGCAATGGCGGCGTAGGTCAGCTTGGGGCTCTGCTTGTCGATGTAAGTATGGACATCGTTGGTGTACAGGATGGTGACGTCAGACTTATCACCAAGCCAGCAGGCCGATGCGGCGGGCGCACCGATGGCCATGGATGCAGCGGCAGCGGTCACACCAGCAGCCTTTAAAAAGCTGCGACGGGAAATAAGTTGTTTCACAGGAAAACGACCTCCTTTTATTTTTGGCGTATCGCATTTGGGGCAGGCTCTTCCCTCCTGCCCTTTCAATAGCTCTAGCATAGCACAGAACGCCGCCGCAGACAAGCCAAAATCGTTCTTTTGGCACAAATAATTTTCACGTCCCGCTTTATTTTGACACACATTGTACTATTTTTACACAAATCCCATACAAAAAAGACCTCCCCGCGCCCTGTCGCAGAGCAGCGGAGAGGTCCTTTTCAGGGGGGATTCAGACCCGTTGCCGGGTCTATCGGAGGAGAGGAAATATCAGATAGCGTTATACTCCTTGAGGAACTTCTCAAGGTCGGTACCCTCGATCTTCTTCAAGGCTTCCTTCAAAGCCAGACGCGGGATCAGCGGCAGATCCATGTCGGTGATTTTCTTACCATCGCGCAGCTTCACAGTGGCATCGATCAGGGCGCGCACATCGTAGGTGCTGCCCCAGACCTCGGGCACGCCGCGGTCAATGTTCAGCAGGGTGTACACGGCCTCCATACCGGTGCGCATGGAGTACTCGGTGGTAAAGATGGTATCGCGGGCGGTCTCGGCAAACTGACCAAGGAAGGCAAAGTTCACAGCACCCTCGGGCACAACATCGGGACGGTCGCCCATGGCACGGGGCATGAAGAAAGCATCGATATAGGGCATCATCACAGGCACGGTGTTGGCGCTGTGCTCTGCCAGTTCAGCGATCTGATCCTCGGGCACGCCGATGTGGTACAGCCACTCCATGCAGATCTCGCGGCCGGTGCAGTCACGCATGGGCTTCTTGACGTAATCGCCGGGCTTATCGCTGAACAGGCCGTACACCCAGACGCACAGCTGGTTCTTGGGCTGATCCTTGAACTGCTGCTGACGGTTCAGCGTCCAGCTGAGCAGCCAGCTGGAGTCCTTGACGGTGACGATGCCGCCGGTGACGGTGTGGCCGCTGAAGGGGTCGCGCTTGCAGATCTTGCGGATATACTGGGGGATCTTGTCGTCCAGTGTGGTAATGGTAGCGCTTTCCCAGTTGCTCAGCTCCGGCTCGGAGCAGAACTTTTCCGGGTGACCGAAGGAGGGGTCCTGTGCGGCGATCTTCTTCCACAGATCCCAGCCGTTGCCGGGCTGGATGGTGGGGTCGAAACCGGTGGCCTTATTCTGTGCGCCCACGGTGCAGCTTTCCACGCAGCCGCCGTTGGTGATGAACAGCAGATCGTTCTCGGTCAGGTCGATGTTAGAAGTCTCGCCCGCGTGCTCCACGGTGACAGAGCTTGCCAGCTTGCGGCCGTTCTGGATATCGAACTTGACATCGGTGACCTTGGTGTTGTAGTGGAACTGCACGCCAAAGCTTTCCAGATAGCGCACCATGGGCAGGATGATGGACTCGTACTGGTTATAGCGGGTAAAGCGCAGGGCGGTAAAGTCCGGCAGACCGCCGATGTGGTGGATATAGCGCTTGAGGTACAGCTTCATTTCCAAAGCGCTGTGCCAGTTCTCGAAGGCGAACATGGTGCGCCAGTACATCCAGAAGTTGGTGTTGAGCACCTCGTCATCGAAGAAATCGGTGATCTTTTTATCCTGCAGCTGCTCGTCCGGGGTGAAGAACAGCTTCATGATCTCCATGGCACCCTTATCGGACAGGCCGAACTTACCATCGGTGTGGGCATCCTCGCCGCGGTTGACGGTGGCACGGCACAAGGAGAAGTTGGGGTCCTCCTTGTTCAGCCAGTAATACTCGTCCAGCACGCTGGCACCCTCGGTCTCCAGAGACGGGATGGAGTGCAGCAGATCCCACATGACCTCGAAGTGGTTGTCCATCTCGCGGCCGCCGCGCATCACATAGCCGATATCGTACTTGTACCCATCGCAGGCACCGCCTGCCAGTGCGTTCTTTTCAAACACATGGACGTGCTCGCCCTTCATCTGACCATCGCGCACCAGATAGCAGGCAGCGGTCAGTGCAGCCAGACCGGAGCCGATGATATAAGCGGATTTATGATCCACGCCCTCCGGCTTTTTGGGGGTTGCAAAAGCTTCGTAGTTGCCACTGGAATAGTACATAAAAAAGCCTCCCTGCTTCAAAAATATCTTTTCACAGCCTTCGTCGTGCTGTTCTCTATGGCAACAGTATACCCCGCAAAGTGAACTTGAACAACAAACAAACTTTGCCCGGTGTATAGATTTTTTACATCCGCCCTTATTTGCTGGAAATGCGTACAAATTGTGACATAGTGCAAAGCGCAAAAGCATTTAAAGCATTCCCGCAAAAACGCAATGCCGGACAGCTTGCAGGCTGTCCGGCATTGCTCTAATTCAAAATAATTTTCCGCTATTCATGCCCAGAGCATAGCGGCGGGCATTCAAAACCGTCCCGCACAAAAAGAGAGCCGCCGCACAAAGGTCTGTGCAGCGGCTCTCTATCGGTTTTAGTTCATCTCTTCCAGAGCCTTTTTCAGGTTCTTTGCGATCTGGTCCGGGCAGCTGGTGCTGCGGAAGCCGCACAGCGTACCATCCAGACGGGCAATGGCGTCCTCTGCCTTCATGCCGGTGAGCAGCTGGCAGATGCCTTTCAGGTTGCCGTTGCAGCCGCCGATGACCTCGATGGATGCAATGGTGTGGTCATCGTTCAGTACAAAGTTGGTCTGCTTGGAGCAGGTGCCCTTGTTCGGGAAGGAAAATTCCTTGCTCATGGTCTTTACGTCCTCTCTCTTTTACGTTTTTCGGCGATGGCGCGCAGCTGCGCTGCGGCTTCGTCCGGTGCGGTACAGGTACCGATGGGGTGGGGGTGCTTGTGGTTGCGGCCATGGAAGTCCGTGCCCGCAGTGGCAACAAGGCCGTACTGCTTGCACAGGGCAAGGCACTCGGCGCTGTCCTCCGGGCTGTTGCTGGGGTGGTACACCTCTATGCCGTCCACTGCGCCCTCTGCCGCCAGCTCGCGCAGCAGGGGCATACTTTTATAGACTGTGGGGTGGGCAAATACCACCGCGCCGCCGCTGGCCTTGGCGGTAGCCAGCACCTGCCGCACCGGCAGATACTCCGGCGAGTGCAGCACGATGCCCCGGGGGTTCCACCCGAACAGCTTGTGGTAGGTCTCGCCGTAGATGCTGCCATCAGTCAGGCCCAGCAGTTCCAGCGCCTGCATCAGCCCGCTTTTGAACAGCACCCCGCTGGCCTTGGTGGTCTCCCACGCAAGGTCGGTGGTAAACTGCGGGTACAGCTGCTCCAGCTCCTTTGCGCTCTGCAAAGCGCAGGCGTTGCGGCGCTCCTTCATGATGGCGCAGTGCTCCCGCAGCGCCGGGCAGTCCACGTCCGGGTAGTAGCACAGCAGGTGCACCCGGTGCTGCCGCTCAAAGTCGTAGCCGGTCAGCTCCACGGCAGGGATCAGCTCTACCCCGTCCTGCCCGGTGTGGGCGTAGGCGTACTGGGCGCTGAGCAGGGTGTCGTGGTCGGAAAGGGCGATGGCGTGCAGCCCGGTGCGGGCGGCGATGGACGCCAGCCGCTCGATGGGCACAGCACCGTCGGAGCAGGTGGAATGGATATGCAGGTCACAGGACATAGCGGGTTACTTCCTTAGTGCTTATAGAAATTGATCAGGCAGCCGTCAGCCAGGATCTGGCGCTCGTCGGTGGTGAGCGGAGCCATGTACAGGCTGAACTCCTTGACGGTATCGCCCAAAACGTAGGCCTTGATGCTCTGCAGATCGCCCTTGAGTGCTTCCCGCACATTGGGGATGAGCACATAATCCCCCAGACCAAAGGGGGTGGCACCTGCCAGCTGCAGGGGCAGCATACCCCAGTTGATCAGGTTGGAGCGGTAACGCTTGGTGGCGTACTCGGTAACGATATTGGCACCGGCACCCAGCACACGCTGGCAGCTGGCAGCCTGCTCGCGGGCAGAGCCGTCGCCGGGCTTGACTGCAAAGATGGTAGAAGCGATCTGGATATCGTTCCAGCTCAGCTGCTCGCAGCCGGGCACGGCGTTCACCTTTGCCAGCAGGGCAGCGTCCCCTGCACCGGCGCGGCGGGCAGTTTCCTCGGCCTGCACGGCCTTGGCGCGGCTCACATACTCCGGGTCCTTGCGGCTGAGGGTGAACTCGGCCAGACCCAAGGGGTTGGAACGGTACGAGGACGTCTCGCCGGAGGGGATCAGCTCATCGGTGGTGGTGACGGGGTCGGTGATATAGGATGCCACCTTCAGCAGCAGGTTGTCGCCCAGCGGTGCGATCTCCGGCCAGTCCTTGATGTTGGGGCCGAACTTGAGCAGGGCATCGTAGTCGCCCTTGCCAAAGCCCTGATACACGCGGGTGTCGTAGCTGGAAGCATCGTACTGGTACTCCGGCACGGTGGGATCGTAATCAATGTCGGTGGCGGGGGTCAGGATGCCGCCGTTTGCGGTGGTGGCTGCAATGCTGCGGGCATCCATCAGTGCCACACCGGACAGCTGGCCGCTGCCGGGCTTGGAGCCCTCGCGGCTGGGGAAGTTGCGGGTGGTGTGACGGATGGACAGTGCGCCGTTGGCGGGCACATCGCCCGCGCCGAAGCAGGGGCCGCAGAAGGCGGTGCGGATGGTAGCACCGCTGGCCATCAGTTCGCCGATGACGCCGGTGCGCACCAGCTCCATCATGATGGGCTGGCTGCCGGGGTAAACGCTCAGGGCGTAGTCGCCGCAGCCGCCGGTGTGACCCTTGAGGATGGAAGCAGCCTCGTAGATGCTGTCGTACAGGCCGCCTGCGCAGCCTGCAATCACGCCCTGATCCACACGCAGCTTACCGTTTTCGATCTTGCTGCACAGATCCAGCTGCACGTCCTTGCGGCCGATCAGCTTCTGCACATCCTGCTCGCAGGCGTGGAGGATGTCCTCCAGGTTTGCGTTCAGCTCCTCAATGGTAAAGGCATTGGAGGGGTGCATGGGCAGGGCGATCATGGGACGGATGGCAGAAAGATTCACCTCCACCACGCCGTCGTAGTAGGCAAGGTCTGCCGGTGCCAGCTTTTTGTAGTCCGCTGCACGGCCGTGCACTGCCAAAAAACGCTGGGTGGTCTCATCGGTCTCCCAGATGGAGGACAGGCAGGTGGTCTCGGTGGTCATGGCATCAATGGCGTTGCGGGTATCCTGCCGCAGGGAAGCAATGCCGGGGCCCACAAACTCCATGACCTTGTTCTTGACGTAGCCGCTCTTGAACAGCTTGCCCACAAGGGCAATGGCTACATCGTGGGGGCCGCAGCCCGCCGGCAGACTGCCGGTCAGGTAGATGGCCACCACGCCCGGGCGGGCAACATCATAGGTGCGGCCCAGCAGCTGCTTTGCCAGCTCACCACCGCCCTCGCCGATCGCCATGGTGCCCAGTGCGCCGTAGCGGGTGTGGGAGTCCGAGCCAAGGATCATTTTGCCGCAGCCCGCAAAGCGCTCGCGCATATACTGATGGATGACTGCCATGTGCGGGGGCACAAAGATGCCACCGTACTTTTTGGCAGCGGACAGACCAAAGCGGTGGTCGTCCTCGTTGATGGTGCCGCCCACAGCGCACAGGCTGTTGTGGCAGTTGGTAAGCACATAAGGGATGGGGAACTTTTCCAGCCCGGAAGCACGGGCGGTCTGGATAATGCCCACAAAGGTGATGTCATGGCTTGCCATGGCATCAAACTTGATCTTCAGATTCTCGGCATCGCCGCTGGTGTTGTGTGCCTGCATAATATTGTAGGCCATAGTGCCGGTCTTAGCCGTGGCAACGGCAGCGACATCAAAGCCCTTTGCTGCCAGTGCAGCGGGTGCATTGCCGTCTGCGGGCACCCACTCGCCGCGCGCATAGTACGCACCGCCGGTGCTGCATCTGATCATATCCAACATCTCGATTCGCCTCTCTTTTTGTATTTTCCCGCCCGCCGCAATTGCGGGCATTGCCCCGGCAGTGCAGCTATTCATCCCGAAAACAGCTGTCCTCTTAGCCTTCACCCCAAGGGGGAAGCCTTTAAGCAAACCAGCTTTTCAAAGACTTATAACCCCTGCCCTGTTACGGCAAAGCCGTACTTATTTGTTATTATAGCATGAAAAGACGAAAAGAAAAAGCACTTTTTATGAACCCTTACTGCGCCTTTGCGGCGGCTTCCTGCTGCTTTTCCTTTTGCAGTTTACGGAACACCACAAAATACGCCGGGATCAGGAAGAAGCAGGCAAAGAACCATGCCACCGGGCTTGCGATGCAGGCGGCAAAGTAGCCCCACAGCGGCACGAACCAGAAGCCCACCATGGCGCGGGCGATCATTTCAGCCACACCGGCAAACATGGCAAGGCCGGAGTGCCCCAGACCCTGAATGGTGTAGCGGTAGATGATAAGCACTGCCAGCGGGATGTAGAACACGCTGTTCCAGAAGATGAACTCCTGCGCATTGGCCATAATGGCGGTCTCGCCTGCGTCCAGAAACAGGCCGATCAGGGGCTTGTCCAGCACGCGCAGGATGAGGAAGGACGCCACACTGTACACGCAGCCGATGCCCAGTGCGGTGTTCACGCCGCGGTTCACACGGCCAAGGTCTTTTGCGCCCATATTCTGGCTGGTGTAGGTGGTCATGGCGGTGCCGATGCTCTCCAGCGGCACGCTGAGGAACTGCGCAGCCTTGCCGCCGGCGGTCTGCGCCGCCACGATGTCGCTGCCCAGACCGTTCACCGCGCCCTGCAGCACCACGCTGCCAATGGCGGTAATGCTGCACTGCAAGCCCATGGGGATGCCCATAGAGCAAAGTTTTGCACAGTGCGGTGCGCTGATGCGCCCTTCTTCCTTATTCCAGCGCAGCTCCGGGTAGTGGCGCACGATATAAAGAAGGCTGCCGATGCCCGCCACAGCCTGACTGAACACGGTGGCAAAGGCCGCGCCGAACACGCCCATGTTGAACACAATGATGCAGGCAAGGTCCAGCCCGATGTTCAGCACACTGGCCACCAACAGGAAATACAGCGGGCGCTTGCTGTCGCCCAGTGCACGCATCAGGGCGCTGGTCACATTATAAAGCAAGGTAAAGGGGATGCCCGCAAAAATGGTGCGGATATACACATCCGCAAGGTCGATAATATCGGCCGGGGTATTCGTCCACACCAGCACCAGACGGGTCATAGCCACCGTAACGATGGTAAGCACCGTGGCAAAGGCGATGGACAGCCACACGGTATTGGCGGTGTAGCGGCGCATCTCATGGTGGTCGTGGGCACCGAAGGTCCATGAGATGGGGATGGAAAAGCCGCAGGCAATGCCGTTGACAAAGCCCAGCACCAGATAATTCAGGCCGCCCACGCTGCCTACCGCCGCCAGTGCTTCCACGCCCACGAACCGGCCCACGATGATGGTATCGGCCAGATTGTAGAACTGCTGGAACAGGCTGCCCAGCATCAGCGGCACCGCAAACGCAAGGATCAGCTTGAGCGGACTGCCTTGGGTCATATCCTTTGTCATAGTATAAAATCCTCCTGCCACACTGGGAACCGGCTTGATGTCGTGATTTTTGCCGTGAAAAACGCCCTGCCGGAAAGGGGCAGGACGTCGTGTACATTCATGAATGATATTATAGTGGAGTGACGCAGGATTTACAAGATTTGCATTGCATCAACATTTACGAATTTTTGCCGCAAGAATTGGTGATTTTGCTTATTCCGAGTAATGCGCAAGGAACTGTTTGGTGCGCTCCTCCTGTGGGTGCTCAATGAGCTGCTTGGCAGGGCCTTCCTCCACCACAACGCCGCCATCCATGAACATGATACGGTCGGCCACGTCACGGGCAAAATGCATTTCGTGGGTGACGATGATCATGGTGGTCTTGCGGTCAGCAAGGTCACGCAGAACTTTCAGCACTTCACCGGTCAGTTCCGGGTCAAGGGCGCTGGTGGGCTCGTCGAAGCAGAGGATGTCCGGGTGCAGAGCCAGTGCGCGGGCAATGGCCACGCGCTGCTGCTGACCGCCGGAAAGCTGGTTCTGGTAGTGGTGCATCCTGTCTTTCAGGCCGACGCGCACGAGCATTTCCTCCGCGCGCCGCGTGCGCTCTCTGGGCGGAACGCCCGCGTAAATCAGCGGCAGCTCCACGTTCTTGAGCGCGTCGAGCCGCGGCAGAAGCTGAAACTGCTGAAAGATAAAGCCGATTTCCTTGCTGCGGATATGCGCCAGCTGGTTTTCATCCAAATCGCGAATCATGCGCCCATGCAGAATGTATTCGCCCGACGTCGGTGTATCCAGACAGCCGATGATATTCATCAGCGTGGATTTGCCGCTGCCCGACGGGCCGAGGATGGAGAGAAATTCGCCCTCTTCAATATCCAGATCGATTCCCTTGAGAATGGTCTGCACTTCATTTCCCATCTGATACTGCTTGACAATGCCGCGCATTTTGAAAAAGTCGTTGCTCATAGCGGCCTCCGCTCATCGGCCGGTGCGCTGCTGAGCATGCATCTGCTCCATCAGCTCGGCCATCGTCACGCCGGAGGACTTGAGCACCGTGTCGCCCGCGTTCAGGCCGCTGGTGATTTCGCAGTTCATGCCGTCGCTTACGCCGACGGTCACGCTCTTCTGCTCCACGCTCTTGCCATCCGCGCCGCGCACGAGCACGTAAGGCTTGTTGTAATCGTCAAACTGCACCGCGTCCTGACGGAGGAGCACCGCGTCTTCGGCTTGCTCCTTGAGCACCTTGGCGCTCACCTGCATGCCGGGATAGACGTTCTCTGCCGCGTCAAACGCGACCGTCGCCGTGTAATACGACAGATCGCCGGAGGCCGTGCCGTTCTTATTGAGCGCCGTCACGCTGCCGGTGAAGCTCACATCCGGCGCAAGCACGTTGACCTGCACCACCTGACCCGGCACGACTGCCGCCACGTCGTATTCATCGACGTTCAGCTCGATTTCAAGGCTGTTCATGTCGATGATCTGCGCGGTCGTCTCGCCTGCGGTCACCACGCCGCCCTGCTCGACGTACAGCCCTGTCACTTCACCCGCGATATCGGCCTCAACGGTTTCGCCGCCCTCCAGCCGATACAGGCGCTCGCCTTTTTTGACCTGCTGGTTCTGCGTCACATACACCGTGCGCACCTTGTCGCTCTGCGCGGCGGTAATCGTCTGCACGCGCTTGGCCTTGACCAGCCCGTCAAAATTGTAATAGGTCTCGATGCTGCCCAGCGTCGCCTGCACATTGGTATAGGCCACGTCCTGCGTCTTTCGGGAAACCATCATGAACCAACCGACCACGGCGGCCACGATCACGAGAATCACAACCCACTTGATCCATTTTTTCTTTTTCTTCACGGATTTTTCTCCTTTACTTTTCAATACGGTGTCTATTATACAACGAAAATCGCTTTTTTTCCTACCCAATGTCTGCCGTTTTCAAAGACG
>ERZ827452.3111-NODE-3111-length-11104-cov-9.328627_pt1 | contig 11104 bp, 9 predicted proteins | sample MGYA00519866_ERZ827452 | MGnify/ENA primary metagenome ERZ827452 (study PRJEB31778, sample SAMEA3449307) | human gut metagenome | biome: human gut; feature: human-associated habitat; material: faeces | place: United Kingdom | collected 2010/2012 ... | reverse complement strand
AAGGAGCTTATGAGCCGGGACGAGCTTTCTGTCATGGATGGCAGCAAGTGCATCCTGCAGCTGCGCGGAGTCAGGCCATTCCTGAGCGACAAATTCGACATTACCAAGCATAAGCGGTATAAGGAGCTTTCAGACTTCGATAAGAAGAACGCTTTCGATGTGGAACGCTATCTGAAGCACGAACTCAGGCTGCGGATGGATGAAGAATTTGATTGCTATGAAGTGGATTTGACCCCAGCAACCGAAGAAGTAACCGCATAAAAAATAGGAGGTGCTTATCCGAAACAAGTATGCTCGCCCGCCTGTCCGGGCAGACCCCATGGCAGGTAACTTGTCCGAATGATCTCTACATTTTGTGATTCCAAAAGGCTGATTTTTATGAAAATGAAAGGAGAAGCCAGCATTGCAGGAAGCAGGCAGCACCGAAGATGTGTCAGCCTGTTTTTCTTTTGGAATCGTACTTTTTATCAATGCTGCAATCTGGTGAAAAATGACTATGGAATTCTTCAATCAGGCTATTACCGTTCTGCAGACTCTCGTTGTTGCCATAGGCGCGGGCCTTGGCGTTTGGGGCGTTGTGAACCTCATGGAAGGGTATGGAAATGACAACCCTGGCGCAAAGTCGCAGGGCATGAAGCAGCTCATGTCCGGCGGCGGTGTCATCCTCATCGGTACCCAGCTGATCCCGCTGCTCTCTGGTCTGTTCGGCTAATCAACAAGCGATAGGAGGAAAACCCACCATTGTTCGATAATATTTTCGCAGCAATCGAAAAATGGATGAGGGAACTTCTTTCCGGCATGGTGGAGTCCAACCTGAGTACGATGTTCACAGCGGTCAACCAACAGACCAGTGAAATCGCTACTCAGGTCGGGCAGACACCGCAAGGGTGGAACAGCAGTATTTTTAGCATGATCCGTAACATTTCGGATTCGGTGGTGATTCCGATTGCGGGAATCATCATCACGCTGATCCTCTGCTACGAACTGATTTCGATGCTGACAGAGCGGAACAATCTGCACGATGTGGACACATGGATGTTCTTCAAGTATTTCGTGAAGATGTGGATCGCAGTCTATCTCGTCAGTCATACGTTCGATATTGCAATGGCGGTATTTGACATTGGACAGTCTGTGGTAAATTCTTCCTCCGGCATTATCCGTGGCAATACCGCCATTGATATTAGTTCTCTTTCCATGCAGATGCAGGCGGCAATGGCAACAATGGCGATTGGCGAACTGGTGACGCTGGCATTGGAAACCCTTGTCGTAAGCTGGTGTCTGAAAATTCTGTCGGTAGTTATCACGGTAATTATGTACGGCAGAATGATAGAAATATACCTCTACACTTCGCTTGCTCCGATTCCATTTGCAACCATGAGCAACCGTGAATGGGGTCATGTGGGTACGAACTACTTCCGAGGGCTGTTCGCGCTGGCATTCCAGGCGTTCCTGATGATGGTCTGCGTGGCAATCTATGCAGCCCTTATCGGTAGCATCCGGGTATCTTCGGATATTCACTCGGCATTGTTCGGCACAATGGCCTACACGGTGATTCTTTGTTTCTCGCTGCTCAAAACGGGAAGTCTGTCCAAACAGATCTTTGGCAGTCACTAAATCCGGGAAAATCCAATGAAAGGAAAAGACAGCAGACAACGCCGTTTCCCGGCGGCGGTCATGCTGTTCTGGTGATAAATGGCCTATGTAACGATTCCCAAAGACCTTTCCAAAGTGAAAAACAAGGTCTTTCTGAACCTGACGAAACGCCAGCTTGTGTGTATGGGTTTCGCGGCAGGCATTGGTGTTCCGTTCTATTTTCTCATGCGCGATACGCTGGGAACCAGCAATGCAGCGGCAGGCATGGTGCTTCTGATGCTGCCGGAATTTTTCTTTGCTCTGTACGAGAAAAACGGGATGCACCTTGAAACCATCCTGACGAATTTCATCAGCGTCCGCTTCAAACGTCCTGCGGTACGCCGCTATGAGGTCGAAAACCTGTATGAGCGGGAACTGGAAACCGCAGCACCGATCCAGAAGAAAGGAGGCATTCTTGGTAAAAAGTGAACCGAAGAAGAAACCGCAGTTCGGCGGCTTCTTCCAGAAGTTCTTTCGGAAACCCGAAAAGAGCCAGAAGGAACAGCAGTTGACTGTGCAGCGTTCCATTCCATATCTGGAAATGGGGCGCGACGGTATCTGCCGGGTGGAGGAACATCTGTATTCCAAAACCGTCCGATTCTACGACATTAACTACCAGCTGGCGCAGAACGAGGATAAAAACACCATCTTTGAAAGCTGGTGCGACTTCCTCAACTATTTCGATGCCAGCATCCGCTTTCAGTTGTCGTTCATCAACCATAAGAGTGACATGAGCGAGTACAACAAGGTCATCCAGATTGAGCCGCAGCATGACCAGTTCGATGATGTGCGCATGGAATATGCGCAGATGTTGAAACAGCAGCTTGCCAAGGGCAATAACGGTCTGGTTCGGACGAAGTACATCACGTTCAGTATCGAAGCAAAGAGTGTCCGGGAAGCAAAGCCCCGGCTGGAGCGTATCGAAACCGATATTCTCAATAATTTCAAGGTGCTGGGCGTGAAAGCCTACCCGCTGAACGGCGTGGAACGGCTTCAGATCATGTACGAAACCTTTCATCAGGAAGAACAGCAGAAGTTCGATTTCAGCTATGACCGCATCCTGCAGAGCGGTATGACCACAAAGGACTTCATTGCCCCGACCAGTTTTCTGTTCAAGAGCGGAAAGGACTTTATGATGGGTGACACCTATGGTGCTACATCCTATCTGAACATCCTTGCCCCGGAACTGACGGATAAGGTGCTGGCCGAATTTCTGGACATGGACAAAAATCTGGTAGTCAGCATTCATGTGCAGTCGGTAGATCAGCTGAAAGCTATCAAACTGATCAAAGGCAAAATTACCGACCTGGATCGTATGAAAATCGAGGAACAGAAGAAAGCTGTGAGGTCTGGTTATGATATGGAAATTATTCCGAGTGACCTTGCAACTTATGGCGGCGAGGCCAAGAAGATTCTGGATGATCTGCAGAGTCGTAATGAGCGGATGTTCCTTGTTACGGTGCTGTTCCTTAATACAGCAAAGACCAAGCAGGAGTTGGATAGTGCTGTGTTTCAGACTGCTGGTATCGCTCAGAAGTTCAACTGCACTCTGAACCGTCTGGATTATCTGCAGGAGCAGGGTCTTATGAGCAGCCTGCCGCTGGCAAATAACCTCGTTCCCATCAAGCGCGCACTGACCACCACTTCCACCGCCATCTTCGTTCCCTTCACCACGCAGGAGCTTTTTATGGAGGGCGATTCCCTCTATTATGGTCTGAATGCAGTGTCCAACAACATGATTATGGCAGACCGGAAGCAGCTGAAAAACCCGAACGGTCTGATCCTCGGCACACCGGGAAGCGGTAAGTCATTCAGTGCAAAGCGTGAGATCACGAACGTATTCTTTACCACAACGGACGATATTATCGTGGCAGACCCGGAGGGCGAGTATTATCCGCTGGTGGAAGCGTTGGGCGGTCAGGTTATCCATATTTCGTCCACCAGTAAGGACTACATCAACCCGATGGACATCAATCTGAACTATGCGGACGATGATAACCCGCTGGGCATGAAATCGGACTTCATTCTTTCCCTGTGCGAACTGATCATGGGCGCACGGGATGGCATGGAGCCAGAAGAAAAGTCGGTTATAGACCGCTGCCTGCCGCTGGTCTATCAGAAGTATCTGAATGACCCGAAGCCGGAGAATATGCCGACGCTTGGTGATCTGTACGACTGCCTGCGGGAGCAGAAAGAGCGGCAGGCGCAGCGTATCGCCACGGCACTGGAAATCTACGTCAATGGTTCTCTGCGGGTGTTCAACCACCAGACCAATGTGAAACTGGATAACAGAATTATCTGTTTCGACATCAAGGAGTTGGGCAAACAGCTGAAAAAACTGGGGATGCTCATCGTACAGGATCAGGTCTGGAACCGTGTCACCATCAACCGCAGCGGCAAAAAGAACACCCGGTACTATATAGACGAGTTCCACCTCCTGCTGAAAGAGGAACAGACCGCAGCATACAGCGTTGAGATCTGGAAGCGGTTCCGAAAATGGGGCGGTATACCGACAGGAATTACGCAGAACATCAAGGATTTGCTGGCCAGCCGGGAAATCGAGAACATCTTTGAGAACAGCGATTTCATTTATATGCTCAACCAAGCATCCGGCGATCGGCAAATCCTTGCCAAGCAGCTTAACATTTCGCCGTTCCAGCTGTCGTATGTGACGAACAGTAACGAGGGTGAGGGACTGCTATTCTACGGTAACACGATTATCCCGTTCAAGGATAAGTTCGATACATCGCTGAAACTGTACAGCCTGATGACCACCAAACCCAATGAGATGGGAAAATACAAGGAGAAGAAAGAAGCATGAACACACCGAACATTTTTGACCGACTGAGCCGCAGGATTCATCATCACTCTGACATGGAGCCGCACGAAAGCGATTCCGGCCCGCCCTTTGGTGAGGTGGAGCCGCTCAACTTCCACGATGAAGAATCGGTGGTGCATACGGTGCTGGAGGACTTTTACGCCGTTGGTACACTGGCCGATGAACTGACTGACGGCTTTCACATGGAAGCCCACGGTTATCTTGACCGTGAGGAAGTGAATGCCCGTCTGATCGCCTTTGCCCGGAAGCTGGAACAGGTGCTTGACAAGTGGGAAACCCACGCAGCCCTGCTCGCATGACGGCTCCAGCCGGAAGGAGGTGATTTCCATAGCAGACAAAAAGTTTCGGGGCAGAGATAAAATCGTCCAGAAAATGACCAAGGATGGTCTGGTGGATGAAAACCTCCGCACCGGGGAACAGAAGTCCGCGACTGCAGAAGAAAAGCCGGAGCAGGAAGATTCGGCAAAAGAAACTGCGGAAAAAGAAACCGATGAAGAACTGTGCATGGATGTCGAGGATGGGGAGGAGGATGCACCCCGGCATCACAGTACCGCCAAGCAGAGCGCAGACTATTATAAAGCCCATCAGGAGGATGGTAAGCCGGAAGATGCGTCTGCGGAATCGGATGCAGAGCCACCCACAAAGAAAGGCCGACGTTCTTTTGAGGATGAAAAGGGCGGCATTGTCCGTGGCATGGGGATGGGCGTTAAGAAGGTGGCAAAGAAGGGAGTGGATACCGCCACCGGGTTCGCCCATCAGAAAGTACATCAGGTAGAAAAGGACAATTCCGGCGTGGAAGCTGCTCATAAGTCGGAAGAAGCCGCCGAACGCCTGCACCACTTTGTCAAAGGCAGAAAAAAGCCCAAAGATAAATCTGCCAGAGCGGAGAAAAGAGGTGGGGAGGATCAGAAGTCCAGCCGCCTGAAATTTTCCGAGAGCGAGGGCGGCACTGCAGAAAATGCAGCAGAACCGTCGCTGAAAAAGAAACAGCCCCAGCCACCGCCGACTGCCGCAGGAGGTGAATCAAAAACAGTCGGTGCGAAGTTTTACCAGAAAAAGCAGTATAAGGATGCTTATGCAGCCGCCAAGCGCGGCCAGAAAACCGGAACTGCCGCCAGCAAGCAGGCAGCAGCGGCAACCAACACCATTACGGAAAAAGCGAAGGCGGCGGTGCAGGAGATCGTCGCGCAGAATAAAACCCTGTGGGTCAGTATTGGAGTGGGTATCCTGCTGGTGATGGTCATGCTGGGGGCCTTTTCAAGCTGTGGTGCAGCGATTCAGGGAACGGGTAGTACCTTTGTGGGAACGACCTACCCCAGCAAGGATGCCGACATGAAAGGTGCGGAAGAGGATTATCTGGAGCTGGAAAAAGAACTGGATAAGCAGATTCGGCAGATGGAATCCATCCATCCGGGCTATGATGAATACCGCTATCAGCTGGACGAGATCGGCCATGACCCGTATCAGCTTGTTTCCCATCTGACTGCGGTCCATGAGCAGTTCACCAGAGGACAGGTCAAGCCTGTTATCAAGGAACTGTTCAAGCAGCAGTATCTCCTGAAAGTGTGGGAAACCATTGAGATTCGCACGCGCATGGAAACCAGAGTAGGAATTCGGCCAACGATTGACGCTTTTGGAAACATCAGCATGGAAACCTATACCTATCAGGAAGAAGTGGAGTATGAGTACAAAATCCTCAATGTCCTGCTGAAAAATAAGGGCTTCGATACCATCGCGCGGAAGAACATGAACCGGAAGCAGACCGGGCGGTACGATGCCTACAACCTGACCTACGGCAACCGCCCCGAACTGTTCGGCGCAGGATCACCGACTTACAGCGGCGGCACAACGGGCAGTATCGGCACAGGTGGTGGTGCTGGTGGCTCCGGCGGTGGCTTCAAGTACGACATTCCCTCGGAAGCCCTTTCGGATGAAAAGTTCGCAAGGATGATTGAGGAAGCCGAAAAGTATCTTGGTATGCCGTATGTGTGGGGCGGAAGTTCCCCAAGCACCAGTTTTGACTGCTCCGGCTTCGTTTGCTGGGTCATCAATAACAGCGGAAATGGGTGGAGCGTTGGGCGTACAACAGCCAACGGCCTGCGCGGGAAGTGCAGTTATGTTTCCCCTGCGGATGCAAAGCCAGGCGACCTGATTTTCTTTGAAAAAACCTATAACACCGTTGGCGCGTCGCACGTTGGCATCTATGTCGGCAATGGTATGATGATCCACTGCGGCGATCCTATTTCCTACACCAGTATCAATTCGACCTACTGGCAAAGCCACTTTTTAGGCTTTGGCCGCATCAACTGAAAGGAGGACCGATGGGCAAAAAATTACAGAAATATCTGGATGAAGCCGAAAAGACGGAACAGCAGATCGCGGAACTGGAAGAACGGCTGAGAACCATCCGGGCAGCACAGAAAAAGGAAGAGGACAGCGAGATCATTCGTGCCATCCGCAGCACCAAGATGGGCGGGCGCGAACTGCTGGCTCTGCTGGACAACATTCAGGCGGGCAACGTGACGTTCCTGACCGCTGTAAACAACGCTTCGGAAGAAGCAGAAACGGAGGAAGCGATTGAAAAAGATGCTTAAACGGTTGGGAGTTGTTATCCCCAGCACAATTCTGACCCTGCTGATGGCAGTGGGCTTTTCGACACCGGCCTTTGCTTATGTGGATACCACTGCGGTGGCGGAGGAACCTGTGCAAGTGGTCGAGGAAGCCGAGCCAACGGAGGAAGAAAAAATCCCGTTCACCATCGCAGGCAACGGCGAGGTGGAAGACAACATCGTAGATGACCCCAGCAAGGAGTTCTTCACGGTCAAGACCAAGGGCGGCAATACGTTCTTTCTGGTGATCGACCGGGCGCGAAACAGCGAAAACGTCTATATGCTCTCGATGATCGACGAGTACGATTTGCAGGAGTTTCTGGACGATGAAGAGCGGAACGGCAAGCAGGAAGAAGAAACGCCTGCAGTAGTTCTGCCCGAAACCAAACCTGAACCTACCCCGGATGTGGAAATCGAAGAATCGAAAGAAGAATCGAGCGGCGGCATGAATAAGATTCTGCTGCTGGTATTCGTGGCTGCGCTGGGCGGTGCAGGTGCTTTCTTCTACTTCTACATTTATAAGCCGAAGCCGAAGGAAGAAACTCCGCAGAGTGAAAATCTGGAAACCGACCAGAGCCTTGCGACTGTGAACGAGGACAGCCAGCAGGAGTAAAACCATGAGATAAGGGGGCAGGGGTAGTCGAAAGGCTATCCCTGCTTTTTTCATAGGAAAGGAGAAATCTTTGAAATATCTGGTGATTGCAGAAAAACCGAGTGTATCGAAATCCATTGCAAAAGTGATCGGTGCATATCGGCAGGAGGACGGGTATCTGGAGGGTGGGGATTGCGTGGTAAGCTGGTGTCTGGGGCATCTGGCAGAGTATGCAGCCCCGGAACACTACGATGAACGCTATGAAAACTGGCGTTTTGAGGATTTGCCGATTCTCCCTGTTGAGTGGAAACTGCTGGTACACAATACCAAGAAGCCGCAGTTCAATGTTCTGCGCAAACTGCTCCGCAGCAAGAAATTCGATTATGTGGTGAACGCCTGCGACGCAGGGCGCGAGGGTGAAGCGATTTTCCGCCGTGTGTATGCTCTTGCCGGAAGCAAACTCCCCATCAAGCGGCTGTGGATCAGCAGCATGGAGGATGCCGCCATCCAGCAGGGCTTTGAAAACCTGAAAGATGGTGCGGCGTATGATAACCTGTTTGCAGCGTCCGAGTGCAGAGCAAAAGCGGACTGGCTGATTGGTATGAATGGAACCCGTGCTTTTACGAAAAAATACGGCAGAAAGCAGATCATTGGCCGGGTGCAGACCCCGACGCTGGCGATGCTGGCCGAACGGCAGAACAAAATCCAGAACTTTGTAAAAGAACCCTATTACAAAGTGGAACTGTCCGGCGCAGGTGTTGTGGCAGTATCGGAACAGATGGGGCGGGAACAGGATGCCGATACCATGCAGGCCGCTTGTGATGGTCAGTGCGCGGTGGTCGGCAGCATCGAACGCAAGCGAGTGGAGAAGAAGCCCCCGAAGCTGTATGACCTGACGACCTTGCAGCGAGAAGCAAACCGCTATTATGGTATGACCGCCAGCCAGACCTTGCAGGCATTGCAGGAACTGTATGAAGAAAAGCTGGTGACATACCCCAGAACAGACAGCCAGTTTGTGACTGAGGATATGCGCAAGACGGTGGAATCTCTGGTGCTGGCCTTAGATGGCGCGGCAGCAGACGTAAGCTGCGTTATCAACAACGGCAAGGTCACAGACCATCATGCGATCCTGCCGACGATGCAGGGCGCAAAGTGTAATAAGGCAAAGCTGTCCGAAACCAAACAGAAGATTCTTTCGCTTATCATCTGGAAACTGGTGCAGGCTGTGCAGCCGTCGTTCATCTATGAGGATGTGCTGGTAACAGTGTGCTGCCAGGGCAGGAACTTCACGGCAAAATATAAGGATGTTCTGCAGCCCGGCTATACGGCAAAACCTGTTCCGCTTGTGGAGCCGGAGAAGAACAAGGATGCGTCACTTCCGAACGATCTGGAACAGGGAATGGTTATTCCGGCGGTACGGGCAGAGAAAAAGCAGGGCTTTACTTCACCGCCGAAAGTCTACACCGAAGATACCCTGCTGTCGGCCATGGAAACCGCAGGCAACAAGGAATTTGAAAAGGACACTGAGAAGAAAGGTCTGGGAACCCCTGCAACGCGCGCTGCGATTTTGGAAAAGCTGGTATCCTCCGGCTATGTTGAGCGCAAGGGCAAGCAGATGATTCCCACGGAGGACGGTGTGGCCGCGATTCACAATATCCCGGACTATCTGAAATCAGCCAGCATGACAGCCGAGTGGGAAAATGCGCTGCTTCTGATGGAGCGCGGTGAGATCAAGCCCCATGATTTTATGCAGGGCATCCATGGACTGATCGACAAGATGCTGGCTGACCTCCGGCAGATTCCTACCGTCGCGGCAGCTCCCCATCATAATAAGGTAAGCGTAGGAAGCTGCCCGGTCTGCGGAAACCCTGTACATGAGAGCAAACTCGGCTTTTTTTGTGCAGACCGCAGCTGCAAATTTGCGCTTTGGAAAGAAAGCAGATACTTGTCCAACATGAGAAAGACGCTGGACAAGAAGATGGCGGCAGACCTTTTGAAGAATGGACGCACCCATGTAAAAGACTTTTATTCCGTGAAAAAAGATAAAACGTTCGCTGCCGATCTTGTGATGCGCGTCGAAGAGGGCCGCGCACAGTACAGTCTGGAATTTCCCAAAACACCGATGAAAACGAAAACGTAAAGGAGGTTTGACCCTTGCCACAGATTAACGATATTCGAGAATTGGCGCAGCAGAACGCCCGGTATGTCAGTAACTCGCCACAGGACTGGATGAGTTATCTGGATGTGGCGGCACGGCTGTACCGCTATTCGTTCACCGATGCACTCCTGATCCACGCGCAGCGGCCCGATGCAACCGCCTGCGCAGAACTGGAACTCTGGAATCAGAAAATGAGCCGATGGGTCAACCGTGGCGCAAAAGGCATCGCGCTTCTGGATGATACCGGACCTCGTACCAAGCTGCGGTATGTGTTCGATATTGCTGACACTCATCTGGTGCGCGGCGGAAAAACACCGCTCTTATGGAATCTGGACAGCCACGAGCATGAGCAGGCTATCTTAGACCATCTGGCAGATACCTATGGTTTATCCCAGACAGACAGCATGAATACTGCCCTGATGGAGCTGGCACAGCAGCTGACCGCCGACAATCTGGATGAAGCGATGGATGGTTTGGCCTATGAGGTGGCAGATACGTTTCTGGAAGAACTGGACGAAGATAACATCCGTGTCCGCTTCCGGGAACTGATGACCAACAGTATTTTCTATACGCTTTCCCGCCGCTGCGGGCAGGAGCCTATGGATGTGCTGGACGATGATGACTTTATCCGTATCGTGGATTTCAACAAGCTGCCGGTACTGTCGTTCCTTGGCAACGCGGTTTCCGAACAGTGCGAAGCGGTTCTTTTTGACATTGGCTGTGAGATGCGGAAAATTTACAAAAAAGAAATCACGCAGCAGCTTGAAAAATCCGTTGACAGCTTGTATAATACCAATACTGACTTTAACGCATTAAAGCACGAAACCGAAGAAAACACGACCAAAGGAGGACAAGAAAATGGAGTTGACGTATTACCGCAAGGGAGATTATCTGTTCCCGAATCTGGCCGTGAAGGACGAGCCGCAGATTATCGGGAAGTACGGGATGCTGCGCAGGACGTACCTGAAAGAGAACCGCAAGAACTGGTATCAGAGTATGCTGATGAGCGGCAGGCTGAACCAGCATCTGGCGCAGATCGAGGAAGCAGCGGAGAGTCGGGTGGAAACCCTGCTGGACAGTCTGAACGAGAAGTTTCCGGCACCGAACAAGGAGAAAGACCCGCTGGTATGGGCGGCACATCAGAACAGCCTGACGGCGATGGCAGAAGAAATCGTCTTGAAGGAATTGGTATACAATTAACCGAACCGACAACAGAACAGGATTTGAGCGAAGCAGAGGAAGAAATTGCCTCTGCTTTTTCTTTTCCTGATTTG
>ERZ827452.3109-NODE-3109-length-11110-cov-13.567345_pt1 | contig 11110 bp, 10 predicted proteins | sample MGYA00519866_ERZ827452 | MGnify/ENA primary metagenome ERZ827452 (study PRJEB31778, sample SAMEA3449307) | human gut metagenome | biome: human gut; feature: human-associated habitat; material: faeces | place: United Kingdom | collected 2010/2012 ... | reverse complement strand
CTACTGAGAAAAAGAAAATTCTTGAAGAAGAATTTGGCGTTGCAATGAACGAAGAACTGGAAAGGGAGGTGCTTGTTATGTGCAACCTTAGTCAGGGCGTAAAGGCCGAAGGTAGAGAAGAAGGCATCAACATTGGTGAGATGCGGATGCTGGTTAAACAGGTGAGAAAAGGCCGTGTGACAATTGAAGAAGCAGCGGAAGATGCTGGAATGACAGTAGAGGAATTTAAGAAAGTGATGGAAAACACCCCGCTGCAGGCGGTCTAAGAAAAACATATAAAGTAAACTGTTAAGCCCTACAAGGCTCAGATCGGTTCGATACCGACTGAAAGCCTTGTAGGGCTTATTTTTTTGCTTTTTTTCAAATTTATTTGTGAAAAATGTTGTCCAAGACTTGACATCGGGCGGCATTGATTGGCAGCGCGAGAAATGGCAATCAGGACTTGGTTCTAAGTTTATCCACCAAGGCGAAAAAAATGCTGCGAAATATGCGGACGAAGTGCTTCATCTGAACAGAGCCAGGGAAAATTGATATATACGCTTCAAAAATAAGGAGACAAATGCAATGAGTACAATAAATTTGGATAATAAAACTATTTTAGTCACAGGCGCAGCGGGCTTTATAGGTTCCAACCTTGTGAAGCGAATCTATCAGGAAGCACCTTCCGCTACGGTCATCGGCATCGACAATATGAATGCCTACTATGATGTGGCACTGAAAGAATTCCGCCTGAACGAGCTGGCCAAGTATCCCACATTCACTTTTGTAAAAGGCAACATCGCTGATAAGGCACTGATCACCGAGCTGTTCGAGAAGTACAAGCCGTCTGTGGTCGTCAACCTTGCAGCACAGGCTGGTGTGCGCTACTCCATCACCAACCCGGATGCTTATGTGGAATCTAACTTGGTCGGCTTCTTTAATATCCTTGAAGCCTGCCGTCATTGTGAGAGTCTGGAGCATTTGGTTTATGCTTCTTCCTCCTCCGTCTACGGTTCTAATAAAAAGGTTCCGTACAGCACGGATGACAAGGTTGACAATCCGGTTTCCCTTTATGCAGCAACCAAGAAATCTAATGAGTTGATGGCACACGCATACTCCAAGCTCTACAACATTCCTTCCACTGGCCTGAGATTCTTTACGGTGTATGGTCCTGCAGGTCGCCCGGACATGGCTTACTTCGGATTCACCAACAAGCTGGTGAAGGGCGAAACCATCAAAATCTTCAACTATGGCAACTGCAAGCGTGATTTTACTTATGTGGATGACATCGTTGAGGGCGTTGTTCGTGTGATGAAGAAAGCACCAGACAAGAAGAATGGTGAAGATGGTCTTCCGATTCCGCCGTATGCAGTTTACAACATCGGCAATCAGAATCCAGAGAACCTGCTTGACTTTGTGCAGATTCTGAGCGAGGAGCTTGTTCGTGCAAAGGTGCTGCCGGAAGATTACGATTTCGAGGCTCATAAAGAGCTGGTCCCGATGCAGCCGGGTGATGTGCCTGTGACCTATGCAGATACGAGCGCACTGGAGCGCGACTTCGGGTACAAGCCGAGCACAAGTCTGCGGACTGGATTAAGAAAGTTCGCTGAGTGGTATGCTGAGTTTTATAAATAAAAGAATTAGAGGTACAGAGAAATGAGAGAGTTTAAAGATTTAAAGATTGCTGTTGCCGGAACGGGATATGTTGGCCTTTCCATTGCTACGCTGTTATCTCAGCATCACAGGGTGACTGCTGTGGATATCATCCCTGAGAAAGTGGAACTTATCAATAATAGAAAGTCACCGATTCAGGACGAATATATCGAAAAATATCTGGCAGAAAAAGAGCTGGATCTAACTGCAACATTGGATGCCAAGGAAGCATACAGTGATGCTGATTTTATAGTTATCGCTGCACCGACAAATTACGATAGCAAGAAAAATTTCTTTGATACCAGTGCAGTTGAAGCTGTAATCAAACTGGTCATCGAATACAATCCGGAAGCCATTATGGTTATCAAGAGCACCATCCCAGTTGGTTATACAGCAAGTGTTCGTGAGAAGTTCCACTGTGACAATATCATTTTTAGCCCGGAATTCTTGCGTGAGAGCAAGGCTCTGTATGATAATCTTTATCCTTCCCGTATCATTGTTGGTACTGATGTGGATAATGCTCGTATGGTAAAGGCAGCACACACTTTTGCAGAACTCCTGCAGGAAGGTGCTCTTAAGGAAAATATCGATACTCTGTTTATGGGCTTTACCGAGGCAGAGGCTGTTAAATTGTTCGCTAACACTTATTTGGCATTGCGTGTCAGCTACTTCAATGAATTGGATACTTACGCCGAGATGAAGGGGCTGAATACCCAGCAGATCATCAATGGTGTCTGCCTTGATCCTCGTATCGGCACTCATTATAACAATCCCAGCTTTGGTTACGGTGGATACTGTCTGCCGAAGGACACCAAGCAACTGCTGGCCAATTATGCTGATGTGCCGGAAAACCTGATTGAGGCCATTGTTGAGAGTAACAGAACAAGAAAAGATTTCATTGCTGATCGTGTGCTGGAGATTGCTGGCGCTTATGAAGCAAATGACTGCTGGGATGAAAGCAAAGAAAAAGAAGTTGTTGTGGGTGTATACCGCCTGACCATGAAGAGTAACAGCGATAACTTCCGCCAGAGCTCCATTCAGGGTGTCATGAAGCGTATTAAGGCCAAGGGAGCAACCGTAATTATTTATGAGCCAACACTGAAAAATGGGGACACATTCTTTGGTAGCCGTGTTGTTAACGACTTGGAAGAGTTTAAGAAACAGAGTCAGGCAATCATTGCGAACCGTTACGACAAGAGCTTGGACGATGTGAAGGAAAAAGTTTATACAAGGGATATTTTTCAACGGGACTAAAGAATAAAAAGGAGATTAATTATGAAAGGCATTATTTTAGCAGAAGGATATACACTGGAAGACGGTACAGCGCTGAACCTGGGCAATAAGGACCAGAAGTGGCTCGGTCTGAAGGATACTTTTAAGTTCTGAAAGGAGAAAAATATGAAAATTTTAGTAACTGGTGCAAACGGCTACCTGGGGCAGGGTGTTGTAAAGGAGCTTCTGGATAACGGACACAATGTTGTGGCTGCGGATTTTAAGACCACTTATGTTGATGACCGAGCAGAAAAGATAGATTGTGACTTGTTCTCGGTAGAAGAACCCTATACATACTTTGGTAAACCGGATGCTCTTCTTCATTTGGCATGGAGAGATGGATTTGTTCATTACTCGGAAAATCATATTGCGGATTTACCAAAACATTATCATTTCTTGAAGCAAATGGTTGAAGCTAATATCTCCAAGATTAGTGTTATGGGAACGATGCACGAAATTGGTTTCTTTGAAGGTAGTATTAATGAAAATACTCCTTGTCATCCGATGAGTTTATATGGCATCGGTAAAGATGCTCTGCGCAACTGTGTGGCGATGATGACTAATGGTAAACACACAAAATGGCAATGGTTACGTGGCTATTACATCGTTGGGCATTCGGAGTTTGGTTGTTCTATTTTTTCAAAAATTACGGCAGCAGAAAAAGAGGGTAAAACAGAATTTCCGTTTACCATGGGTCAAAATCAGTTCGATTTTATAGATTATGAAGATTTCTGTAAACAGGTTGCTGCAGCTGTTGGTCAGGATGAAATTAATGGAATTATCAATATCTGTTCTGGTAAACCGGAAAAGTTAGCTGATCGTGTAGAAAGATTTATTAAGGAAAATGGATACGGTATTAAATTGAAATATGGAGCATTTCCTGATCGTCCATACGATTCAAAGGCCGTTTGGGGAGATAATAATAAGATAAGAAAAATTATGCAGAATCATTGATTTAAGGAGTGATTTAAGGCGAATTATATTTAATAGTGTATAAGTTGCAATTCATGATCCTGCTTATTGAAAATACATAGAAGACCATGAATAACTAAGAGCAGTTTGTGTGATTTGGAAACGTACTAAATTAGAAAAGTGTATTTATTTAGCCTTTACTCACTAAAAGAATATGTATTTGGGCATACTAGGATTTATTGTATAAGAGGGAGGGAAAGATGAAAATACTATTTCACATAAGTTCACTATTTGGTGGTGGAGCTGAAAGAGTTATGTCCTATTTGATTAATCACAATTGTGAACTAAATAATGAAGTATATATTGTGGTTTGTTATGAGAAGGAAGGTGAGTATTATATTTCACCTAAAGCAAAAAAAATTGTAATAGCATCACAAAACATTGTTTCTCAATCTCTTGAATTGAGAAAGATAATAAAAAGAATTAAACCAGATATATGCGTAGGTTTTATGCAAGGAGGAAATATCAGGCTTTCTCTAGCATGCATGGGCTTAAAGCAAAAATATATTCTGTCAGTAAGAAATGACCCTAAAAAAGAATATCCAAATGCGATTATGCAGAAATTGGTGCGGCATTGGTTTGATGCAGCTGACGGAGTTGTGTTTCAAACAGAAGAGGCAAAAAAGTTTTTCTGCAGGAGTGTGCAGAATAAATCGAGTATAATATACAATCCTGTATCGAACCAGTTTTTTAGAGAGAATGTGTCAAAAGATACTACTGGAATAGTAGCGTTTGGGCGTCTGGTTGATCAGAAAAACTTTACGATGTTAATAAAAGCATACGCCATAATAGCAGATAGAATCGATGATGATTTATATATATACGGCGAAGGACCCTTAGAGAAAAGCTTATATGAAATCATTAATTCAACTGGACTTGCAAGTCGGATTCACTTAATGGGCCGGACTAATAATGTGCCAGAAGTACTTAAAACAGCAAAAGTGTATGCTTTAAGTTCGGATTTTGAAGGTATGCCTAATGCATTGCTGGAAGCTGTATGTATGCTTGTACCTGTAGTTTCTACTGATTGCCCTTGCGGTGGTCCAAAAGAAATTTGTAGCAATGAGTGTGGTCTATTGAGTCCAGTTGGGGATGTAGAATCTTTTGCTAATAATCTTTACAAAGTTTCCAACAGCGAACAATTAAGAGAGCAATTAGTCAAAAAATGTATTGAACGAAGAGCTGTGTTTTCAAATGATTCTATATTGAAAAAGTGGGATGCTTTTTTTGATAAAGTTTGTGGATGCTAGGAGGATAAGTATAATGCACTTATATGTTAGCAAAAAAGCTATATTACAGTATTTAATGCTGTATGTCATGTTGATTTTTTGTCAAACACATGTGTATAGATTGTATATAAGACCAAATTTGATGGTACATGTTGGTTTAGCAATACTGTTCTTAATAATTGGTGTAGTCAATTTTGGAAAAAAAATGAAACGACCTTTTGGGATATGTATTTTTTTGTTGGCTGCGGTTTTTTTTGTTCGTTTTATTAATGGTGGTGTAGGAATTGTTTTTTGGGTGGAAATAGCAGCAAAAATACTAATTACATATATTGCTATATTGATTGATCCTGAACAGTTTTTAACTAGATTTGTAAAGATTATAACATTTTTTGCGGCGATTAGTATTGTAGGATGGTTGCAACAGATTGCTGGTTTGAATATTATGCAAAAAATCGGTATGGTAAATAACGATTTTTACACAAACGTAACATGGGATAAAGGTTATGTTGAAGAAACACAGCGTAAGATTTATGGTTTGTTATTTTATGTGACGACAGACTTTGAAATTAAACGTAATATGAGTATTTTTACGGAGCCTGGCATATATCAAATGGTATTGAATGCTGCTATTTTTGTGGTGGCGTTTTGTAATAAACTTATTGAGTTAAATCGTAAAGAAATAAAAAAAATATTTTTAATTCTTACAATTGCATTAATTACAACGCAGTCGACATCTGGATATTTTGGGTATGCGGTAATAGTTCTTGGAGTTCTTTTGACACGAAGTGCAGATACAAGAACTATAAAAAACTATATTTATATTATTTTAATGGTTGGACTTGTAGTTCTCTTGGGAGATTATTCCGTTAGAGGAAATGATAGTTTGATTTACAAGGCATTGTTATCGAAGGTGTTTTCTAGTCAGGGAGATTTTTCATTGTCTGCTTCGACGGGAGCTTATCGATATGCAATGATAGCGATGGCATTTTTGGCTATAGCAATGAATCCATTTGGTATGGGCTATGAAGCATGGGAAAAACTGTATCGTTTGAACTCATTTGCTGATGCCGGTGGATATCCATTTATTATTGGAGCGGTAATTGGTATTGTTCCACTTCTTGTATCATTGTGGTGGATATTTAGCCCGCTTAAGTATATGAAAAATAAATGGGTAGAAATTGTAGTTTTTGTATTCTTGTATTTTAATACAGCTATGGCACAAACAAGTGCATTTTATCCTGCAATAATTTTTCTGCCTGTTTTTCTTGATATTATGAGACAGAACATTAATGATTTGGAGTTGGAGAAAGAGGTTGCTTATGAATTATAAATATGTAATTGCTGGTGCAGATAATGATTTTTATGATATTGCATTTAATGATGTTAGAAATAAAGATAAAAACATTACTTATCTTAGAACAGCCATGGACTACAGTAATCCGGTAATACGTTTTTTGAGAAATAGACATTTTAGTGGACGCGCAAATAACATTATTAATTTACCAGGAAAGTTTATATGGAATAGATTTACTTTTGAAAATCCTTATAAGAATACAGATAAAATATGCTTTGTTATTTTTGGTGCAAACTACGCTAGATATGTAGAACTAGGAGTTTTCGAATCATTACGAAAGAGATATCCGGGATGCAAAATAGTTTGTTATTTTCAGGATTTAGCAAGTAAATGTGGCTATTCGTATCCAGAAAAATTAAAAGATCATTTTGATTTAATATTGTCATTTGATCAAAAAGATTGTGATATGTATGGATGGATATATTATCCATTAGTATACTCGGAAGTTCATATTGAAGAAGATGATGATATTCCAGAAAGTGATGTGTATTTTGTAGGTAAGGCAAAAGACAGATTATCTGAAATTATTTCATTTTTTGAAAAGTGTGATGCCGCAGGCTTGAAATGTGATTTCCATATTGTCGGTGTGCCAAAAGAAAATCAGGTTTTCAAAAATAAAATCTCTTATTGCGGACAAATGCCATATGAAGAAAATTTAAAAAGAATAAGAAAAACTCGGTGTATGTTAGAAATTATGCAACAGGGTGGACATGGATATACATTGAGGTATTGTGAAGCAATTGCTATGGGAAAAAAATTGGCTACTAATAATCCTGAAATAGAAAAAGCACCTTTTTATAATAAAAAGTTCATTTCTGTATTTAAGAGCGTTGAAGAATTTGATCCTCAATTTATTCTTAATGGTGATCGAGAGGTGGACTATAATTATCTTCCGGAATTGTCTCCTTTGAAGCTTGTTGAATTCATTGACGCTAGAATATAAAATGTTGTGAAGAACTGCTATGAAAATCAACCATAAATAGAAAAAGCTTTCCAATTGGCATATTAGTGATAATAATAGGTGTATAAAAATGATAAAGACACATTAATAATTGTGGATAACTAAAGATAAGGAAAATTAATGTTTGGAATAAAATCAAGAATCAGAAAATGTAAAGATATTATAAATTTTAAATTGAAAAATAAGGGGGTAGTAGTTGGAAAAAATATTATATTAAGAAACCCTCAGTATATTTCATGTGGTAAAAATGTAGTTATTGGAGATGAAAGTAAATTATTATGTTGGGATAGTTATGGAGAGGAAAAATATGATGATTTACCTGAAATTCAAATAGGCGATAATTTTCATGCAACACGAAATTTTACTATTCAATGCGCTAACAAAGTTATCATTGGAAAAAATGTATTAGCAGCATCGAATGTCTTTATTATAGATTATAATCATGGAATAAATCCGCTAACTATGTCATATCTTGATAACCCATTAACGCGGGGGGGGTGGTATTTATAGATGACGGTGTTTGGATTGGAAATGATGTGATTATTCTTCCTAATGTTCATATTGGGAAAAAATCCATTATAGGAGCAGGTTCAGTTGTTACAAAAAACATACCTGAATTTTGTATAGCAGTTGGAAATCCAGCAAAAGTAATAAAAAAATTTGATATAAAAGAAAATAGATGGAAAAAAGTATTTTGAATTGGAGAATAAAATGATTAAGAAAAAACTACAAAATATTCCTTTGGGAGTAAAAGCGGCGGTTGTTTATACCTTAGCGTCTGTTTTTTCACGAGGATTAGCTATGATTACTGTTCCAATTTTCACGAGAATAATGTCTACAAGTGAAATTGGAATGGTAAACTTATATAATTCATGGTATTCATTGTTAAATGTTATTGCAACATTATCGTTAACATCTGGTGGATTTCAGGCAGCAATGAAAGACTTTGAAGGGGAAAGGGATCAATATCAATCGTCTGTTTTGACATTAACGTCAATGATGGCCATTTTTCTATGCTGTATTTATTTCCTCATACCTAATAGTTGGAATAGGATTACAGGGTTACCTTCTGCTTTGATGATTTTAATGCTTGTAGTGTTTTTCTTTGCACCGGCGCAGGATTTTTGGCTATTAAGACAAAGATATGAATATAAATACAAATTAGCTGGTGCATTGACAATGGGGTCAGCTTTAGCATCAACAATATTGTCTGTTGTAGTTGTTTTAAGCTTAAATAAAGCAAATTCAGATCAAATTGTAGTGGGGCGCTTATATGCAACTAACATTGTATCTATAGCTATTTCAGCAATTTTATGGATTAAATTATATGTAAAAGGAAAAACGATAGTAAATATAAAGTACTGGAAATACTCTTTGAAATTAAGTGTGCCTCTTATTGGTTATGCTTTTGCAGCACAGATTTTAAGTGTTTCAGATCGAATGATGATAAGCAAAATGGTGGGAAATGATGCAGTTGGAATATATAGTACTTTATATACTGTAAGTTCAATTTCACTGTTAGTTTGGACTGCAATTAATTCATCGTTTATACCGTATTTATATCAGAATATAGAGAAAAAAGGAAATAGAATAAAAGAAGTATCATTAGCTTTAATGGGTTCGTATGCTATTATAGCTGTTATGCTTACTTTTCTTGCACCAGAAATAGTTAAAATATTAGCTACTAAGGAATATTATGAAGCAATTTATATTATGCCACCTATTGCAGCAGGTGTGTTTTTGACTTCTGTGTCAAATATGTATTCTAATTTGCTCATATACTATAAGAAAACTAATTATATTATGTATTCTTCGATTATCGCAGCTACTGTAAATCTTATACTCAACTATATATGTATAAATGCATTTGGCTATATGGCAGCAGCATATACCACACTGATAGCATACATAGTTTTGGCGGGAACACAAGCAATGTTTGCGAGAAAGATTCACTTTAAAGAGACTGGGGAAAAATCTGTATATAATGATAATGCGGTATTTGTTATGGCTATGTTAACGATAATAGCAGCATTATTCGGCTTGGTATTGTATCGTTATACTTGGCTAAGATATATAATCATTTGCAGTGGAATGATTGCAGGAATTAAAATCGCATTTATGACTTTGAAAAGAATTAAAAATAATTAGGAATTAGAAGAGCAACTACGAATAAAATAGCCATTAAAAAGTTAATATCACCATTATATAAAATATAGGCTTTGGCACAAAGGCTAGTTTAGAATGTAAAAGATTTGAACTGGGATTTATTACGGGTAAATGGCAATTGATGTAGACAAAATAAAGGAGAATAGAATCAAATGAGCAGTAGGACTATAACTGTCTTTTACGATGGTTCACACTATATTTTTAGGTGGTTAAAGGCGCTTTTTTCTGCACACAATGAATTTAAACAGCGCGGATTTAAGATTGAGTATGCCGATTTTCATGAATATTATATGCATAAATTCGATTCTGAAAAATTAAAGAAAAAATTGCAGAGAAAAAAATATGATATTATTTTTTTTGCATATCACCATGATTCAGAATTGTTTAATCAATCGAATGAAGTCTTGGTTGACATTTTGAAAATGGCTCGAACTCAAAGTAATTGGTTTGTTTGGCTTGATACAGCTGATAGCACAGGTACATGTCATTTTGAGGTTTTGCCGTATGTTGACCGCTATCTTAAAAAGCAGCTGTTGGTGGATATGCAAATGTACAAGAAGCCAATTTGGGGAGGGCGCATTCACTGCCAGTATTATCATGAAAAATATAATTTGGATGACAAAAACGTTTCTGGTACAATAAATCAGCCTTTAGATGCACAATATATGGATAAGATTGGTCTTGCTTGGAATGTTGCTATTGGAGATTTATTCCAGAATGGTGGCGTACAGTATTTGCATCCGTTTTCACGAAAGGCTCCAAAGTATAAAGAATGCGGTAAAGATAAAGTGTTCGATACTCATTTTAGAGGGAGTGCGTGGTCTGAAGTTGCGGGATACCAAAGAAGAGCTTGTATGAAAAAGTTGTCTGAGTGTAAGAATTTGAAATATCCTGATCCTACAAAGAAGGTACCCAAAAAAGAATATAATATGGAATTGCAGAAAACTCGTTCGGTGCTTAGTCCGTTTGGTTGGGGCGAAATCTGTGGAAGAGACTTTGAATGCTTTGTATATGGAGCTGCTCTGATTAAACCCTCTGTTGAGCATCTTAGAACTTTTCCACAATGGTATGTTGATGGAAAAACCTATGTAGCAATTGATTGGGATTTTCACAATTTCGATGAAATTATGGATTGGTTAAAAAATAAACCGGAAGAAGTGAAAAGAATTGCTGAAAACGGACAAGCAATGATGAAACATTACTGGTCCAAGGAAGGGAAAAAAGAGTTTGTAGATCACGTGATTAACGAGTTGAAGTTGCAATAAGGAGAGTTAAGTATGTACGATTTTTTAGTTGTGGGCTCTGGTTTGTATGGAGCTGTATTTGCACACGAAGCCAAAAAAACTGGTAAAACTGTTTTAGTAGTGGACAAGCGTCCTAACATAGCAGGAAATGTTTACACCGAAAAGCAAGAGGGCATCAATGTACACATGTACGGAGCCCATATATTCCACACCAATGATAAGAGTGTCTGGAACTACATCACACAGTTTGCTGAGTTCAACCGCTTCACAAACAGCCCTG
>ERZ827452.3102-NODE-3102-length-11124-cov-6.805583_pt1 | contig 11124 bp, 7 predicted proteins | sample MGYA00519866_ERZ827452 | MGnify/ENA primary metagenome ERZ827452 (study PRJEB31778, sample SAMEA3449307) | human gut metagenome | biome: human gut; feature: human-associated habitat; material: faeces | place: United Kingdom | collected 2010/2012 ... | reverse complement strand
CTAGAAGCTATTTTTTTGCCCCCGGCAGAGCCGGGGGTTAACTTTGGTCAACCAACACAAACACGGGGCTGCCCCAGATGGGGCAGCCCCGCGCTTCGTTATTCTTCCGTTTCCTTCGGCTCTTGGAAGGCATCGAACATAGCGGTGGAGGAAGCCTCCTCCACTTTCCGGCCCTCCATAATGGCCTCGAACTGCTCGCCTGTCATGGATTCCTTGTCCAGCAGGAACTCTACCACCTGATTGAGCTTCTCCGCATCCTCGGTGAGGATCTTCCGGCAGTGGTCGTAAGCCTTGTCCACCAGGGTCTTCACCTCGTCGTCAATGGTTCCCGCCACCTTCTCGGAATAGCTCTTGGTGGTCTGATAATCCCGACCGATGAACACCTCGCCGCCGTCCAGATAGGACACGGTGCCCAGCTTTTCGCACATACCGTACCGGGCCACCATATCCCGGGCCAGCTTGGTGGCCCGGTCGATGTCATTGGAAGCACCCACGGAAATATCCCCCAGGAACAAAGCCTCCGCCACCCGGCCGCCCAGCAGGGCCACAATCTGCTCGTACATCTCGTTGCGGGTCAGGTTGGACGAATCGTCCTTGGGCAGCGACCAGGTGGAGCCCAGGGACTGGCCTCTGGGAATGATGGTGATATGCCGCACCGGGTCGTGGGTGGGCAGGCGATACATGGCAACGGCGTGTCCGGCCTCATGAATGGCAGTCTCCCGGAGATCCTTCCGGGTCTGCACCCGGCTCTTCTTCGCAGGGCCAGCGGTGATTTTCATCAGAGCCTCGTTCAAATCCTCCATATTCAGCACCGGGCGGTTTTCCCTGGCGGCCAGAATGGCGGCCTCGTTGAGCAGATTGCTCAAATCCGCACCGGTAAAACCGGCAGTGGAGCGAGCCACGGTTTTCAAGTCAACGGAGCCGTCCAGCTTCTTGTCCTTTGCGTGCACCTTGAGGATTTCCTCACGGCCCTTCACATCAGGACGACCCACATGAATCTGCCGGTCAAACCGGCCGGGACGCAGCAATGCCGGATCCAGAATGTCAGGCCGGTTGGTGGCCGCCAACACGATGACCCCCTCGTTCCGGGAAAAGCCGTCCATTTCCACCAGCAGCTGGTTCAGGGTCTGCTCCTTCTCATCGTGTCCGCCGCCCAGGCCCGTGCCCCGCTTCCGGCCTACCGCGTCGATTTCATCGATGAAGACAATGGCCGGGGCGATTTTCTTAGCCTGTTCAAAAAGGTCTCGAACCCGGCTTGCGCCTACGCCCACATACATTTCCACAAAATCCGAGCCGGAAATAGAGAGGAACTGCACGTCCGCCTCTCCGGCTACCGCCCGGGCAAGGAGGGTCTTTCCGGTACCGGGAGGGCCCACCAGCAGCAGACCGTGGGGAATCCGGGCGCCGATTTCCCGGAATTTTTCCGGATTGCGCAGGAAATCCACGATTTCCTGAAGCTCCTGCTTCTCCTCGTCCGCACCGGCCACGTCGGCGAAGGTGACCTTCTTGCCATCGGGCACCCCCAGGGTCGTCCGAGCCTTGCCGAAGTTATTCAGCGGGTTTGCGTTGTTGGCCCGCCCGGCCATAAAGCCCCAGGCAAACAGCAGCACCAACCCCGCCAGCACCAGGGGCAGCACCAGGTCGTAAGCCGACGGTTCCTTTTCCGGGCGGAAATGGTAGTATTCCAGCACCCCGGAGTCGGTCTGCGCCTGAAGCAGCGGCTCCATTTCCCGGACAAACCGGTCTACGTCGGCAATGGTTGCGGTGAGGCTGGTCTGTCCGTTGTAGGCACTGCGCAGCTCCATGGTCATCACATGGTCGTCCACAACGAAGGACTTGACCTGCTCATTGCGGAACAGCTTCAGCACGGTGGAATAGGGAATCTGATCCTGGCTTTGGGTGAACACACCGCTCAGCCAGGAAAATACCGCAATCAGCAGCACCAGATAAATGAGCGTGGGGACAATTCTACGATTTTTCAATGGGGGTTCTCCTTATTTTGCATAGACTTCCGGCTTCAGAATGCCCACATAGGGCAGGTTCCGGTATTTTTCATTGTAGTCCAGGCCGTAGCCCACCACAAAGGCATTGGGGATGGTAAAGCCAACGTAATCCGCTTTCAGAGTCACGCCCGCCCGGCGGCGCTCGGGCTTATCCAGCAGAGTGCAGATTTTGATGGAGGCGGGGTTCTGCTTTTTCAGGTGGTTCACCGTGAATTCCAGGGAATTGCCGGTGTCAAAAATGTCCTCCAGAATCAGCACATGCCGACCCTCGATGTCTGCGGACACATCCTGGCGCACCAGCATTTTGCCGGTGGAATCGGTTCCGGCATAGGAGGAAATCCACATAAAGTCCATCTGGCAGGGCACCTGGATCCGACGAATCATATCCGCGTAGAACACCACCACACCCTTGAGGACGCCTACGATAACCGGGTTCTTGTCCGCGTATTCCTTGGTCAGGATCTCTCCCAGCTCCTGGATTCTGGTCTGAATCTGCTGCTCGCTCAGCAGGATTTTCTCAATATCATTGTGCATTTTCTGTCTCCCCCTGTATTCTTTCAAAACGGATGGTCACGGCGGGAAGTATTTGCGCCGCCCGATCCAAATTTACGCCGATGGAATAGACCCCCAGGATTCCGATTTCATCGCAGACCACCGGAATCCGCTCCCGGACTGCCGCCGGAATCTTTCGGTCGATAAAGAGTTTTTTCAAAGACTTGCTGCCCCCGGAAAGCCGGATTTTGTCCCCGGTCTGCCGGGGACGGATGGAAATCTTCCCTGACGGGCACACCGTCAGAAGGTTCTCCGACTGTGCCAGCTCCCGAGCCGGTTCACAGGTGATTCGGATACCTGCCGCCTCCGCGCTTCCGGGACAGGTCAGCGTCACGGGCGCGAAGGCTTCCCCGGTTGGATTTGCCGTGAGCCTGCCGTACTGCCGGGAAAGGGTCACGCCCCCGGGAAAGGCCGCCGAAGCGGAAGGGCTGTCGGAAAACACCAGTGCCTCCGCCTGGGCGATGTGCACGTCCTCCGGCTCCCGAACCCCATTTTCCTTTAGAAACCGCTCCAGCATCCGGCTTCGGACGGCACTCGGAAGGGTGCGCAGGGTTTCGACTTCCGGCAGCGTCTCATAGCTGCTCAGCTGAGACAAACAGGCCTCATCTTCCCGCAGGCGCAGCGCCATTTGAGACAGGTTTTCGGCAATTCTGGGGTTTTCTGCCGCCAGAAGGGGCATGACGTGATGCCGCAGCCGATTCCGGAGAAAAGCATCGGTTTCGTTGGTGCTGTCCTCCACATGAGGAAGGTGCCACTCCGCCAGGAAGTCTTCCACCTCCCGGCGGGTAATGCCCAGCATGGGACGAATCAGCTTCCCCCGTTGAGGCGCAATGCCGCCCAGGCCTTTCAGTCCGGTGCCCCGCACCAGGTGCATGAGGATGGTCTCGGCGTTGTCGTCAGCGGTGTGAGCGGTGGCGATTTTTCCGGGAAGGCTTTCCAGAAAAGCGTACCGGGCATCCCGGGCAGCGGCCTCCAACCCCTTCTTCCCGGGGTGAATTTCACCGGAGGCCACATGGAGGGGAATTTCATACCGGGCGCAAAGCTCCCGGACAAAGGTCTCATCCCGAAGGGATTCCTCCTCCCGGAGATTGTGGTTAAAATGGGCCGCTTCCAGGGTGATTCCCAGCTTTTCCCGGAGAAGGTACAGCGCAAACAGCATTGCCACGGAATCTGCCCCTCCGGACACCGCGCAAATCACCGTGTCCCCCGGAGCCATCAGATTCTGCTCCCGGGCAAATTTCAGCAGCCTATTCTGCATGCTTCCACTCCCGATCCGCAAAGGTCTGGTACTGACCAATCCACTGAAGCTTCACCGCGCCGGTTTCGCCGTGACGGTTCTTCGCCACAATACACTCGGCAATGCCCTTGTCCTCGGTGTTTTCGTGATAGTATTCGTCCCGGTAGAGAAACATCACCGAGTCCGCGTCCTGCTCGATGGCGCCGGATTCCCGGAGGTCTGAAAGGATCGGCCGCTTGTCCGTCCGGCTTTCCACCGCACGGGACAGCTGGCTCAGGCAGATCACCGGCACATTCAGTTCCTTTGCCATGATCTTCAGCATACGGGACATATCGCTGACCACCTGCTGGCGGCTCTCGCCGCTGTAGCCCTTCGTGCCGGAGGACGCCATCAATTGCAAGTAGTCGATGACCACCAAACCTAAATTGTCGATACGGCGGCACTTGGCGTTCATGTCCGCAACGGTGAGCAGCGGATTGTCGTCGATCAGAATGTCGAGCCCCGAGAGGACCGACGCGGCGTTTGCGATGTTGACCCAATCCTGCTCGCGCAGGTTGCCTGTCACGAGACGCTGGTTCTCGACCGTCGCCTGATTCGATAAGATACGCGTCACGAGCTGCTCGCGCGACATTTCGAGCGAGAACACGGCCACGGCTTGCCCGCTTGAGCGCGCGACATTCAGCGCAAGGTTCAGCGCCATACTCGTCTTACCCATACCGGGACGCGCGGCCAGCAGCACAAGGTCCGATTTGTTGAGGCCATTCATCTTGTCGTCCAGTACGCCAAAGCCCGTGGGGAGGCCGGGCAGCGTTTTGCCGCCGTTAGCGCTCAGCTCGCTCAAATGGTCGAGAACGCCCTGCAAAACAACGCCGATGCTCGCCATGCTCTGCGCGCTGCGCCCGCGGCGCACGGCGTAAATTTTCTGCTCCGCCGCGTCGAGCACGCTGGACGCGCCGCCTGTGCCGTCCTGCACCATGGTGGAAATTTCCCCCGCCACGGTATAGAGCGCGCGCAGCAGCGCCTTGTCGCGTACGATGCCGACGTATTCCATCACGTTTGCGCTCGTGGGCGTCACGTCCATCAGTTGGGCGAGGTACGGGCGCGTCGTGCTTTCCTCATAGGTGCCGTTTTTCTCCATCTCGCCCGCGACGGTCACGCCGTCGATGGGCTTGGAGTAGACGAACATGGAGTAGATCGTCTCGAAGATCTCGCGGTTCTGCTTTAAGTAAAAATCATCGGGACGGAGCTGCTCCATCACGTCCTTGACGCAGTTTGCGTCGATGAGCATCGAGCCGAGCACCGACTGCTCAGCCTCGAGCGAATGAGGCATCTGCCGGTAGAAGATATCTTCCACGAGAAGACCTCCTTAATTGCGTAATCTTGCGCCTTACTCCTCGCTCACGCTGACGGAGAACCTGGCGCTCACTTCGTAGCCGAGCTTGGCCTTGACTTCGTAGGTGCCGAAAGCCTTGATGGGCTCGTCGAGCACGATCTTCTGCTTGGGCACGTCGAGCTGGTACTGGCTCGCAAGGCCCTCGGAAATTTCCTTGCTCGTGATAGCACCGAAGAGCTTGCCCTCCTTGCCGCCCTTGGCCGTGAGCTTGACGGTCACGTTCTTGAGCTTGCCGCCCATTTCGACGGCGGCCTGACGGTTCGCGGCCTCCTCGGCGCGGCGGGCCTTTTCCTTCAGGTTCATGGTGTTGATGGCGTCAGCCGTGGCGAGCACGGCGAGCTTGCGGGGCAGCAGGAAGTTTCTTGCATAGCCCTCGGCTGCGTCGATGAGCTGGCCCTTTTTGCCCTGACCTCTCACATCCTGCGTTAAAATGACTTTCATATCTGTTTCCTCCTTGTGGGGTGATTTACGTTGTGGGGAAGAGCGTCACTCTTCCATATATTCGTCGATGGCGGCGAGCAGACGCTCGCGCACCTCGTCCACGGTGGCGTCGTTTACCTGGCCGCCCGCGGTGGTCGAATTGCCGCCGCCGCCGAGCTTTTCCATGATGAACTGCACGTTGATCTCGCCAAGCGAGCGCGCGGACAGGTTCACGCCCGTGCCGTGCTTATAGAGCACGACCGAGGCATGGATGCCGGAGAGCGTCAAAAGCTCGTCGGCCGCCTTGGCGGCGGTCACGCGGTCGATCTCCTTTTCAACCGCGGCCACGGCGATGTCGCCGTGCACGAGCTCGGCGTGACGGATGATGTCATAGCGCTCGACCATGCCGGCAAGGTCGCTCTGGAAGAGTCGCTGTACGTCCGACGTGTCCGCGCCCGCGCGGCGCAGGAACGCGGCGGCCTCAAACGTGCGCCCGCCGGTGCGCATCGTGAAGTTCTTCGTGTCGAGCACGATGCCCGCGAGCAGCGCCTCGGACTCCGCGCGAAGTAAATCGGTCGGGTCGGCGAGGTATTGCAAAAGCTCCGTCACGAGCTCGGACGCGCTCGAGGCGTAGGGCTCGTGGAAGTTGAGCGCGGCGGATTCGATATAATTCGCGGCTCTTCTGTGGTGGTCGATGACCGCCACGCGGTTGCACGCATCAAGCAGCTGCTCGGATTCGACAAAGTCGGGGCGGTTCGTGTCCACCACGACGAGCAGCGCGCCCGGCTGGGCGGAGATGAACGCGTCGTTGCCGGAGATAAAGGCGCCCTTGTATTCCGGAAGAGCCGCAAGCTTACTGAGCAGCGGCTTTGCGACGTTGTCCTCCATGTCGATGACGATCTGCGCCTTTTTGCCGCGCTTGCGCGCGATGCAGCAGATGCCGGCCGCTGCGCCGACCACATCCATGTCCGCGTGCGCGTGACCCATGACGAAGATCTGGCCTGCGTCGGAAATGAGCTCGCCGAGGGCGTTGGCCATCACGCGGGATTTGACCTTCGTGCGCTTTTCGGGGGACTTGGCCTTGCCGCCGTAGAATTCAAAGTCAAGGCGGTTGCGCACGACGACCTGGTCGCCGCCGCGCGAGAGCGCCATTTCGATCGAGAGCATGGCGTTCTGATAGAGCGTTTCGTAGTCATCCACATCCTTGCCCACGCCGATCGAGAGCGTTGCGGCGACGCCGTCCTCAGTGACGACGCTTCGCACCGCGTCGAGCACGGAGAATTTACCCTCAAGCAGCTTTTGATACTCCTGCTCGGTCGTGACGAGCACGTAGCGGTTACGATCGAATTTGCGCAGCAGGCTGTGCGAATCCTTGAGCCATGTGCTGATCTTTTCGTCGATGGCGGCGAGCACGGCGCTGCGCGACGCCTCGCTGCCAGCCTTCATCAGCTCTTCGTAGTTGTCGATCACGATGACCGAGACGATGGGGCGGCGGCTCTCATTCTCCTCGCGCAGCGAGTCCTGCTCGGTCACGTCCGTCCAGTACGTTGTGGCAAGAAGGCTCTGTCCGCCGCGGCGGGAGGAGGGATGGCTCAGATTGCCGAACACGCGGAAGTGGCGCCCGCCCATCAGCACCGTTTCGGGGCACTCGCTTTTGCCCTCGAGCAGCCAGTGTGTCGGAAAATCGGGGAGAATATCGTCGATGCGGTTGTCAAAGATATCCTCGCGCACGCCGGTGAGCTGCATGAAGCTGTCATTGCTCCATAGGATCTCCTGCGTGTCGGGGCGGAAGACCATCATCGCGAACGGGGCCGAGAGCATCGAGGCCTTGTCGGCGGTGGTCATGTCGTCGGTCACGTCGTCGATGTACTGGCGGATGCCCTCGCGGCGCTTCTGCGCCGTGTGGCGGAAGTACCACCAGAGAAACGCCATCGCCGCAGCCTCGCAGATCGCGAGAGGGATGCTCACGCGCACCGTGACGGCGGCAAAGAGAAAGCCGACAAGAAAGTAGAGCCGGAAGCTGGGGTCTACCAGTTTGCTGATCTTTTTGTTCTTCATAATGAGCTGCCTCCCGTCCGGATATTGTGTCCTGCGGCATTGCGCAGGGGAATATTCTCTTTCATTATAGCACGCAGCGAACGGAAGTTACAATATGAATAATAGATTTTGTACCGATCGATTTGGCGCAGAGACGCAAAAAAAGTTATGACCGACGGGAAACCGCCGGTCATAACTTTTATTCAGCGTGGACTGAAATAACTTTGATTTACTTGTAGAAGCCGGGGTTCTGGTAGCCGTCGCCGTTGGGCTCGGAGTGGATCATGGTCAGGATGGCGTCGCGGCAGCCGCGAACCATAACATCCTGCTCCTCGGGAGCGTCGTTGACCATCTGGTTGGAGGAAGAGGTGTAGAACCACAGACCCTCGTTGGCGGCGAGCTTGTTGCCGTCTTCGTCGGTGATGGCTGCGGGATCAAGACCGAGCTTCTCCTGGATCTCGTCGTAGGCGTAGAAGACCCACTTGGCCTCGGGCATATTGTTCTCCCACATGCAGTCGTTGATGTCGCCGGACTCGGACTTGCCGGGGCTGTAGACTTCGATCGTGTAGGAGTGGATGTTGTAGCGGCCGAAGGAATAGTCGATCATCTCTGCGGAGGTAGCATAGTCCTCGTTGGAGCTCATGGAGTAGAAGCCGCGGCCCGTGTAATCCTGATAGACCTGCGCCATCTTGGCGGCGGTTTCCTTCATGAAGGGGATCTCAGCATCCTTGGGGTCGTTGGCGTCGTAGGGACGGTAGCACCAGGGATAGAGGACGCACTGGATACCGGTGTGAAGCGAGGTGAGGGCGGCCATATTGTGCTCGTCGATGAACTGCTGCACCGCCTGAACCTCGGGCTCAGAAGCGGCGGCAGGACCGGCGGAGGACCAAGCGTTGCTGCCGATCGGGTTGTCAGTGTCGGCGGTCTCGATGTCGAAACGGTTCCACTGGTAGTTGAAGGTACGGTTCATGTCGATGCCGCCGTTGCGCGGATCGTCACCGAGGATGCCGTTGCCGTCCCAGTCGGGGCTTTCCATACCGAAGTAGGGGAGCTTTCTCGAGGGCTCGTCGCCGGCCTTGCCGCGGTAGATGGTGGCGATGAAGCCGTCACCGTCGATATCGGCGTAGGGATCGCTGAAGGGAACGCCGTCACCGTTGAGGTCGCGGGGGCGCAGGTTGGGACGGTTGTTGTTGATGAAGGACTGCTCATAGCCGTCGGGGTTGATGACGGGGATGACATAGATGATGTAGTTATCGAGCAGGCCCTTGACGTAATCGTCGCCGGAGCAGAGGGTCAGCCACCAAGCGGTGTACATGGCGGAGGAGGCGCTTTCGCGCTCGCCGCCGTGGATGTTGGCGAACACGCCGATGCCGGTCTTATCTTCGGCGGGGATGTTCTTGTTGGTGATCTCGAGGCACCAGAGGTTGCGCTCCTGCCAGGAGGAACCGATGGGGTAGAGGTCGGTGATGTCGGGGTAGGTCTCGTTCATCTTGGCGAGCTGAGACTCAAGCTCGGCGTAGGTGTAGCGATGGTTCCAGTCAATGTCAAGACCGTCGGGAATCTCTTCGGGGGCGTCGGGGCGAACTTCCATGGAGAGGAGCTCAGCCTTTTTGCTGCTGGTGGTGCCGGCATCGTTGCCGCAGGCGGTAAGCCCGAGCACCATAACGAGGGAAAGACTGAGACAGAGAACACGCGTCATAATAGACTTCATTTTCATTTTGATACGTCCTTTCTTTTCAGTTTTTTCTTGTTGCGCAGTGCTTAGACAGGGATGCGAAGGGATTGCCGGGGTGATGCTTCGCGGCAGCAAGGGGTGTGCGGCCGGGAAGCGCACGGAAAAGCGAAGCGCCGCTTCCGCGCGGAGAGGCAAAGCTCGAAAAGTTCCCCCTTTTCCTTTTCGAAGGAATGTCCCCCACAAAGAACAACAAAAGCAGCGCGGCGAAATTCAGACAATTCCGCTACACTGCTTCGTTTAGAAAGCAAATACAGTAAAACACATATTCTATCGTCATCATTTGACTTGATTTTTAATAAAATATGTGTATAATATTTCTGCTGGTACAGCAAATTACTGTTGTGTGGAATGGTCGCATCATTTCACATGATCCTCTGGCAAGGGGCCAACTTGCCAGAGGATGCCCGCTTGCTGTACTTGTGCCGTTATTTTAGCGCATTCTTTACGAAAAAGCAAGCCTGTTTTGAATATTTTTTGCAAAGTGCAGCTCGCGCGAGCTGCATATCTTGTTAAATATGTCTTACTAAACACAAGATATTGCGGTACCATAACAGCGTGGTAGTGCAATGATTGAATAAAGTTTCGGCTTCCGGTGTCCTTGCTTGGCGGACAAAAGCCGTTACACAGTGTTCAAGTCCATAGAGGTCAAAAAGGCGCCGCAGGTGCAGTTGCTTCGTGATGCAGGGCGAAGCATACGCACGGACGTCTCTTCTGCTATGCGCCTGTTGACCCGGACAGAGAATACATGCAAAACAAGATCCATCGTTTTCTGTACAGAAAACAAACAAATCAAACAAATCAAAGGAGTTGAACCAGCATTGGCTGAACAGTTAAAAATCATCCCTCTCGGCGGTCTCAATGAGATCGGCAAGAATATGACCGTTTACGAATACGGCGGCGAGATCATCGTGGTCGACTGCGGCATGGCCTTCCCCGGCGACGATATGTACGGCATCGACTGCGTTATTCCCGATGTGAGCTATCTTGTCAAGCACAAGAACCGCATCCGCGGCATGTTCATCACCCACGGGCACGAGGATCACATCGGCGCGACGCCGTATGTGCTGCCGCGCGTACCCGCGCCGGTTTACGGCACGAAGCTGACCTGCGCGCTCATACGCGGGAAGCTGGCGGAGCATAATATCGGCAACATCCAGTTCCATATCGTGAAGCCGAAGGACGTGGTCGAGGTCGGCGCGTTCTCCGTGCAGTTCATCAAGGTGAGCCATTCGATTGCGGGCGCGGTGGCGATGGCGATTACGTGCCCGGCCGGAACGGTGATCGTGACGGGCGACTTCAAAATCGACTACACGCCCATCGACGGCGAGGTGACGGATCTCAACACGCTGGCCGCGTGGGGCAGCCGCGGCGTGCTGGCGATGCTGGCGGAATCCACCAACGTGGAGCGCCCCGGCTACACGATGAGCGAAAAGAAGATCGGCGAGACCTTCCACAACCTGTTTAAGGACGCGAAGGGGCGAATCATCATCGCGATGTTCGCCTCGAACCTGCACAGAATTCAGCAGGTGGTGGACAACTGCATTGAGTTCGGGCGGAAAATCTGCTTTGTCGGCCGGAGCATGGTCAACGTCACCAAGCTGGCGATGGAAATCGGCGAGCTAAAAATCCCGCAGGACGTGTTCATCGACGTCGGCGATCTGGATTGCTATGAAGACGACGAAATCGTGGTGCTGACGACGGGCAGCCAGGGCGAGCCGATGAGCGGCCTGACGCGCATGGCCAACAG
>ERZ827452.3096-NODE-3096-length-11141-cov-3.379668_pt1 | contig 11141 bp, 10 predicted proteins | sample MGYA00519866_ERZ827452 | MGnify/ENA primary metagenome ERZ827452 (study PRJEB31778, sample SAMEA3449307) | human gut metagenome | biome: human gut; feature: human-associated habitat; material: faeces | place: United Kingdom | collected 2010/2012 ... | reverse complement strand
CGTCATTCGTGACCTTTTCGGCGGGCCGAAAGCACAGATGCTGATGGCCTACGTATCCATGGTCTTCGGTTTTGGCCCGGCGCTGGCTCCGGTAATTGGCGGCATCGTCGCCACCCACCTTTCCTGGGAAAGTCACTTCTATATTCTGACCTTCATCAGCGCAGTTCTTGCAGTTCTTTGTCTCTTGTTTCTGCCCGAGACGCTGCCCAAGGAAAAACGCATGTCGCCCCGCCTGGGAACACTACTTTCCAACTACGCCTCAGCGGCGCGGCACGGTGCCTTTATGACAGCAAACACTGCGCTTGCCGTAGCCTTTCTGGGACAGGGCGTTTTCATTGCCGGAGCGGCGGACTGGTGCGTGGAAGTCATGCATTTGTCGCCGGATGAATTTTGGAAACTCTTTTTGCCGATGGTCTCCGGCACCGTCATCGGCAGCTGGATTTCGGCTCGCATTGCCGGCCGTCTGAGCACACAAGGAACAATCCGTTTGCCGCTGGCGTCTTTGCCTTGTGCACCATGTCGGGCTTGTTGCCCGAAGGCATCGTCTGGGCTGTTCTGCCCTTGATGATCTACACCATCGGCATTGGTATCGTTCGTCCGGGCATGGCCCTGATTGCCATGGACTTCTTGCCGCAATCCCGAGGTCTGGCCGCATCCATGCAAAGCTTCGTGCAGACGATTTTCTTTGCGCTGTGTTCCGCATTGCTGGTGCCTTTGCTCTTCGGTAACGGCGCACTTTACGATCTGGCAATTGCAGGTTTCGGGCTTCTGACAATCTCTCTGTGGCTCATCGCCATGAACATGCGGCTTCACAAGTCCGCGCAAAAACAACCGTGAATTCCTTTTGTAGCCACGAAAAAAGGCGCATCGGCATTTTCGCCTTTGCGCCTTTTTCGTCACTTCAGCAGGACCTCCTCCGAGGTCCGATCACAAGCAGATTAGTACTTGTCGAAGTATTCCTGAAGCTTCTTGACGTCCTTGGTCTTCGTCAGACCCAACTGCAGCAGGACGCGAGCCTTCTGCGGGTTGAGCGTGCCGGAGGACAGGAAGCCGTACTTGGCGTCGTCAACTTCAGCGTCCTTGGTGGTGGCGCCCGTCGGAACGCGAGAGCTGCGAACCACGGCAATGCCGCTCTTGGCAGCCTTTTCAAGGATCGGGAAGATGCTCTTGTGGATGTTGCCGTTACCGACACCGGCGTTCACGATACCGGCGTAACCGGCGTCAACCAGAGCCTGAGCCTGGATGCCTTCCACGCCACCATGGTTGTAGACGATGCCAACCTTCGGAAGCGTTTCGATCTTGGAAACGTCAAACGGGGTCTGGTAGGTGTGCGGACGCAGCGAGGTGGATTCGTACGTCACCTTGTTGTTGAAGATCGTGCCGACCTTACCGAAATTGGCGGCGACGAAGGTTTCGGGCTGAACCGTGTTGGACTTCATCAAGTCGCGGGCGCCGACAACGATGTTGTTCATGGCAACCACAACACCCTGCTTAGCCGTTTCCTTCGTGGCGGCCGTCAGAACAGCGTTGTAGAGGTTACGGGGACCGTCAGCACCGAGACCGGTGGAGGGGAGCATGGCGCCAACGAGCACCACGGGCTTCTTGCACTTGACAGTCAGGTTCAGGAAGTAAGCGGTTTCTTCCATCGTGTCCGTGCCGTGCGTGATCACGAAGCCGTCGACCTTGCTGCAGTCAGCGTTGATGGTCTTGGCGAGCTTGAGCCACACGTCGTCGGTCATGTCCTGCGAACCGATCTGAACAACCTGCTTGGGAGTAACCACAGCGATGTCAGCAAGCTGCGGAACAGCGGCAACCAGATGGTTGACGCTCACCTTACCGGCCGTGTAAGCGGAACCCGTTGCCGAATTGCCGGAACCGGCAATCGTGCCGCCCGTGGCGAGCACTTCGATCTGCGGCAAAGAGGCAGCCATGGCGGCACCGCAAGCGGTAGCGAAAGCAGCGGCAAGCAGAGACTTCTTAACCAAGCGCATTTTTGTTTCTCTCTCTCAAAAAAATGTTTTGGTGAGTATTCACACGCCTGCGAACACCGACAGAGTCCTGTCGCAAACCGCGGGCATATGAAATTTATTCAGTTTCGCTTCGAACTCTTAACTAATGTGTCCTACGCAAAACTACTTAGTGAATCTAAAGCACGGGATCTACTTCGTTTTGTTAAATCAGTATCAGTTCTTGATAGAAATCAAAAATGCAAATTCCCGTACTGATTTTCTTAGAAATTTTTTCGTGTCGGAAAATTTTTTTTCAAAACCGCTTGACAGAAGCGATTACACCTGTAAAATGCGCATTCTCTTCGAGAGAACGCGGGAGTAGCTCAGTTGGTAGAGCGCAACCTTGCCAAGGTTGAGGTCGCGAGTTCGAGACTCGTCTCCCGCTCCAATTTCTTCCATTTCCCGTAGAAGACATTCGATTGTGTACACGCTTTGTTCGTGGGACAATGCGCTTGTTTGTGTCTGCTCGCCTTTTTTCCGATGTCGCTTTCTCAACGTGCCTACTGCGGCCGCTTCGCCCCTTCTCCGACCGGCCCGCTTCATTTCGGCAGTCTAGTCTGCGCTCTGGCTTCCTTTTTGGATGCGCGCGCGCACAACGGCACCTGGTTGATTCGCATCGAAGACATCGATCCCCCTCGTGACGTTCCCGGAGCCGATCAAGCCATTCTGAAAACGCTTGCCAGACTCGGGATGACTTCCGACATTCCAGTTGTCAGGCAAAGCCAACGTTACGCGCTCTACGAAGAGGCTTTACGCCGGCTCAGCCAACAGGGACTCGTCTACGGATGCGCATGCTCGCGCAAGGAAATCGCCGCAGTCCAAACCGAGCTCGGACTTCCTTCTCACGTCTACCCCGGCATCTGCCGCAACGGAACGCACGGCAGACCGGCTCGGTCGCTTCGCATCCGAACCTCCAACGAAGTTGTCGGTTTCACCGATCGTCGCTGCGGCTCTTTTTCCGAAAACCTGGAACGCGACGTCGGTGACTTCGTGATCAAGCGAGCCGACGGTCTGTGGGCCTATCAGCTTGCCGTGGTTGTTGACGACGCCGAGCAGGGCATCACGGACGTCGTGCGCGGCGAAGACCTCCTTGACAACACGCCCCGCCAGATTTTTCTTCAAAGAAAACTCGGATACCCCACGCCGCAGTATCTGCACATTGCTCTGGCCCTTGACGGACACGGGCAGAAGCTTTCCAAACAGACCCATGCTCCCGCCATTGACAACGAAGATCCGCTGGAGCTCTTGAACGCTGCCGCCATACATCTCGGATTAGGTTCTCTGAACGCAAAAACGCCGCAGGCGTTTTACGCTGCGGCGCAGGAATACTGGGCTGAAAAGTACCTCTACTGAGGCTTACTCCTTCCACGGTACCGGGTGCGGGAAGATGCGATTCAGAAGCGCTCGGATGAGCACCTTTTCATCGTCGCCCGGCGTGCCGAAGGTGGCTTCGGGCAACTTTTCCGTTGCCTGAGCTTCGTATCGGCTTCCGTGCACGATGCGCACGTAATCAAGCTTGCCCTCGACAATTCGATCGTTCCAGCCGCCCACCGTGAAGTCGAACTTCAGACAGCGCGTGCAACTTTCGTCGAACGTCTTCACTTCATGCACTTTAAAGCCCTTCTCCAGGAGCATCTGACGCACGGACAACCGCAACGATTCGTTGCCGTGCGGCGTCACGCTCACGCACACTACCTGAGCGGCATTGTCGTCAAAACGATATTCATAAGGGCTTTGGCCTGCGAATTGCTGACATCCGGCCAAAGCGATCGTCACGACAGGAACAAAGAATTTAAGAACTCTGCGCATGCAGTCAATCAATCACGTAAAAATCAACGAATGCGGATATTACAGCGCCTCGGAGGGACGTGCACGAAAAGAATTTGAATTCCAATTCAGACCACTCATAATTATGCCGAACGCGTAAGCGTTGTAATGTGCGCGACCGCACTTCTTGCAAGACTGCGGATGTCGTAACCCCCTTCCAGAATGCTCACAAGCCGCCCTCCGCAAACGGCGCGCGCCACACGCATGACCTCGATGGTCATAAAGGAGTAGTCAAATTCCGTAAGCTTGAAGAGCGCCTGCTTTTCATCTCGGTGCGCATCAAACCCGGCGCTCACCAGAATAAGTTCGGGCTTGAAGCTCAAAAGCTTCGGAATCCAAATGTCGTTGACGACACGAAGCACATCCGTGCCATCACTGCCTTCCGGCATCGGAGCGTTGATGATGTTGCTCGCTTGAGCCGGCTGCAATCCGAATGGAAACGCCGTTTCCTGATAAAGACTGAAAAGCGCGATGCGCTCGTCGCCCTTGATAATGTCTTCCGTTCCGTCGGCGCGATGCACATCGAAATCCACAATGGCAACGCGCTTTAGGCCGAGAACGTCGAGGGCGTGAAGCGCTGCACAGGCTACGGAGTTGATCAGGCAAAAGCCGTGCGCGAAATTACGACCCGCATGATGCCCGGGCGGACGCACGCAGGCAAAGGCGTTTCGAATGGTACCCGCACAGACCTGACGTACCGCCTCGATGGCGGCGCCTGCGCTTTTAAGCGCCGCTTCAAAGCTCAGCTCATTTATGAAGGTATCTTCGGAGATTTGCTTTTCTCCGGTTCTTTGGGCCTCACGACTGGTTTGTTCCAGTTCCTGTACATAGCTCTTGTCATGCGCACGCAAAACATCTTCCAAAGAGGCCGGAGCGCTCGGCAGTACAGTCACGACACGCGACAGCCCCATCGCAAGCATGCGGTCTTCGATCGCATCAATGCGTTCGGGAGACTCGGGAGAATCCGGCCCCTGCTGATAGCTGTGACACAAGTCGTGCGTAAAAAATCCGGTGGGCAAAAAGGTATTCCTCGTTATTTAGGACTTTATTTTGTATTTTAACGTGTCAGATTTTTTGGAAAATAAAAGCCATTCCCCAGAATTACAACTTCAACGAAAAAGAAACCCGGATATCGCACGCAAAATCCGGGTCGGAGACATCAATTTTTTTGGATAGCAAACTGAAACCGCTTGCTGATATTTTCTTTTAGAGACCTGAGAGCTAGGTCAAAGCCAGACCAGCGGTGATAATCGCGGCAACCACCATGCCGACAATATGATTGGGGCGTTGGAACAAATTAGCCTTTCGCAGATCCGAGCCCGGAACCACCGGCGTTACCGTATTCAGTCCAGAAACAGGACCCCCAGTCAGATAATACTGGCCAATATTGCCGCCAGCAGCCGCTGCGACGGCCGTAGCCATCGGATCCGCTCCTGTACTCATCACCAGAGTGACAAACGGCAAGATGATGGCAGCCGACCCCGTGTAAGACTGGGTAACAATGCCAGCGATCATGGCGACAACAAACATCAAAGCGATTGGAGACGAGTTCAAAATCGGCTCAAACCAGTTCTGAAGGGTATTTATCACGCCGACATTGTTAATGACGCCGGAAAGGAACAAGAAGATGATGATGGCTGTGAAAGGAACCGACAGCATCTTTACACCTTCAACCATATCGGCCTCGCTTTGCATAATCGGACGGCGAGAAAGCACAATCGTCAACAACGCGGCGACAAAGCACACCACAAAGATCGGAATACCTGTGGCAGCAAAGACCAGAAGCACAATAAACGGAATAAATGCTTTGACAGGATTGATGTGATCCGTGTTTTCAAAGTCATTGAGAATCTTCTCTATTTGCTCCCTTGAAAACTTTGAGACCTGCCCACCTTCACGAACAATGCGGCGCTTCATTCTCCAGTAGCCAGCTGCCATGATGGCAAACGCTGAAAGCGCACCCCACACATTGAACATCCCAAAAGTAATACCCGTCAGAGCCAGGATGCCCAGTTCGGTAGGATGAGCAAAACCTGCGCCGCAACCGAGATTATTGGCATGCTGAAGAGCGCCGGCCGCCTCATCGGGCTTGACACCTAGTTTGATAGCTGCAGGACCGGCAATTACACCCGTAATAGCTGCCTGCGTAAATCCCACAAACATACCGATCACACCAGCCACAAAAGCTGCAGCCGTGATAATGCCCGGACCACCACCCACGTAGTTGCCAAACTTGATTACTTCCTTGATGATCACTGACAAAAAGCCCGAAGTCTTCATGATGCCGATGAAAAGCAGAATGCCTGCCATGTCGACCAATACTGGGTTGAGTCCACCGATCAATAGTGACTTAATCGAAACGCCTTCGGCACTTGTCAGCGGAATTCCACCAACCAATGCTGCGATGGTCGCACCGATCATCGCCGTCATGAATAACGGTGTCCGTCCAATGATCATCAAAATCAAAGTAATGGCAATGATGACTTGCGCAACGATCAGATTTGTTGCCATAGCGACTTCCTCCCCCCATTACTTGCCGTCTCGGCAACAGCATTCATCGATGATTGTTTCGACATTCAACTTGGGGCGCGTATCAACTTTGAGACTGAAAATATCCGGTCGAGCGTAATGTCCAGAGACGTCCAGGTCATATCGAGCGCGAATGATGTCGTCGGTTTCAATCTCGGCTGTTAAGAGTCCCTCTTCGTGGTAGTAAGGCCCTGCCAGCACATTACCCTGAGGATCAATGATGACCGAGCCGCCCCGCATGAGTTCGTCTTTTGGATTCCAATGAGGCACCTCCAGTCCGAGTTCTTCCGGAGGCGGCAAGTACTGCACAGCACAAATCAGGAAGCAACGACCTTCATGCGCAATATGTCTCATTGATGCTTGCCAGACATCAGTCACAGCAACTGTTGGAGCACAATAAATTTCCAGATCTTGGTCATACATATAGGCTCGCAGTAGAGGCATATGATTTTCCCAACAGATACATGCCCCGGCCTTGCCAACCTTAGTCTGAACTACTGGCAAATAAGCCCCATCACCTTGTCCCCAAATCAGTCTTTCCGAAGCTGTCGGCATCACTTTCCTATGTTTGCCAACGAAACCTTTTTCCGGATCGTAAAAGAAAGCTGCGCAATACAAGGAGTGCGGAGTTTGCTCGATGCACCCGACGACTAAAGAGGCCCCCGTCCGCGCCGACAAACCGGCCAAGGCCTCGCTTTCGGGACCGTTATCCGTGATGGCGTTTTTAAAGTAATCGCAAAACTTATCGCGACCTTCATCAAGGCGATAACCCAAATACGTGCCGAAGATTTCGCCCTTGGGATACGAACCGAGCAATGCTTCGGGCAAAACAACCAAGTCAGCTCCGCTGGCTTTAATTTTTTCTTCGTAAGACAAAATCTTTTCTAACGTCGCAGCCTTGCCACTCAGGTCAGAACCCAATTGAAGAGCCGCAACAACATGCTTGCTCATAGAAACACCCCCTTTAAAAACAGGCAGATAGGATATTGTCGACGGGGCTATTATTCGCTGAGCAAGTGCTGTACGAACAGGCTGAAAACGGAGAATCTGATATGAATATTTTTTCTATCGAGAATATCAATCTCAACGCATTGCGCGTTCTTGAAGCCGTGTATGAAGAAAGCAGCGCATCCCGAGCCGCCATCCGATTGAACATGACGCAATCGGCTATCTCCGCCACAATTCGACAACTTCGTCGTATCTATAACGATCCTCTGTTTGTCCGAACCGGCCGCGGCTTAAAACCAACTCTGTTTTGCCAACAGATTTACCCTTTCGCCACTGAATCCCTCAATCAGGCTAGGAAAACCCTAGAACTCTTTGCCGGCCGTGAAGGTCTTTTTGAAGGTCGTACGATTACTGTGGGTATGTCGGACGATTTTGAAATCGCGCTAGGCCCCAAAATGGTAGAAATGGCTAAAAGCCTCATTCCGGGAGGGCGTCTGCGTTTTCTTCAAACCAATTCGCAGCTCGTCACGGAAATGCTTGTCAATAGAGGCATTCATTTGTCCATTACTGCAGGTGGCATTTCGAACGATATCCTTCAGCATGAATCTGTTGGCTCTGGAACGTACGGCTGCCTCATTGATCCTGAGACATTCAAACAACCCTTTGATTTCCAAAATTACATAGCACACGAACACATACTTGTCGGATACGGGGGGTTCTACGGCATCGTTGATGAAGTTCTCGGAAGAAGGGGATGTCGCAGAATTATTCGCGTTTCGACCTCGCATTTCGCTGCGGTCCCGTATTTCCTGAAGGGAACGGATTCCATCATCACAATGCCGAGGCATGCCGCCAAAAGTGTTGCCGCCGTTTCTGGACTCGAATTTCATGAGTGCCCAATCTCATACCCGGTTTATCCAGTAGAGCTAGGGTTCCGACGATCGGCAGAAAAAGACCCAATTTTGCGTAAGATTGTGTCGACCCTACGTCAGCATCTCTCACTTTTGCTTTAACACAAAAGAAAAAAGCGCGCTCTGGACTTTCGCCAAAAGCGCGCTTGATACGCTGTTAATTCGCCTTACTGAGGCGGCAACCGTTTAGTAGTTCGTCTTGCGAACTTCAAAGAAGCTCTGAGCGTAGTGGCAAACCGGGCAAACATCCGGAGCGGCATTGCCGACAACGATGTGGCCGCAGATGCGGCATTCCCACATCGTCATTTCACCCTTTTCAAACACCTGCTTCATCTGAACGTTGTTCAGAAGCTTGCGATAGCGTTCTTCATGGGTCTTTTCAATGGCGGCGACCAAACGGAACTTAGCAGCGATTTCCGGGAAGCCTTCTTCTTCGGCAGTCTTCGCGAAACCGGCGTACATATCGGTCCATTCGTAGTTTTCGCCTTCGGCTGCAGCCTGGAGATTGGCTGCCGTGTCGCCGATGCCGCCCAAGAGATCAAACCACAGACGGGCATGTTCCTGTTCGTTGCGAGCGGTCGACAGGAAGATTTCCGCGAGCTGTTCGTAGCCTTCGCGACGAGCGACTTCAGCAAAGTACGTGTACTTGTTGCGGGCCTGGGATTCACCGGCAAATGCGGTGGCAAGGTTTTCTGCCGTCTTAGTGCCCTTCAGGCGGTTGTCGCCACCCGCAGCAGGAGCTTCCTGGACTTCTTCAAAAACTTCAACACCCTTGTGGCAAAGCGGGCAAACGAAATCAGCGGGCAGCTCATCGCCTTCATAGATGTAGCCGCAAACCTTGCAACGGAACTTCTTCATGGGAGTATCTCCTGCGTTATTCGAGTTATTTAAAAGCGTCCCCATGCGAAGAGCCGATCTGCCTTTTCTGGTTTTGGGGATACCCGACAGCTCGTCGCTTGGAACGCTTACATCCTATTGGTTGGCAATTGTATGCTAAAAACCGGACAAAACTTCGCTGATAGACAAAAGCAAAGAAAGCTATAAAACCGACCGAACAACAACGCTTAACGAATGCCGGCCTGAGCCCAACTCCCAGAGCGATCCGGGGTAAATTTTTTGTCCTAAGATGCACGCAGGCCCCGGAAGCCGAAGCGTCCGAGGCCTTTTACTTACGCGCCTAGCAGAGCAAGAACAGGATCAGGAAAATCAGGATTTTCACGACCCGCCTTGCTATACTAGCGGAAGAAGATTTGTGTTCCATTTATCAATCTTCCTTTAAGCGGCTCGGTGCTACCAACACCCGAGCCGTTTTGCTACGGTTTTGTCCCGACGACTGGATGGCTACCGCAGCAAAACCACCCAATGCTTGCCGAGTAATGGAACAAACCTCGGACAGACAATTCCTGAAATTCTACACAGTCCCCTACCCTTCCACCATGCTATCGAGGCGCTTGGCAATGTCCTCCGACTTCGGACGGTAGTAGCGCTGCAGCATCTTCAAATTTTTGTGCCCAGTCTGACGAGCGAGGGACAGAAGATCAAGGCGCGGTGCTCCGGTCTTCGGATCAGGGCTCGCCGCCCACGTCGCAAAAGTCGCACGGCTGTCGTGGAAGTTGAGACCTTCGCGGATGACACGCCCGGCGGAATCGAGTTCCGGGCCAAGCCCTGCCCTGTCTCGAATCTTGCGCCACAAAGCGTCTCTCGTGGCGTCGCTCAATGCTCCGAAAAGTTTCGGCTTATCCCCCAATTCACGAACCAGATTGATGATTCTCAAGGCTTCCGAGCTCAAAGCAACGTCTCGGCGGCTATCAGTTTTAGTCACCTCATGCGGCAGATGGATCACCGCTCCATCGATCCACGCCTCTTCGATGCGCAGAATCTCCCCCGAGCGCATCCCAGTTTTGCAAGCCAGCAAGAAGGCTGCCATCGTCAGCTGCAGCTTGTCTAAAGGCACAGACTTCCCATCCCATCCACTGGCGACGAGCAGAGCCTCGATGTCTTCATCCGAGGCCGTACGCTCACGATGCTCCGCGGGCTTGGGCAGAACGACACCAATGCAGGGATTCTTTGAGATAAGCCCCGACTTCACGGCCAAATTAAAAGCAGCCGAAAGCGTTTGAATTTCTTTGTGCGCTGTAGCCGGCGCCAAGGTTCCAATGTATTTTTGCGACGGTTCTTTGAGACGCTCGTCGAAATACTTCTGCAGGTCCTTGTACGTGATCTGGCCAATCTTCAGCGCGGCAAATGGGCGCTGCAGGAATCGGTTGATTCGCAAAACCTCTTGCTTTGCACCACGCTTCTTTCGCGACTCGGAGTCTCGATAGGAGATCAGCCAATCTGCCACCGTGACCTTGTTGCTCCGTTGCTCCGGAGTCAGAGTCAGCATAGCCGCATACTTCCTTGCCTCTGCCGCGGTCTTGAAATTTTTTTGCCTTTGCCGCCCGTCTTCTCGCCAGACAACCCGATACCGTCCGTTCGGAAGTTTGGAAATGCCCGCCATTTTTGTCCCCTAAAACTGTCTGGCCAAATGGAAATCAGCCAGCAAAACAGCCAGCAAATAGCCAGCATTTAATCGGATTATGCCGACCGAGGACAACAAAAAACCCCGATAAATCGGGGTATGCCGAGCTATGCGGAATATATATGGTGCGGATGGTCGGACTCGAACCGACACGCCTTGCGGCGTCAGAACCTAAATCTGGTGCGTCTACCAATTTCGCCACATCCGCGCAAATCGGAGCGCGCATTGTACCTGAAAGCAGTTTACTTGCGCGCTCAATTATCAGAGCAGATTATTTGCCGCTTTCCTTATCCTGGCAGCAGCACTGGCCTTCACCGTGGTGATGATGACCTTCACCGCCACAGCAGCATTCGCCTTCACCGTGGTGATGGTGACCTTCGCCGCCGCAGCAGCATT
>ERZ827452.3093-NODE-3093-length-11148-cov-6.505183_pt1 | contig 11148 bp, 11 predicted proteins | sample MGYA00519866_ERZ827452 | MGnify/ENA primary metagenome ERZ827452 (study PRJEB31778, sample SAMEA3449307) | human gut metagenome | biome: human gut; feature: human-associated habitat; material: faeces | place: United Kingdom | collected 2010/2012 ... | reverse complement strand
TGGAAGCCGGTGTAACAGCATAAAGTCCCAGAGCAATGGTTACTTCTTCCCGTGACCAACTTTTCCGTACTGCCATTTCACCCTCCTAACGATATGTTTTTGCTATTCTAAAAGTTTGGGTAAGGCCGGGACAAAATTAGGCTAAGCTCAAAACTATTGGAAAGGGTCTGAGAGGTACTTAACCTCGTAGCTAACTTGTTTTACTATTTGGAGATTTCCCGGAATTCATCCGAAGATTTCAGCCAACTTATTGTCTTTTCAACGGTATTTTCAGAAAATTTTTTGTTTCCGAATGCACAGGTCCAGACGACGAGAACTCTCCAGCCGTCTTTGCGAAGCTCTTTGATGTTCTTTTCATCGCGGGCCATATTGCCCCCGATCTTCTTAAGCCAAAAGTCTTTGTTGGTCTCAGGAATCTTGCTCTTGGGACAGTCCTTATGCCCGTGCCAAAAGCACCCGTTGACGAATATCACAGCCCCGTACTTCTTCAGAACAAAATCGGGCTTCCCGGGCAGTTTCGAGCAGTTGAGGCGGTAGCGGAATCCTGCCTTGTGCAGCGCTTTGCGCAGAAATACCTCTGGCTTTGTGTCCTTTGAGCGGATCTTTGCCATATTTCTGCTTCGTGCTTCTTTGGTAATTCTGTCCATATTTGCTCGCTTTTGCTTTCGGTCAATTATGCGCCGTCACAGGCGGCCAACTCCCAAATTTGTCCCTTTTTACTCCCAAATCCGTACACAATAGAAGTTGTTTTTACTCCCAAATCTGTCCACCATAAATGGGAAGGTTTAAGGACTTTATTATTTAAAAACAACATGTTGAAAGGATTCGGTCTCACTCCCAAATCTGTACACAATGGGACGTTTTCGTACTCCCAAATCTGTCCCCTTTTCGTAATGCTGAATAAGAGTATTTTCTTTAATAAACAATAGGTTGAAGAGTATTTTTTTACTCCCAAATCTGTACACAATTCACGGGGAAGCTGTAGATTCGGGCACCGTGTAAACCCTTTGAATTGTGCGATTCACACTGACGGCTGTCAGGAAAAACGGGATTCTGACGACCGTCTCTTAGCTACTCCCAAATCTGTACACAATTGAGTTGATTTTTCACGTATGAATCCGGCTCAAAAGCAGAATCAAAAAATAAACTCGAAAGAGAGAGCTGCCCCGTTAACTAAATAAACCCTTTTAAATTAACTGAGGGGACAAATGTTAATAACTTCACTCCCAAATCTGTACACATTAGGAAAGTTATTCACTCCCAAATCTGTACACAATAGAACGAATTTACTCCCAAATGTGTACACATTAACTCCCAAATATGTACACAATAAGCGGGGGAATTTATTTTATTAATTTTGTATTTGAGGCTTTCCGAAAAATTCCCCAAATGAAGTAAAGAATAATATTAATAAAGAATGAAATGAAGACGAAATTGTTAATAACTCATCAAAAAAACAGACCTAAAAAACAAAAAAATATTTTTTGTTTTTCAAAACGCTCTTCGAGCGTAGGGCTGCCAAGGAGGAAGTTGGACCTCTTTCCGTGCTTAATCAAATGAGAACTTTACTATCACAAATCGGGCAGACTCGGAAATAATTGATTGTGTTGGTAGCCAGGAAGTCGTGCCCGCACGCCGGACATTTGGTCAGCAGAGCGAAAGCAAGCGGGTACTTAAAGGATTTGAGACGACAGAATTTGGTGTAAGAAGTTTCATCAACTTCCGCTCGGTCGAACATATTCAGCGCAATTCTGTCGTAAAACCAATTAAAGGTCTGATAAGTCAAAATCGTAAAGGCCGCTGTTGGGTCTATTTTTACGGGACTCCACTGAGCCCACCGGTCGGTGTTTTCAGCCAGTATTTTTATGAAGGAAAGTGCTGTTGCAAAGGCCCTGATGTCTGTGAATTTATTGATTTTCTCCGGACTAACTTAAAAGCAAAAAATCTGGAAGAGCTACAACTTCCCCTGATTATCACAGCAACTGACCTCGATCACGGTCGCATGGTTCACTTTCATCGGGGAAGCATAGCGGAACGGGTCGCCGCTTCCTGCTGTATGCCTGTCATGTTTTCTCCGGTCAACATAGACGGCACTAACTATGTGGATGGAGGATTGATGATGAATCTTCCGGTCTCTACCCTGCGCAGGGTTTGCAATAAAGTGGTAGCTGTCAACGTAAGTCCCATCATGGCACAGGATTACAAAATGAATATTGTAAGCATTGCTATGCGCTCATTCCATTTCATGTTCCGCGCCAATACCTTTCCCGAAAGAGAAAAATGCGATTTATTAATCGAACCATACAACCTATACGGGTACAGTAACACCGAACTGGAAAAAGCTGAAGAAATCTTCGGGCAAGGCTATAATACAGCTAACGAAGTACTTAGTCAACTGTTGGAAGAAAAGGGGAAAATATGGAAATAATCTCCTATCCATCAGAAACAAGAATGAATACGAATATTAATAATCTACTCTATATGAATGACGAAAATAAAATAATTATCTACCAAGTATTCACCCGCCTGTTTGGAAATAACAACAACCACTGTGTCTACAATGGAGACATTGCCACCAATGGTTGCGGGAAAATGGCTGATTTCACGCTCAAAGCACTTGGTGAAATCAAGAAATTAGGTGCTACACATATATGGTATACAGGCATCATCGAGCATGCCACTCAAACGGACTATCGCCGTTATAATATCAGTCCGGATCATCCTGCTATTGTGAAAGGAAAAGCTGGTTCTCCGTATGCTATCAAGGATTATTATGATGTAGATCCTGACTTGGCTAACGACGTGCAAGGACGTATGAAAGAATTTGAGAATCTGGTACATCGCACACATCGCACAGGTCTGAAAGTAATTATTGATTTTGTACCTAATCACGTAGCACGCCAATATCACTCGGATGCACAACCGGACGGTACGACCGAATTGGGAGCTAACGATGACTCCAGCCAATCTTTCAGCCCATATAATAATTTCTATTATATTCCGCAAGCGGAACTTCATGCCCAGTTTGATATGAAAGACGGTGCAGCAGAGCCTTACCGGGAATTCCCGGCGAAAGCTACCGGTAACAATCGTTTTGATGCTACTCCCAATATCACCGACTGGTATGAAACAGTGAAATTAAACTATGGAGTGGATTATCAGAATGGCGGTACCTGCCACTTCTCCCCGACTCCGGATACTTGGATAAAGATGCTGGACATTCTTCTTTTCTGGGCATCAAAAGACATTGACGGTTTCCGCTGCGACATGGCCGAAATGGTTCCTGTTGAATTCTGGGAATGGGCTATTCCTCAAGTAAAAGAGGCTTATCCTGAAATACTTTTCATCGCAGAGGTTTACAATCCAGGTGAATACCGTAACTATCTGTTCCGCGGCAAGTTTGATTACCTGTATGATAAGGTAGGGCTGTATGACACGTTACGCAATGTAGCTTGTGGATATGAATCTGCATCCGCTATCACTCATTGCTGGCAAAGTCTGAATGGAATAGAGAAAAAGATGCTCAACTTCCTGGAGAATCACGACGAGCAACGTATCGCTTCTGATTTCTTTGCCGGCAACCCGCGTAAAGGAATTCCCGCACTGATCGTTTCCGCCTGTATGAACACTAATCCTATGATGATCTACTTCGGTCAGGAGTTTGGAGAACTGGGCATGGATAGTGAAGGATTTAGCGGAAGGGACGGACGGACTACTATATTCGATTATTGGAGTGTAGACAGCATACGACGCTGGCGCAACGGAGGTAAATTTGACGGGAAGATGCTTACTGAAGAGCATAAACACCTCTACTCTATCTACCAAAAAGTACTGACGATTTGTAATGAAGAGCAGGCAATCAGCAAGGGAGTATTCTTTGATTTAATGTATGCCAATATAAACGGATGGCGTTTCAATGAGCATAAACAATATACTTTTATGCGAAAATATAAAAATGAGATTCTGTTTTTCATTATTAATTTCGACAGTCAACTGGTAGATGTTGCTATCAATGTGCCTTCACATGCTTTCGACTTTTTACAGATTCCTCAAATGGAATCTTATCAGGCCACTGATTTGATGACGGGCGCTAAAGAAGAAATCAGTCTATTACCTTATAAACCCACGGATGTTTCGGTAGGAGGCTATAACGGAAAGATTTTAAAGATTACTTTTTAAATAAAAAGACTAAGATCTGTATACTCTTCATCCCTCGGTCACTTATGAATGACCGGGGGATTATTTTATGCACATCACTCAAACAAATATTCTCAAAGGCTGTTTAGGTAGATAAATAATCCTCTAAACTCAAAGCTTATGAAGAAATTTATGATTTGTGCAATCGCATTGTTTCTGCTATTATCTACATCTGTCTTTGGAGATACCCCTCCCGGCAATGTACAGTCGACTTTCAAGAAAATGTATCCTAAAGCAAATGGCGTCGCCTGGTCACAAGACGACGGATATTATTGTGCCAACTTTGCAATGAACGGATTTACTAAAAATGTATGGTTCAACGTTCGGGGACAATGGGTGATGACGCAGACTGATCTTGTCAGTCTCGACCGGCTGACCCCAACAGTCTATAATGCCTTTGTATCCGGCCCATACGCAAATTGGGTGGTAGATAATGTGACAATGGTGGAGTTTCCCAAATGGCAGGCTATTATAGTAATTAAGGTAGGGCAAGATAATGTCGACATCAAATATCAGTTATTCTATACTCCACAAGGGGTATTGCTCAAAACGCGCAACGTTAGTGATATGTATGATATTCTCGGGCCAAGTACCTTTCTGGAAAACTAGGAACTGAATTATATAATAGGGTAATAAACGAGAAAGCCCCCGCAGATATTCAATAATATTTGCGGGGGCTTCTTGATTTAAAGATAAAATTATTTTTTCTTTCTAAGTACTACAGCGGTACGGGCAGGAATATAGAGTTTCAGCCACTCTTTCTTTTCCTTCTTGTACAGCGGATCGGTAATAGTGAAGTGCACGACAGAGTCGTCTGCTAAACCATTTCCTCCAAATGCTACATCGTCGGTGTTCAGTATCACTTCATAAGCTCCCGGAGTTACCAGAAATCCATAATCAGTGAATGACTGCTTTGGATTAAAGTTAAAGACAAATATAAGGTCTTTCCGTTCGTATGCCAATACCTGATCGCCATCATTATGCCATATTTCCTGAACAGGTGTTGCCTGGAAATCTTTCACACTCTTGAGAACTTTCAGCATTTCTTTATCAAAATCACCCATATAGTGATAGGTCAGATTTTTGTTGTCCACCAAATCCCATTGGCGGCGGGCATATTTGCACGACCATCCGTTACCTTCACGCGGGAAGTCAATCCATTCGGGATGCCCGAATTCATTTCCCATAAAGTTCAGATAACCTCCGTTGATAGTCGAAGAGGTCAGCAGGCGGATCATTTTATGCAAAGCAATACCACGGTTGACAACATAATTTTCGTCTCCCTTCTGCATGTGCCAGTACATATCGGCATCAATCAGGCGGAAGATAATCGTCTTATCTCCTACTAATGCCTGGTCATGACTTTCTGCATACGAAATGGTCTTTTCATCCTGGCGACGGTTGGTTACTTCCCAGAACATGCTGGAAGGCTTCCAGTCTTCATCGATCTTTTCTTTGATTGTCTTGATCCAGTAGTCCGGAATATTCATGGCCATACGATAATCGAAGCCGTAACCGCCATCTTCTACTTTGGCAGCCAGTCCCGGCATACCGGAAACTTCTTCGGCAATGGTTATCGCCTTCGGATTTACCTGATGAATCACTTCATTAGCCAGTGTCAGGTAACAAATCGCATTATCATCCTGATGACCGTTGAAATAATCTCCGTAGTTACAGAAAGCTTCACCCAGTCCATGGCTGTAATATAACATAGAAGTCACTCCATCAAAACGGAATCCGTCAAATTTATATTCTTCCAGCCAGTACTTGCAGTTTGACAACAGGAAGTGGATCACTTCATTCTTGCCATAATCAAAGCAGAGAGAGTCCCAAGCCGGATGTTCACGACGAGCGCCCGGATAAAAATACTGATTCGGATCACCGGCAAAGTTTCCTAGTCCTTCTACTTCATTCTTCACTGCATGTGAATGAACGATGTCCATAATCACAGCAATACCCATCTCATGAGCAGCATCAATCAATGCTTTTAGTTCATCGGGGGTACCAAAACGCGAAGAGGCAGCAAAGAAACTGGATACATGATAGCCGAAGCTTCCATAATATGGATGTTCCTGAATAGCCATAATCTGGATACAATTATATCCTTCTTCAGCAATACGAGGAAGTATTTTCTCGCGGAATTCGTTATATGTGCCCACTTTTTCCTCCTGCTGTGCCATTCCGATATGACATTCATAAATCAACAGCGGATTCGTGTCGGGCTTAAATGTTTTCTTCTTGAATTTATAGGGGTTCTCCGGAGCCCAGACTTGTGCACTGAATATTTTGGTCTGTTCATCCTGTACCACACGTGTAGCCCACGCAGGAATACGTTCGCCTTGTCCGCATTCCCAATATACATTCAGTTTGTAGAGATCGCCATGATGAATGGCATCCGCCGGCAGGTTGATTTCCCAAATGCCATTCTTTTGTTTTTTCAGCTTGTAGGCAGCTTTTTCCTCCCAATTATTAAATGTACCCACCATATAAATATGAGTAGCATTAGGAGCCCATTCACGGAAAGTCCACCCCTTATCGGTGCGATGCAATCCAAAATAAAGATACCCCGATGCAAAATCTGAAAGGGTTTGTTTTCCCTTATTCGTCAATTCAGCTTCTTTGTCTAATACATGCTGATGGCGTCCGGTGATAGCACCGGCAAAAGGCTCCAGCCAGGGATCGTTTTTTACGAGATTAAGTGTCTTTTCCATATCAGAATTGAATTAGGATTATGCTTTTACTTTTACGATTACTTTCTTCACACCATCTGGAGTGATACCGGGAGCATGACCGTCTTGCGGGAAAAAGATAGCAAACATTCCCGGTTTTACGGCAACGTATGTTTCTGCTAATCCTTCGAAGAAAGTAATATCTTTTTCCTCGTTGTAAGGTGCATCTGCCGGAACACAGTCTTTAGCAGCAGTATACCCCATTATTTCTGTTCCCGACAATGGGATTTGAATATCAATAAATTCGTTATGAGTTTCCAGTTTGGCTTCCTCTTTTGTTTTAGGTTTGGTTTGTGCAATATTCACCAACAGATCTTTTCCTTTCAGTTCTGTCTTACCAACTTCCATGGCTTGGAGGTCATGAGACTTCAAGAATTCAATAGCCTGTGCAAACAGAGGGTTTAAAGACGCATATTTCTCCAGATTTTCTAAAGTATCTACTACCATATAAGTTAAATTTTAAAGTTTATATTCTAGGCATTATTTATTCAAAATCATCAATCGTATAATTTATAAAATCGGCAAACCGTTTGAATTGCCGGAACACTTTGTCTATCTGTTCCAACATATCCGGTCGGGTAAAGAAGTCATCTGGAACATTATAAGAGCAAACATATTCTTTACATTTCAAATAATCAATGTACTTGAAATCTTTCGGAAAACCTTTCGGAGCTGTTTTCAGAAAATCCTCTCCTATCACCGGGAAGTATTTCTTAAACTCCGGATCTTCTACGATCGCAACAAACTCTTCGATATTATCATAGATAGATTGTCGCACTGCTTTCAGGATATTGGTAGGCAGACACAGGCTTCCTCCGGCAAGCATAGAACCATCCGGCTGCAAGTGTACATAATATCCACAATGATCGGACTTCTTTCCTTTGGCATTGATATAACCTCCGAAATGTATTTTATAAGGTGTTTTATCCGCAGAGAAGCGGGTATCCCGGTAAATACGATAAGTACAGTCTTTGGGCTGAATCCCCCGGATAGTTTCATCAAACAGGGAAATACGGGCGATCACTGTTGCCAAAAAGTTGTCGAACTCGGCACGGGCTGTTTCATATTCTGCCTTATGCTCATTAAACCACTCACGATTATTATTCGCGGAAAGATCTTTTAAAAACTGAAAGATAACGGGTATGTTCATCTTTATCATTTTCTATTATTACTCTACAAACGTACAAATTTTATTTCATATAAACTACAAAAGGGGGTAAAAGGACATAAAAAAAGCATCGGCCTGGTAAAACCGATGCTCTAACACATTTATCAAAAAAACAGACTCTTCTGTCTCTGACGTACTTTAGCTTTCACAAGTGAAGTACAATCTCTTTAATTAATCTTATATCTAATACTATGAAAAACACATAAATATAACAGTACAAAAGAGACTTTTGTTCAGCAGTTCTCTGTATATTTCAGTTAATTATAGTTTATAGAATTAAATGTTTCTCATTTATAGGCAATATAATGTGTTTCCAGTCAATCATTGCATTGAATAACATGATATGGGAATAGTCTTTCAAACATATTTGCGGAATGTCTTTCTCAACAATGAGCTGCCTGTCCAGAAATTCGCTTCGTTTCGTCCCCCGGAGTAACGGATGAGCTGGTGTGAACCAGGTATCTCCGTCATAGAGAGCAACATTAGCTATAGAGGTATCTGTCAGATAGCCATTTCTCACAATTAAAATATCATCCGCCATTCCTTTTTGAGCGTACAAGGCATTCAGTTCTTCCCGATGCGCACTTTTATAAGTATAATCAATGGTATCGGACACAACCAAATGCAAAGAAGATACCTGTCGCATCTGATAGGGCGCATACGTAACTTCTTCCACTTCTTTTCCATATACAATCCGGCATTTATGAATTCCATTTAAAGTTGGCGGAGATATAAATTCCCGTAAATCCAGCGGAGTGCTGTCTTTCCAAAAAGCTGCACGGGTTTCATTAAAGCGCTCTGTGTGATAATCAAGATTATAAATCTGTCCATCCTCTATCCGGATAGTCTCAATAAATGGGTACATATACTTTTTGTTTCATTTCATTATACTCGCTTTCCACATCACTCTGGCAGGTGATCCCACCTCCACTTTTAAAATACATCTTCTCTCCTTCCTGTTCTACAAAACGTATCATAACGGCACTATCTAAATCAATGCCATCAGAATATCCCATAACTCCTGTATAAAATCCTCTGTCGTAGGTTTCAGCTTCCTGGATAATCTGCATCGTTTTTCTCTTTGGAGCACCGGTAATAGAACCGGCTGGTAATAGCCTGAAAATAATATCTCCCAAATGCTCCTGATAATTTTCAGGCAATATACCCTGAATTTCAGAACTCGTCTGGAAAATGACTCCCCGATTAGTCTGTAACCTGTCCATATACCGATACCGGGAAACTGACACCCGGTTGGCAACCATACTTAAATCATTACGAATCAGATCTACAATGGTAGCATGTTCGGCAGTCTCTTTCGGATCATTCATCAATAATTGAGCAGCAGAGGGAATTGAAGCATCAATGGTTCCCTTCATCGGATATGAGCTAATTTTTCCTTGATGAATTCTAACAAATATTTCAGGAGAGAAAACCGTAAAACGATCTTTAATCCATAGCTTATAAATCGCTTTTGAATGAAAATAAATATCTTTCAGAGTGAGATTGGTTTCTACCGGAGTGCGACACGTCAAATTCGTAAGGAAACTATTTCCTGCCAGGATGTTCCGTCGCACGATATTAAACGAACGTTGATAAGAAGAAAAAGATTCTGCGAAAGGCTGCCAATGTAGTGAAGGCACTGTTTTTGCGGAGTAAGTAGCTATATCATCTTCAGCCGATATAATCTGATTGGTAAATCCATTCAAATTATACAAAACTTCAGCGGAATCAACAGCGGCAACCTCCTCTATATAAGATACATCTTGTAGATAATTTATAATGAAAATGAAAGGACGGTGGAGTTGTCCCAACTGGTTCATTCGTTTAATAGCCTGTTCCTTATTATATAAGTGCATATAAAATACTTCTACGTTTAGGGAAGGCAAATGTACACAAAAAGTATAGATTAGAAAAAGATAGCAATAAAAAAGGGTTGTCCGACGTGTCATATCGGCAACCCTTTATCATTTATAAAATTGGTCAAATTACTTCATAACAGCTTTCACTTGAGGAAGCATCTTCTTCACATTTTCATTTTCCGGAGAGATCTTAGCAGCTTCTTCCAGATAGTCTAATGCTTCTTTAAATCTACCATCAGCTTTTTCTTTTTCTGCAGCATATTTATCTGCATCAGAATTTGCCAAAGGAGCAGCTTTCTTCAGGATATTAGCGCCATCATTATAGCACAGAACTCCTAAACTGTACAATGCATTTGTTTTATATTGCTTGTGATCCAAAGGAATTACTTTCTTAAAACAATCTTCAGCTTCTTCTGCTTTTCCTGCTTTCTGTGCTGCAAGTCCTGCTTTTAGATAATGAAGACCATAATTCTTCACCATTGTCTTATTCTTAGGATCGACTTTCAGCCCTTCTTCTAATGTAGCTACATATTCAGCAGTCTTCTTTTGTGCATCTAAAGCCAAAGCTTTACGAGCATACGCATTTCCTATATTAAATTTTTTCTGAATAGCAATATCGAAAAAGGTCACGGCTTCCGCATACTTTTTCACTTCGTCTGCTGCTATACCACAATAGTAAGCTGTTGCAGAATCCTGATTATTAGTCTGTTTCAGATATTCGCTGAACTTCGCATACGCTACTGGATAATTTTTAGCATTAAATGCATCATTTCCTTCTTTTTTCAATTGCTCTGGGGCGGTTTGTGCAAAAACATTAGTCACTACAATACAAAATGCAAATAAAAAAATCAATTTCTTCATAACTTTATGTGTTTTTTAGTTGTTTATCGTTCAAAAGTAGAAGTTATAATAGAAAAACACAACCGTATTTTATTTTTTTGACCTTTTTGAAACCTATATAACGTTCGTTATTCTTCGTAAAAATGACGTTTTCCTATTCATTCCTCCCCAATCATATAAGTAAACAAAATATTTCTCTTTTATAAATTACTGATTCATAGCCATAAAGAAAAATATGAATAAAAAAGTGCCGGAAAGTTTTTGAGTTTTCATAAAAAGCACTACCTTTGCATCCGCAAATAAGGCTGGTTCCGTAGCTCAGCTGGATAGAGCAACGCCCTTCTAAGGCGTGGGT